>Ga0209976_10000065_pt1 | contig 76666 bp, 82 predicted proteins | sample SumtaG_FD_182806 | JGI IMG/M metagenome (GOLD analysis project Ga0209976, IMG submission 182806) | Deep subsurface microbial communities from Indian Ocean to uncover new lineages of life (NeLLi) - Sumatra_00157 metaG (SPAdes) (version 2) | ecosystem: Environmental > Aquatic > Marine > Oceanic >... | reverse complement strand
TATCTTTAACACCAGCAGTGGGTTCAGTAATAGTAATGGTTTCAGCAGCAAGAGCTTGAAAATTTATCATATAAAAACATTATGAGAAAAGAGTTTCAGTTTGTCAAATGTAAATTTATAATTAAGGCGATTTTGGTGACTGTAATGTTGGTAAATTTAGTATTAAAGTACCTTTGGGAGAAGGAGAAATACCAAAGAAAAAAAGGATTAAACGCCAGAGAGCCCAAGCAACAGCAAGAAAGGCAAGTCCAAATAAAGCTTGAGTGATTTTGCTTTTAGCTGATTTAAGTTGTTCTTGATTACCTCCGGAGATAATATATTCTAAACCGCCCCACATGAGATAAAGAAAAGCAGAAATGCTGCCAATAACAAGAACTACTTGAAAAGAATTTCGTAAAAAAACACCAAGGTCTTTAATGCGGAAGAAGCTGCTGGCTTCTTGGGCGATATCAGTGCTAAGTTCGCTGGTGGGTTGGTCAGGCATGATAATTAAAATTCAATAGATTCATTTGGTGGTGGTTGTGATATTGATTGTGTTGGATTGGATTGTAAAGTAGGCCAGTTGGGATTTAAAATGTCAAGACCAAGGACATTGCTGAGAATGTTAATGATAACATAAGAAAGAACTAATAAAGCTAAACCAAAAAGACCATTGAACATTTTGTTTTTAGCGCGTTTTAAACGTTCAGGATCACTACCGGAAAGAATCCAGTCAAGAGCACCCCAAATAAGATAGAGAAAGACAGTGAGGCCGCCGATAATAATAATAGTTTGCCAGATAATGGCGGCATATTTGGTAAAGGCAACATCACCGGGAGTATTTTCAAGAGCAGGAATGGCAGGGTTAGTAATAGGCATTGATTTAATTATAATTGATTGGGAGTGATGGCTTCAATGATGGTTTCAAAATTAATGATGTCAAAACCAATAATTTTGCCGATAATGTAGGTTATGGGGATGGAAAGAATAACAATGGTTAAGCCAACAATAGCAGTACCCATTTGATTTTTAGCTTTGTCAAGCTGTTTGGGGTCATTTGAAGCAGTAATCCAGGTAAGAGCGCCAACAAGAAACCACAGGAAAAAGGCAAGTCCAGCAAAAATGGTAAGAATAGCAACTATATTAGTAATGATGCTGGCAAAGCGGCCAGGTGCATCACTGAGAGCTGGGTCGGCTTCAGAAAAACCTGAAAAACCAGAGAACCCAGTATTATCATCAGCTTTGGCGAGCTTTGGCAGTTGATTAATAAGAAGATTTTTCATAAAGATTATTTAGGTTCTAAAAAAATAGCTGGTTTAAGTATAGCGTCTGCTTGGCCAAAGAAAATAAGACCAATAACAGCGGCTAAAGAAATTGAGCCGGCAATAATAACTAGACCTAAAAGAGAAATCCAGATACGGGAGGAAGCTTTTTTCATAGTTTCCGGATTGCCGCTGGAGCCAATATATTGAATGCCGGCAATGACAATATTAGTGAGTGAAAAAATAACACCGGCAACAATGGCGATTTTAAGAATGTTGTTTAAAAATAAAATTAAACCAGAAGGATCAGTTCCATATTGGTCAATGCCGGGAGGAGTATCTATAGTGCCAAAATCAAATAAAAACATAGTTTAATTATTATTTATAAATTGAAGTTGATTAATAAGTTCAGCAGGATCAGCCAGAGGAATGCCTAATAATCGACTGATAATAAGAATAGCAGGGTAGGCAATGACAGTGATAAGCAAACCAATAATGGCATTAATAATCATTTGACGAGAGGTTTGGATTTTTTGAGGATCGCCGGCAGAAACAATCCAGTTAATAGCACCGATGATGAAATAAAAGAGAAAAGCAAAGCCGGCAATAAGAGTAAAAAAACCAAGAATATTAGAAATGAGAAGGGTGATTTTATTAGGAAGATCATCAGCATTTTCTAAGATGTATCCTTGTTCTTGCATGTTTTTTAAAATGCCGATGGGTTGGCCGTTATTGGGCATAGATAGACTATTAATTAATAAAAAAGAATTTAGGTTCAATGAGAGCCATGGGATCTTGAAAAAGAATTTTACCGAGAAGAGCGGCGATAATAAAACTAGAAACAACGATAATAAGGCCGATGATTGAATAAAGAATTTTATTTCCAGCCTGAGCGATTTTTTGAGGATCGCCGCCAGCAGAAAGATAAAGATAGCCGGCAAGGATAAGATTAATAAAAACAAAAAGACCACTGAGAGTAAAAAGAAGGGTGATAATATTGCTTAAAAAATTTATTAAACCTCCTGGTTCAGCGGCAACATCAGAAATACCAGAAGGGGGATTAATTTTACCAAAAATGGAAAAAAAAGACATAATTTAATTATAAATTCTTAAGGACTAAGAATGTTAACTTTAGTGATTAATTCGATGATTTTGATAATCCAATATGAGGTGAAAATAATGATAAAACCAATAACAGCGGAAGTAACGGTTTTGCTACCTTTTTTTTGCTGTTCAGGGTTGCCGGCATTAAGAATAATGGTCATTCCGCCGATGATAATAAAAAAGAAAAGAATGATGCCGGCAATAACATAGACATTTTTAATAATAAGAGAGAGAAGGTCAGCAGGAGTTGAGAAAACATCTTGGATAGCTTTGCCACTTTCACTAATTTTGAACTCTTCGGCGATATTTAAAGCAAGCAAGGACATGATAAGAATAGAATAGCAAATAATGGTAAAATATGCCATATATGAGTGAGAAAAATTTAATAAAACAAATTATGCTGGGAGATGAAGCAGCAACAAAAAAGTTTTGCTGGATTTATAGAAAGAAATTGGAAAGATTTGTTGGGAGGAAGATAGGAGACTTAGGAGATGTTGAAGAAATAGTACAGGATACTTTGATGAGTGGATTGGATAGTTTGTCAGGGTTTAAGGGAAATTGTTCATTATTTACTTGGTTATGTTCAATTGCCAGACATGAGATAGCAGATTTTTACAGAAGAAAGAAGATTAAACAGATTGTATTTTCTAGGTTTCCATTTTTAGAAAAATTAGTAAGTGAGGCTTTAGGGCCGGAATTGGCTTTTCAGGAGCTGGAAACTAAGAAAAAGATTGTTAAGACTTTTAAAAACTTGAGCGAAGGATATTCACAGATTTTACGACTAAAGTATATAGAGGAGCTGTCAATGAAACAGATAGCTGAAAAACTTGGAGAAACAGTTAAGGCTGTTGAATCAAGGTTGTTTAGAGCCAGAATGGCTTTTCAGAAAATATATGATTCGAAAAAAAGTGAAAAATTTGGGGAAAATAGGGATTTTACTGGCGATTAAAGAAAGCTATCTTTTAAGCAAGAATATTTTAGGATTAGGAGTTCATCCAATTAAAACATTGAGAAGTGTAAGTCGGGAAAAAGACAGATCACAACAATTATTAATTTTAGGATTGCCAGTATATGTATTAGGATTTGGATTAGCAGTAGTGTGGATGGGAAGAAGATTGTTGGGAACAAGCAAGGAATGGGGTTGGAGTGCAAAATTTGTTTTTATAATGGTGGTGATAATGACAATTGGAGCGGGAAGTTATTTATTATTTTGGCTGATTAAATTATGGAAATTAAGGAGAAAATATGAATAAGGTTGGTGAGAAAGTAAAGCTGAGAAGAGAGAAATTAGAGAAAGTTATTAAAAAAAAGTTGATGAATATTAGCTGTTTTAGTTTAGATGCTGAAAAGATTGAGGGAAGAAATTTAGAGAATATGATTGGAGTAGTGCAGGTGCCATTGGGAATTGCAGGGCCGTTGAAAATTCGAAGCTCCCGATTAAATCGGGACAAAACTCAAAACTGCTTTATTCCTTTAGCAACAACAGAAGGAGCTTTGGTGGCTAGTGTTAATAGGGGATGTAAAGTTATTAGAAAAAGTGGAGGATGCGAGATATTGATTGAAGAAAAAGGAACAACTAGAGGGCCAGTGTTTAAAGTAAAGAACTTGAAAGAAGGAAAAAAAATAGTGGAGTGGTTGAAGGAAAATAGAAAGAAGCTGGAGAAAGCAGTAAAAGAAACTGATAAACATACAAAACTGACAGAAGTTGAGACAAAAATGGTGGGGAGAAATGTATATGTTCGATTTGGGTTTAATACATCTGAGGCAATGGGAATGAATATGGTGACAATGGCAACTGAGAAAATAGCTTTTATTGTTAAAAAAGAGTTGGGAATTAGGGAAGTAATTTTATCCGGTAATTATTGTATTGATAAAAAACCAAGCTGGCTGAATTTTATTAAAGGCAGGGGTAAACAGGTTTGGGCAGAAGTAGTGATTACTAGAAAGATTGTGAAGAGTGTTTTGAAAACAACGCCTGAAAAAATAGCAGACGTGGTTTATAGAAAACAATTATTAGGCTCAATAATGAGTGGAGCAATGGGATTTAATGCGCATTATGCAAATATGATAGCAGCAATATTTTTAGCTACTGGTCAAGATATGGCACATGTGGTGGAGGGGAGTTTGGGAGTAACAACAGCAGAGATTGTTAATAAGGGTGATTTGTATTTTTCAATATATTTGCCTGATTTAATGATTGGAACAGTAGGTGGAGGAACGCATTTAGCAACACAAAAGGAATGTTTGAGTATTTTGGGTTTAGATAAAGTTAAAAAAGGTGATGGTTTGAGATTTGGAGAAATTATTGGTGGAGCAGTGTTAGCAGGGGAATTGTCGTTGACGGCGGCATTGGCAAGTGGAGATTTAGCAAAAGCGCATCAGAAATTGGGGAGAGGAAAATGAGGTATATTTTTTTATTTGACTGTTTATCGTTATTTGTCAAAAAACAGTCGTTCGCTTCTTCCTGCGGAAGCGCCGACTTGGTTCTCGACACAATTGCTCTACGAGACCAAGCCAATTGTGTCTGCGAAAACTTTTTGCCAAACAAGATAAACTTCAAAACAAATTGTACTTTCTTGCAAAAGCTTCTGTCAAAGACAGTTAACTGCATTATTATGATTAACTTTAAACTTTTTTCAAAACAGATAAATTTCAAAAACAAAAAATATAAATTTGTTTTAGCTACAAGTTTTTATGATTAAGAATAAACGATTTACGAAAGTGGGAGTGATAGGGGTGGGGGGGTATGTGCCGAAATATAGATTGAAGGTGGAAGGGAGTTTGGGAATTAAACATAAATCAGTGGCAGGAAAAGATGAAGATACAGTTAGTTTAGCAGTAGAAGCAGGAAGAATTGCTTTGCAAAGAGCAGGAATTAAAGCTGAAGAATTAGGAGCAGTATTAGTGGGATCAGAAAGTCACCCTTATGCAGTTAAGCCAACAGGAACAATAGTGGGAGATATTTTAGGAGTGGGAAGTAATTATTATTGCGCTGATTTGGAATTTGCCTGTAAAGCAGGAACAACAGGGATAATAATAATAGCAGGAATGATTGAGGCAGGGATGATTGAGTGCGGTATAGCCATTGGGGCAGATGTGGCTCAGGCTAAACCAGGTGATGCTTTGGAATACACAGCAGGAGCAGGAGTAGGAGCAGTGATTTTAGGAAGCAGGAAGTATAAATGGCAGACAGAATTGTTAAGAACAAGTTCTTTTAATAGTGACACAGCTGATTTTTGGAGAAGAGAAGGAGAAGATTATCCGGAACATGGAGGCAGGTTTACCGGAGAGCCAGGATATTTTAAACATGTGATTGAAGGGGCAGAAGAGTTTTTAAAGAAAGGTAAAGAAAAGATTGAAGATTTTGATGAAGTAGTATTACATATGCCGAATGTTAAGTTTCCATTACGAGCAGGTGAAAGATTAGGCATAAAAGAAAAGCAGTTGGAGAAAGGCTTTATTGTTAAGGAAATTGGCAATCCATATAGTGCTTCGTCAATGTTAGGTTTGGTAAAAGTATTGGAAGAGGGGAAGAAAAATGAAAGAGTTTTGGTGACTAGTTATGGCTCAGGAGCAGGGAGTGATTGCTTGAGCTTTAGGATAAAAAATGAGAAAAGATGGTTTAAGAAAAAGGTTGATGTAAAAGAACAATTAAAGAACATTGAATATGTTAGTTATGCTGAATATTTACAAATGAGAGGGATGGTATGAAGAAACAGGTATTTGTCACTGGAGTTTACCAAACAAAGTTCGGAGAATTGTGGGATAAGAGTTTAGAAGATTTAATAATTGAAGCAGGTGAAGGAGCAATGAAAGAGGCTGGAGTGAAAGGAAAAGATATTGATTTGGTGGTGGTGGGAAATAAGCTGGGGGGAAAGATAAGCGGGCAGGATCATTTAGGTTGCTTGGCTGGAGAGTTATTGAATATAGGTCAAGGAATAAGAATAGAATCAGCTTGTGCTTCCGGTGGGGTAGCAGTTCATCAGGGAATTCAGGCAATTAGGGCAGGTAAAGCTAAAAAAGTATTAGTAATTGGAGTGGAAAAAATGACAGATAAGAAAAATGGAGAAGTATCTGAGGCTTTAATGGGGGCAGCTAGTGAAGAAGAAAGATTAGCTGGTTTAAATTTTGCCGGTTTATATGGATTAATGGCTAGAAAATATATGGATAAGTTTAAAGCGAGAAGGGAAGATTTAGGTTTAGTATCAGTGAAAAATCATGAGAATGCTTGTTTTAATGAAAAAGCTCATTTTAGGATGGAGATAGGGATAGATCAGGTGCTGAAGAGTGTGATGGTGGCAGAGCCTTTAGGATTATTTGATTGTTCGCCAATTAGTGATGGGGCAGCAGCAGTAGTGTTGAGTGGAGAGAAAGGTAAAAAAGGAATAGAGATGTTGGCCAGCCAGATAGCTGTGGATAGTTTGGGATTAGCAGAGAGAAAATCACTGGTGGAGCTTAAAGCGAGTAGAGAGGCAAGTAAAAAAGCATATAGAGAGGCAGAGATTAGTGCTGATGATGTGGATATAGCAGAAGTGCATGATTGTTTTTCAATTGCTGAGATTATGGCTTATGAAGATTTAGGATTTTGTAAGAAAGGTGAAGGATTTAAGGAATTGAGAAAAGGGAAATTTAATAGGAACGGAAGCTTAGCAGTGAATTTATCAGGAGGGTTAAAAGCTTGTGGTCATCCAGTGGGGGCAACAGGAGTAAAACAAATAGTGGAATTAACAAAGCAGTTAAGAGGAGAGGCAGGAGAAAGACAGGTTAAAGGGGTTGAGATTGGGTTAGGGCAGAATGTGGGAGGTACAGGCGGGACAGTTGTAGTACATATATTGAGGAAAAATGTATGAATTCTCAACAAAACTATATTTTATTTTTCATTTACCATATTTTGAAAAAAACAGTCGTTCGTTTCTTCCTGCGGAAGCGCCGACTTGGTTCTCGACACAATTGTCCCGGTGTTCACCGGGAACCAAGCCAATTGTGCCTGCGAAAACTTTTTTCAAAACAGATAAATTGCAAAATAAAAAGCATTTATTTGTGTAAGCTGCCGTCAAAAAGATTGACTGCATTTGAAAATTTGTTTTGTCTGCGAAAACTTTTTGCCAAACAAGATAAAAATCATCAATTATTATTTATTAATAGTTAATTTAATATGAAGTCAACAGTAAAAATTTGGAGAGATAAGGAGAAGAGATATAGATATTTGGAGAAGATAGGAAAGATAGTGAGTTTTACTAAAATTACTGATGGTAATTATTTTGCAGGAATAATTGAGATGAAGAATAAAAAAAGGACAGCGGGAGAATTAGTAGATATGAAAGAGGTAAAGATGGGAGAAAAGGTTGAGGGAGTGTTGAGAAGATTGGGGAAAAGTGAAAAAAATAAAGTAATTGAATATGGAGTGAAATGGAAAAAATTATGAAATCAATTTTAGTGTCTGTACCGGGGAAAGTGATATTAGCGGGAGAGCATGGGGTGGTGTATGGAAAAACAGCCTTGGTGACAACAGTGGGATTGAGAGTAAAAGTAAGGGTGAGAGAGGTAGAAAAAGGAAAGTTAATAATTAAAGATAAGTGTAAAGATTTAAATTTAATTAAAAAAGCAGTGGAATTTTGTGAAGGAGAAGTGGGAGAATTTAAAAATGGCCGGGAAATAACAGTTAAGTCTGATTTACCAATTGGGAGTGGATTGGGTTCATCAGCAGCAATTGGGACAGCTATTGTTGGGGGTTTATTAAAAGGTTTTTCTGAGGAAGTTAAGGATAGAGTGGTGAAGAAAATAGAGGATTGGCAGCATGGAAAAAGCAGTGGAGTGGATCAAGCAATTGTTAAAGAAGGAGGAGTGATTAAATATAAAAAAAGAATGAGGATTGAGAAATTAAAAATAAAAGATCTGCCTGAGTTTTTGTTAATAGATAGTGGTAAGCCGGTAGAAAGTACAGGAGAAATGGTGACCGCAGTAGCGGCAAATTACAAATTACAAAAAACAAAATACAAACAGATATTTGAGAGAATGGGGGAGATAAGTGAGAATTGGAGAGTAGAGTTAATTAAAGAAAATGAAAGATTATTGGAAGAGATTGGAGTGGTGGGGAAAAAAGCTAGAGGGACGATAGAGAAGATTGAAGAAATTGGGGGGATAGCTAAAATTTGTGGGGCAGGGGGGATAAAAAAGGGATCAGGGATATTATTGGGTTATCATAAGAATATTAATTTGTTGAAAAAATTAGCTGAGAAAAAAAGATGGAAAATTTATCAAACACAATTAGGAGTTGAAGGAGTAAAATATGAATAAAATTAGAGTGTCAACTCCAGGTAAATTAATGCTTTTAGGAGAACATTCTGTTGTTTATGATAGAGAGTGTATTGTGGCGGCAGTAGATCAGAGATTTGTAGTAGAAGTGAAAAAAATGAAAGGTAGGGAAATTGTTGTTGAGGCTCCAGGAGTGGGTTTAAGATACTATAGAAAGTCTTTGAAAGATTTGGGAGGGAAAAGAGTACCCAAGGGAATAAGGTTTGTAGAGTTAGTGGTATGTAAATTTTTTGAAACTTATGGAAATGGAGAGGGATTAAAGATTCAAACAAAGAATCATTTTTCTGCAAAATATGGATTTGGATCTTCTGCAGCAGTAACAGTGGGGTTAGCTAAGGCATTATATGAGTTATATGAGTTGAAAATATCTGATGAAAAATTATTTGAGTTTTGTTATCAAGTAGTATTGGATGTTCAGGGAGTTGGAAGTGGATTTGATGTTGCAGCTGCTTTGTATGGGGGAATATTAAGTTTTATGACAGGAGGAAAAAGAATTCAAAAATTGAAAGTAAAAGAATTACCTTTTGTAGTAGGTTATACGGGAGTTAAAGCTGATACAGCTACTTTAGTAAGACAAGTAGGAGAATTAAAAAGACAACATCCTATAAAAGTAAATCGGTGGTTTGATGAAATCAGCTATTTGGTAAAAAAAGCAAAGAAGAACTTAACAGAAAGAAAATGGTTGGAGTTGGGTGAATTAATGGATGAAAATCAAAGAATTTTAAGTGAATTGGGAGTAAGTAGTGTGGAATTAAACAGATTGATTGATGCAGGGAGAAAAGCTGGTGCTTATGGGGCAAAGTTGTCAGGAGCTGGAGGAGGAGATTGTATGATTGCTTTGGCAGGTGAAGATAAGAGAAAAAGAGTAGAAAAAGCAATTGAAAATGCAGGAGGAGAGATTTTAAGGGTAAAATTAGGAGGAGAAGGAGTGAGGATAGAAAAATGAGAGTAAAAGTATTTGCACCAGTAAATTTGGCGTTTATTAAATATTGGGGAAAGAAAGATGTAAAATTGAGAATTCCAGCTAATTCAAATTTGTCAGTATGTTTGGATAAATTAGGAACAATAACAGAGGTGGAATTTGATAAGAAGTTTAATGAAGATATTATTGAAATAGATGGGAAAATATCTGAAGGAAGAGAAAGAGATAGAGTGGTAGAACATTTAGATAGAATAAGAAATTTAGCTAAAGTGAAGCTGAAAGCCAGAGTTGTGAGTAATAATAATTTTCCTAAAAGTGCTGGGTTATCTTCTTCTGCTTCTGGTTTTGCTGCTTTGAGTTCAGCTGGAAGTAAAGCGATTGGTTTAAATTTGCCAGAGAAGGATTTATCTAGATTGGCAAGAATGGGATCAGGATCTGCCTGTAGAAGTATTCCGAGTGGTTGGGTAGAGTGGGTTAAAGGAGGTGATGATAAAACATCATATGCAAAACAGATATTTGATGAAGATCATTGGGATTTAAGAATACTAATTGTTATTCTTTCTCAAAAAGAAAAAAGAGTGAGTACAACTGATGGTCATGCAGTAGCAAAGACAAGTCCATTTTTTAAAACAAGGCTAGAGAATGTTGATAAGAGATTAAGGGAAATGAAGAGAGTTATGGGCAAGAAGAATTTTAGTAAATTAGGGGAGTTAATAGAGTTGGGAGCTTTGAGTATGCATGCGGTGATGTTAACAAGTAAGCCTAATTTAATTTATTGGCTACCAGAGACAGTAAAAGTAATGCAGTCAGTTCAAGAATGGAGAAAGGAAGGATTGGAGGGTTATTTTACAATTAATACAGGACAGAATGTGTTTGTGATTTGTAAGCCTGAAGATGAAGATAAGTTGATGGATAGATTAAGAAAAATTGAGGGGGTAATTAAGGTTAGAAAAGATAGAATTGGAAAAGGGGCAAGAATTATTTGATATTTTATAAAAAGCCTTAGTTTTAGCAAAACAAAATTTTGCAGTGCTCACGCGTTTACACATGGATAGTGCACATGATTGCGCGCTTAAAATTTGTTTTGCTACAGTTGTTATTATTTATTGGCCAATATTTTTAGTTTGGGTGTGGAACCAGGCAATAGCTTTGTCGAGTTCTTGAGGAGTGAAGTCAGGGAAGAGAGTGTTGGTGAAGTAGAGCTGAGAATAGGCGATTTGCCAGAGCATAAAATTGGAAAGGCGAGTGTTGTTGTCGCCGGGGCGGATAAGAAGATCCGGGTTAGGCAGATCGTGAGTGTCTAAGGCTTTTTCAAACTGGGTTTTCTTTAAGGTCCGGCCTCGAAGCTTTGCTTCAAGAACGGACCTTGAGTTGAGGAGTTTATTAATAGCTCTGATGATTTCATCCTGACCGCCGTAGTTGATGGCAATGACAACAGTGATTTTTTTGTTATTTTTTGATTGTTTTTTTAAGTCTTGAAGAAGTTTTTGGATGTTTTGAGGAAGCTTGGTGAGATCGCCAATAGTTTGAACTTTAACTCCTTTGTTAATAAGTTTTTGAAGATTATGGTTGAAAAAATGGTGCATGAGTTTAAAGTATTTATTCATCCAGATTTTGCCTCGTTTCCAGTTTTCGGTAGAAAGCGCCCAGAAGGTGAGGTAAGGAATTTTTAGTTTAATAGCGTGATCAACTAGATTGTCAACAGTAATATTAACAGCATGTTTATGGCCGGTAAATTCAGGCAAGCCTTTTCTTTTAGCCCAGCGGCGATTACCGTCGCAGATAATAGCAATGTGTTTGAGAGTCATAATTATTGCAAAATACTAAGACCAAAGACTTTTTCTAAAAGCTGAATGATCCAGTAGGAAGCAAAGATAACAACAAAGCCGATGATGCCAAAAGTAAGCTGCTGACTGGCTTTTTTAATTTTTTCAGGATTGCCTGCAGAGGTGAACATAGTAAAACCAGCGCCAATGATGACAAAAAGGAGAATAAGGCCGGCAATGACAAGAATATAAGGAAGGGCTGCGGTGAAGATGTCACCGACATTTTCAAATGGAAATTGAGTAGGTCCGGTTATTTTATTTCCGCCTGGAAGGATGATGGTTTGGAAAATCATAAATTATCTGGGTGGATTTGGGGGAAATCCTGGTAGATTTAATACATCTTCGCTAATTAATTTTAGTAGGAAAACAGCGAGGATAATAAAAAGAAGGCCAGTGATAGCAGAGGTAATGATTTGCTGACCAAGTTTGATTTTTTCAGGATTGCCGGCAGAAGTGATGAGGGTGAAGGCGCCGAAAAGAAGGAGAAGAAGAGCTATGCTGCCAGCAAGAGGAATGGCGCGGTTGAAAATATATTGGGCAAAAGGTCCTATTTGAGTAGGAATACAGCCAATGGCAGTTTTAAAACCTTTGCCGCCAAGGCATTCGTATTGTGTTGGGTCAAAAGTTCCAGAGCCAGGAATAGAGGGATCAGAGCCATCATCGGGGATATTTTCTTTAATTTCTATTTCTTTATCTGTTTGACAAGCAGTCTCCCAACCTGCAAATTCACCTGCTCCTACTTTTTTGTCAACTCTAATTTTATATTTTTTGTTAATTTCTTGGTTAGGCCTGTTACTTGGTTCAATTGTGATAGTTAAAGTACTATCATTGTCTGCTGAACCGCTTTTGGTAAATAAACTTGGAGAAGAGACTAGATATTGAGTTCCAGGTTGAAGGCCAGTTAAATAAATAGTAATGATGTCGTTGAGATCAGCAGGATTAGGATTAATGGTGATATTACAATCGTTGGAGGTAGGGGGGGTAAGGTCAACTATAAGAGTTTCATTTACAGTACAAACTGTTGTATTTGATCCAGCGTCTTCTATAACTAAAGAAACTTTTACATTGTTAGGAATGTAAAAGGGTTCTGTAAATGTTAAAGGATTACCTTGATATTCTTTAGTGTCAGTTTTTTCCCATGAGCCGCCTGAAAGTTCAAGAAGATATTTTGTGCCTTGACTGAGATTACCTTCAACAATAAAAGTGACAGTGTTATTTTCTGATAAATAAAGAGGATTTTCACTGAAGGTGATGAATTTGTCATTGCCACAAGGATAAGTAATGGTAGCGTTGGCTGGAGAGAATGAAATGAGAAAGGAGAAGATGATGAAGAAGAAAATAAAAGCGAGTTTTTTCATTGGGATAAGTTTAGCATGATAGAATAAAAATATGAAGAAATTAGTGATTTTATTGAGTTTGTTATTGATGGGTTTATTTAGCTGGAAATTTGTTCAGGCAATTGATCCTTTGGATGATCTTGGGCGACAGATTGAAGAGTTAAGCAGAGTACGGGAGCAAAGCATGGCGGCAACGAAGCCATTAGAGGCAGAATTATCTAGATTGGAAAGTAAGTTGGCGGGTATTACTAATAGTATTGATAAAGCTAAGCAAGAGTTGAGGAAGTTGGAATTAAGTACTTTAGAAAGAGAAGGGGATTTTGTGGTGCAATATGCTTTGTTGTCAGAAAGAGTGGCCAGTGTGTATAAAGCGTCAAGAATGCCTTCAAGCTTTTTTATATTATTATCCTCAGGAGCTTCTTCAGGGACAATAAAAGATATATTTTATCGGAAAGTAGTAGCTGATAGAGATAAAAGCATTATTAGTGATATAGGAGAAGATTTAATTCAATTAGAAAGAGATAAAAGGAAAGTAGAGGCAGATAAAGTTCTTTTAGCAGAGTTGCAAGTAAAAGTGGATAAAGAAGCAGCTTTTTTTGAAGGAGAGATCATGGGAGCTAAGAAATATCAGTCAGATTTATCCAGGCAGATTGCTAGTTTGACAGCTAAACAACAACAAATAATTGCTCAAAAGCTAGGGAGTTTAAATTTGCCTCAATCTTTAGGAGCAGGTCCAATGATATGCACAGATGATCGTAATTTAAATCCAGGCTTTGGTAATGCTTATGCGTTTTATACTTATGGAATTCCGCATAGAGTGGGAATGAATCAATATGGAGCTTATGGAAGAGCTAAGGCAGGTCAGGATTATAAAACGATTTTAAATACATATTTTAATGGGATTAGTTTTGTGGGAGGAAAAGAAGGAATAATGTTAAATGTGCAAGGGTATGGGTCGGTAAATTTAGAAATATATTTATTGGGAATTTATGAGATGCCGGAAAGTTGGCCAATAGAAGCTTTGAAGGCTCAAGCAGTGGCAGCTAGAAGCTATGCGTTGGCATATACAAATAACGGTGCGGGAGAGATTTGTACGACTCAAGCTTGTCAGGTTTATAAAGGTGGTAACAAAGGAGGGCAGTGGGAGCAAGCTGTAAATGCAACTCGAGGTGAGATAATGATGCATGGTGGCGAGATAGTCAAGGCTTGGTATTCGTCAACTGATGGAGGTTACACATTTACTTCAGGTGATGTATGGGGGTCAAATAAAGGGTGGACAAAGAATTTAAGAGATACAACTGGTGGTGTGGGTAGTTTTGGAGAATTAAATGAGCGAGCTTATGATAAAGAATCGCCTTGTTTTTATGCGGCTCAAGGGTGGAGAAATGAATATGGAAAGTCAGCTTGGCTTAAAGGAGAAGAAGTGGCGGATATTGCAAATGTGATAATGTTGGCGAGACATTCAGATATAGATAAAAATCATTTATATCAAGTTGATAAGCCTAATCCTGAAGGTGTAGAAACTTGGGATGAGAATAGGGTTAGGCAAGAACTTGGAGGTTCAGCGCTTACAACGGTTTCTTCAGTTGAAATAACAGGGGTTGATTGGGGATCCGGTAAAACAACTCAAATAAGTATTAATGGTGTTTCGTTTGATGGAAATGAATTTAAAGATTGGTTTAATTTGCGGGCGCCGGCTAATATTCAAATAGTAGGGCCGTTGTATAATGTGGAGAGGAGATAAATGGTGGATATTTTTGTTTCTAAAAAAAAATTTGTTGGAGATAAAAGGCAAATGAGCCAAGTGAGTCAGGTGGGGAAGGTGAGGAAGGGAAGACAAGTAAGTGGGCAGAGAAAAAGGTATGGAATGGGACCAAGATATAGAAGGGTGGCAGAGAGGTTGTCAAAGCAAAGACAAGGAGGAAACTTAAGATCTTTTAGTATATTGCCGGGGAGAGTGAGGTTTGAAACTCAGGAAACAAGAGAAAAGATAATTCTTTTACTGCGTCAGCATTGGGTGACACAGTTTTCCTGGGTGCTGACAGCAGGAGTAATGATGTGGTTGCCTTTGTGTTTATTGTGGATTCCGATACTGGATTTTTTACCAGGAAATTTTCAGTTTATGGCAGTAGTAATATGGTATTTACTGATTATTGCTTTTATTTATGAGAAGTTTATTCTTTGGTTTTACCATGTGTTTATTATTACAGATGAACGGGTAATTGATGTGGATTTTTATAACCTTTTGTATAAAGAGGTATCTGAAGCTAAGATAGATAATATTGAAGATGTAACTTACAGACAAGGGGGCATGGTAAAGGCATGGTTGAATTTCGGAGATATATCTTTGCAGACAGCAGGGGAAAAGCAAGAATTTATGATTGAAAATGTGCCTCAGCCTTTTAGAGTAGTGAAAATATTAAATGAATTAAAACTGGAAGAAGAGCATGAGAAGATTGAAGGGAGAGTAAGATGAATACTTCTTTGTTTGATTGTTTATCATTATTTGTCAAAAAACAGTTGTTCGCTTCTTCCTGCGGAAGCGACAACTTGGTTCTCGACACAATTGCTCTACGAGACCAAGCCAATTGTGTCTGCGAAAACTTTTTGCCAAACAAGATAAATTTCAAAATAAAAAGCATTTATTTGCGTAAGTTGCCGTCAAAAAGATTGACTGTATTTGAAATTTGCTTTGTCTGCAAGCAAGAATATTGCAGATTTTCAGGAGGAGATTATGACACCGTTTGATAAATTATTGGAATTTTTGTTTAAATCCTGGAGAGTAGATGTGTTAATTTTAGGCAAGTTGGGAATTTTGTTGTTTTTATTTTTGTATTTATTGTTTGCATTAATGATAGTGAGACAGATTCATTTAATGAGCAAAACTGTGAAAGGGACAATAGAAAAAATATTAATGCTGGCAGCTAAAGGGTTGGTAATATTATCAATTGCAATAATAGTGTTGGCACTGTTTGTTTTATAATAAAAATATGGAAAAGTTTGAAGTAGCTAAAATTGTAGGAGCAAGTAATGGTAAAAATTGGTGTCAAGTGCATAACTTCAGGCCAGTGGATGAAAAATTAAAAACACATGGACAATTAACGGCAGTATTGGCTTTTAAAGCAAAGAAGGAAAATATAGAGGTGACTTCATTTGGAACAGAGATTATTCAAAGGTTACAGGAAATCTATTATTCAAATGAAAGTGAAAGCGTATTAAAAAAACTATCTCAAACAATAGAAAGTTTAGCGGCAGAGTTTATAGAAACAGTAGAGTTGGATATAGTGATGACAGTTTTGTGGAAAAAATTAGGGGAAGTTTTATTGTATGCGGGAAGAAATCAGAAGGGGCAGGTGTTTTTAAAGAGAGATGAACAAATAGTGTCTTTATTAACAGGTGAAACAGAAGAATTGATGGTAGTTTCAGGAAAATTAGAAAAAAATGACACTATTGTGTTGGGAACTGCTCAATTATTTAAAATATTGTCTGAAGAAAGTTTAAGTTTGGCTTTAAGTCAAGCAACAGCAGAGGCAGTAGTAGAGAATTTAGCGCCCTTGGTTCATGAGCAGGAGAAAAACAGCAGAGCAGCAGGAGCAATAATTAAAAGAGAAAGCAGTGAAGAAGATGAACAAAAGATTGATGAAGAAAAAATTGAAGAAGATGTTAAAGATGAAAATGAACCTGTTTTGAAGTCAGGAAGAAAACAAATGTTAAAGCAGTGGCTGGGGAATATAAAAGAGAGATTGAGCAATAGAGGAGTAGGGGTGAAATTAAGAACGACAGGAAAGAAAAAATCTACAGCAACTATAGTAATAGTATTATTAATAGTATTTAGCGTAAGTTTGGTGTTAGCAGGAAGAAAAAGGCAGGTAAATAAGACTCAAAAACAGTATGAGCAATTGATGGATGAGGCAAAATATAAATATGAAGAAGGGGTGAATTTGACAGAATTAAACCCTTTACGGTCAAAGTCTTTATTAAAAGAAGTGCAGGAAATATTGGAGGCTGAAGAAGTTAAAGAATTAAAATTGTCCGGGAGCCAGAAAAAAGCAATAGAAGAGTTAAAGAAAAAAGTTGAGGAAAGTTTAAGTCAAGTACAAAGAGAATATGCGATAGAAGAGGCAGATGAATGGTTTGATTTTGATTTAACAAAAGAGGGTTTTAGAGGAAGAGGTTGGGATAATGAGGAGAATAAATTAATGGTAATTGGAGAGGATGGAAGTATGCTGAGTTTAAATTTAGAGACAAAAGCATCAGAAATAGTAATTAGTGGAGATGAGGTAAAAGGATTGGAGCAAGTAGGAATGGCTGGCAAGAGGGCATTTGGAGTAGATGATGATCAAGCTGTAGTGGTAGAGGTGAGCACTGGAGAAGCAATGCAGGAACTAGAGGAAGAATGGGGAAGAGTTGAGGGAGTGAGAGGGTTTTCAAGTAATTTGTATGTTTTGCAGGCAACAAAAGAAGGTCAGATATGGAGATATTTGGGTTTAGATAGCGGTTTATCAAGTAAAAAAGCTTATCTTAAGGGAGACAAATATGATTTAAGTGAAGCAGTGGATATGGCGATTGATGGATCTGTTTGGGTGTTGTTTTCTGATGGGACAATAGCAAAATATACAAGAGGAGTAAAAGATTCTTTTGTAGTAGCAGGATTAGATAAAGGATGGGGAGAGGTAGTAAAGATTTTTACTGATGCAGAACAGGAGAATTTATATGTATTGGATAGACAAAGTACAAAAGTGGTGGTGGTTAATAAGAGTGGAGAATATCAGTCACAGTATAATTGGCCGGGAATTGCAGGGGTTAAGGATTTAGTAGTGAATGAAAAGTTGGGGAAGATATTTTTGTTAACAGGGGAAAAAGTGTTTACGATTGAGTTAAGGAATTAAATTAACTGAGCAAAACTCAATTTTCTTTTTCTGTTTACCATATTTTGAAAAAAACAGTCGTTCGCTTCTCCTGCGGAAGCGCCGACTTGGTTCTCGACACAATTGCTCTACGAGGCCAAGCCAATTGTGTCTGCTAAAACTTTTTTCAAAACAGATAAACTTTAAAAACAAAATTTATTTGTCTGCGCCAAAATTTGTTTAAGGTTATAATTCAATTGTATGAAGAGGATAGTTAATAAAAAAGCGAGATTTGATTATGAGCTTCTTGAGAAAGTAGAAGCAGGGATTGTGTTGACAGGAGCAGAGGTAAAAAGCGTAAAACAAGGGCAGATAAGCTTGAAAGAAGCATTTGCCAGAGTAGATGATAATGGGGAAGTGTGGTTGGTTAATGCACATATTCATCCTTATAGGTTTGCAGATAATGAAGATTATGAGCCAACACGGTCAAGGAAGTTGTTGTTAAAGAAAACTGAGATATTAGGATTGTTAAAGAAGATAGAAGGTAAAAATTTAACTTTAATTCCAACAGCAATATATACAAAGAAAAACAAAATTAAGGTAGAGATTGCTATTGGTAGAGGGAAGAAGAAATGGGATAAAAGAAGAGCAGTAAAAGAAAGAGAAGGGAAAAGGGAAGCTAGAACGGCGATGAAGGAAAAAAATAGATAGGGAGTGGTATAATAGATGTTGCGGGGATGTAATGATTCGACGCATATAGTTCTTTGACACCAGCAAGCAGACTTTGATTTGTAGTCTTAAAAAATAAATCAAAAACTAACTGTCAAATCTTTTGTCAGTAAAGTAGGAGATTTAGCTTCAGGCTTCGTTCGCGGAGTCCAGCTAGCTCTTGCTCCTCGAGCTTTAGCTTTTAGCTAAGCAAAAGGCATTTTTTTTAACCTATATCTGGGGAGGTTTTAAAGAGTGAAAACAAACTCAGATGGCAGACTTAACTTGGTTTGATTAAGTTCAAGTTTTTAAAACTACATTCTGTTGAATTCGATTTGTTAACTAGTTACAACAGAAAATTCAGTTAACTAAGCTTGTAGAAGGTGATAAGAAAAATTTGCGGACGAGGGTTCATTGCCCTCCATCTCCACCTACGTCCGACGTTACGTCGGACTTCGGCGGACAGGTCCACACTTCGCGTGGCAAGCCACAAAGTATAATGGGAACAATGAGTTTGATTGATTGGATTTATCCAAGAAAATGCGTTGGGTGCAATAGGTCTGGAAAATATTTTTGTGATGAGTGTTTAGAAAAAACAAAATTAAGCTGGTTAATATGCCCAATGTGCAATAAACAAGCAGTTGGGGGAATGACTCATTTGGGATGTAAAAGAAAATTAGGCTTAGATGGATTGATGAGTTTGTGTTCATATAAAGGTTTAGTGAAATTAGGAATAAAAGGATTAAAATATGAGTTTTTAAGAGATATGGAGAAAGAGTTGACTGTTTTGATAGAAAGCAGAATAGAAGCAAGAAAAAAAGAGAGGCAGAATAAAAGATGGAAATTATTTTTAAGAAAAAAGCCGGTAGTAATAGGAGTGCCTCTTTACTGGCGAAGGCAGAATTGGAGGGGATTTAACCAAGCAGAAGTGATTGGAACAATAGTAGCCAAGAAATGGGGATTGAAAATGATTATTAAGGGGATAAAGAGAGTTAAAACAACTAAACCTCAAGTGAAATTAAAAAAAGAACAAAGGAGATCAAATGTTAGAGGAGTTTTTAAGGTAAATAAAAATGTTGATTTAGGAAAAAGAGTATTATTAATAGATGATGTGTGGACAACAGGAGCAACAATGAGAGAAATAGGTAAGCAATTAAAGAGAATAGGAGTTCAAGAAGTGTGGGGTTTAACTTTAGCTAAGTGAACCCGCTTTTTACGAGGTAAATTTTTGTAAAAGTTTTAGAGCTTTGGTTTTGGATTTTTCAGTGACTTTAATATAGACAAGGCCTTGGTTGGGTTGGCCGTAGAAAATAGCGGTTTTCAAAGGAGATAAAAGGATGGCAGGTAAAACAGCTAGGTCTTCTTCGCCTTTGACTAAAATTGAGTGATGAGAAGGTTGATAGCTGAGGGTATTGAGAGAAAGGGAAAGAGTTTTAATTAAGTTAAAGGTTATTTTTCCAGGAGGATTAATAGTAGAAAAGGCGGTGTTGGAAGTAAAACCAAGCTTGGAAACAGAATCAAATATTTGTTGACGTTTGGTTTTTAAATCAACAATAGCTAAGTTAGGTTTAATGTTTTGTTGGAGGAGAGAAATAGTGGCAATATCGCCAACAGTGATGATAAGGAAAGGAGGGTGTTTGATGATAAGTTTTTTTACTTGTAAGCCAGCCCAATCAAGATTAGATTGACTACCTGACAATAGAGTGTCAAAAGGACGACGGAAATGATGACGATGAAGAGAAGGAAGGTGAAGGTTTTTATTTTTTGAGAAAAATTGATGGTAAGCAAAGCCTTGGCGATTAATTTGACCTTGGCGGATGCGGGTAGAAGATAATTTTTGATTATCAGAGCTTTTAAGAAGATTGATAATGACTGATTTAAGTGGATGGAGATTGTTTTTGGAGCGAAGCTGGTTTATTTTTTCAACAGTATGAGTAGTTTCCTGAGAAGCAATAATTGAATCAAAAATGAGAGAATTGATAGCAGGTTGAAGCGGGTGGTTAAGAGGAAAAATATTATAGGAAGAGATTTGTTGAGATAAAAAAGAATTTAACTGGTGATAACGGGCACGAGATGATTGAATAAGTTTAGCTAATGATTTTTTCTGAGCCATTTTTTTAGTAGTTAAACCACAGGAAATTTGCTGTGATTGATTAATGGCGGTTTGGAGGAGTTTTTGGTGGCCAGAATGAAGGTGGTCAAAAGTTCCGGCAATAATAGTATGTTTAAATAACATAAGTGTTAATTGTAGGGGGTTTAAGGTTTTTTCTCAAGTAAAATTTTGAGAGAGGTGGGGGCAAAGAGAAAGAATATCCAAGTATAAGGGATTAGATAGCGTTCTTCTCCTGGGTTGATTAGATAGACACTGAGGAATAGAGAGGTTATTAAGTAAAAGAAGAGCCAGTAGTAAGGATTTTTTTTAGGATAGAGAAAGAATAAAATAGCAGTTAATAGAGCCATGATTTTAGAAGTAGTGAACATTAATTTTACAAAAGGCGTCATATGGAGATCCGGATAAATTAAGCTATGAAACATATTTTTAATGCTGGATAAGTTTTTAATTAAATTGGTGGGGTGTTGCCAAAGACATTGGAGGCCTTGCTGAAGATAAAAAGATTGTTGGTAAAAGGGAATAGAGGTGGTAATTTTTGGAAGGGATGTTTTCCAAGAAACTGGAGGAGAGAACCAGAATTTTTCTTGATTGGTGGGGTGTTTATAATCGACTCTTTTATATTTGCATTGAGTTATAAAAAAATTGACGCCAGTTGAGCTAGTTAATTGAAGCATATGTTGATGAGAAAACTTATAGTTAAGAATCATGGTGAAGATAATAGGAATAAGCATGCCTGAAAGTAAAATTATTGTTGATTTAATGGTATTTTTTGGTTTTTTTTGATTTTTTATAGTCCAGATTATAGCTAGGGGGAGAAATGGCAATAGAATGGCTCGTATGGATGAAGCTAATCCAAGGACTATAGCAGCAGAAAAAAGTGTTTTAAGTGATTTTTTCTGGTGAGAGATTAATAAAAGATAAATAGCAATAATTAGAAGAGGGGTAAAAACGTTTTCGTTTAAAATAAATAGGTTTAAATAAGTGGTAGGAAAGTAAATGATGGCTAAAATAGTGGTGATAAAGGCAGTTTTTGAGTTAAAAAGCAGTAGGGCTATTTTGTAGAGAAAAAAGATGGCAATTGAAGATAAAAATATATTGATTAAAATGGTGGTACGGATTAGATCGGTGATATTGAGTAATTGGTATAACCAATATTGTCCTGCTAAAGGGAGATAATAAGAACTCCAAGCATTGCCAAATTTAACAATTCCTGATTCAAGTAAAGCTAAGGCTCGTTTATGATTCTGATAAGGGAGATATTTAACAAAATCAGGCAAGCGATGATATTGTAAGAGAAAAACATAGATGAATTTAGAGAGAAAGTTTATGAGGGCAAGCAGAAGGGGAATTTTTTTATGAGTGTAGGGCATATAGAAATGATATTATCATGGTAAAATATATACTTGTATTTTAAAAGATGGTGGGGTGCTCCGAATTGGTTAAGGAACCGGTTTTGAAAACCGGCGCCCGCAAGGGCTTGCGAGTTCGAGTCTCGCCCCCACCGCAACGTAATAAATTTTTCTTTAGAAAAATTTAAACGTTGCTGAAACGTAAAAATCTTTGATTTTGTACGTTTCGCAGAATTTATTGATATAATTTGACATATGGAGGAGTCGCATAGCTGGTCCATTGCACGGGTTTGCTAAACCCGCGAGTTTTATTGCTCACGTGGGTTCGAATCCCACCTCCTCCGCAACGTAATAAATTTTTCTAAAAAAATTTAAACGTTGCTGAGATAAGATTAAAAATAAAGGAGAAAACATGACTGCCTTGTTAAAAAAAAGTTCTTTGAAAAATAAGAGGATTAAAAAAGTTACAGACAGGCCAGTGGAGTTGAAAACTTTATTAAAATGGAAAGCTCCGGCCAGACCTTTTAAAAAAAGAGATAAAGAATATTACACAACAATTGGAGCAATTGTGATTTTATTGGCAGTGATTTTGTTGTTTTTAAAGGAGTGGTTGTTGATTGGAGTGATAGTGGCATTAGCTTTTGTGGCTTATGTTTTAGCAACAATATCTCCAGAAAAAGTTGAACATGAGATTGCAACAAGGGGAGTAATAGTGGAAAAGAAATTGCATCAATGGAGAGATTTAGATAGATTTTGGTTTTCTGCAAAATGGAAAGATGAAATTTTGAATATTGATACAAAATTAGGATTTCCAGCTAGATTAATGATGTTGCTGGGAGAAACAAAGAAAGAGGATATAAAAAAAATATTAAGTAAATATGTGCAGTATGAGATACCGGAAAAAACATTTTTAGATAAGTCAGCCAAGTGGTTGTCAGATAAAGTTCCTTTAGAGAAAAAAGAATAAAATGCGCCCATAGTTTAACGGATAAAACGGAGGCTTGCGGAGTCTCTGATACAAGTTCGATTCTTGTTGGGCGCACCCCACTTATTATTTGGAGGTGTGCCGGAGTGGCTAAACGGCCAGCTTTCGAAAAGCTTGGAAGGTGAAAGCCTTACGCAGGTTCAAATCCTGCCGCCTCCGCAACGTAATAAATTTTTCTAAAGAAAAATTTAAACGTTGCTGGGACGCAAAAATTAATATGAAACAACAAAAAAGAGAGTTTTCAGCAGGGGGAGTGGTGTATAAGGGAGATAAGTGGCTGGTGTGTAAGCATAGTGGTTATCATAAGTGGATATTGCCAAAGGGGTTAGTAGAAAAAGGAGAAAGTTTAAAAAACACAGCAGAAAGAGAAGTAGAGGAAGAATGTGGTATTAAGGTAAAAGTGGTGGAAAAGTTAAAAGATGTGGAAAAGTATGTTTATACAATGAATGGAGTGAAAATATTTAAGCAAGTAGTGTATTTTTTAATGGAGTATGAATCAGGGGATATTGCAGATCATGATTGGGAAATGGAAGAGGTGGAATGGTTGGAGCATGAGGAGGCTTATAAAAGATTGGAATATGTTGGAGCAAAAAAAGCTTTAAAAAAAGCTAAAGAAATGTTTGAGGAAAAAGAAAAGCAGTTGAGGTTGGTATAGGGTATAATAGTGTTTATTGGAGAGGTGCCGGAGTGGTCGAACGGACATACTTGGAGAGTATGCGTAGCTGCAAGGTTACCGTGGGTTCGAATCCCACCCTCTCCGCAACGTAATAAATTTTTCTTTAGAAAAATTTAAACGTTGCTGAAACATAAAAATCTTTGATTTTGTACGTTTCGCCTTATCAAAGTATGTTTTACTACGTTTATATCCTTCAAAGTCTAAAAAACAGGAGTTTATACATTGGTTACACGACTAATTGGAAAAAAAGATTTAAGTCGCACAATGAAGGAAAAAATCTGGCAACAAGACCTTTTCGACCTTATAGATTGATTTACTATGAAGCATTTCTAAATAGAATTGACGCTATGAATAGAGAAGAATATCTTAAGTCAGGGTGGGGTTTTAGAAGTATAAAGAAAATGCTGAAACATTATCTAGGAGAATAGCTTTATTTTCTTCGTTGTTTGTTAGGATTTGGTGGTAGAATAGCGATATATGGATCAGATTGACCAAGTAAGACAGAAAACAGATCTTGTAGAGATAATTTCAGAGCAAGTGTCTTTAAAAAAAGTGGGGAGGAATTTTAAAGGCTTGTGTCCGTTTCATGAAGAAAAAACACCTTCTTTTATAGTATCTCCGGAAAGGCAGATATTTAAGTGTTTCGGTTGTGGAATTGGAGGAGATGTATTTAAATTTTTGATGGAAAGAGAGAAGATGGAGTTTGGGGAAGTATTGAGGATGTTGGCTGATAGAGCGGGAGTAGAATTGAAACAATTCAGGCCAACTAGAGAGCAAAAGGTGAAGGAAAAACTATTAGAGATAAATCATTTAGGGAGTGAATTTTATCATTATCTTTTAATGAATCATGAAGTAGGGAAAAATGCTTTGCAATATTTGTTAAAGAGAGGGATAAGAAGATCTTCAATTAAACTATTTAAACTGGGTTATTCAGCTGATGAATGGGAAGCATTGCAGAATTTTTTAATAAGAAAGAAGGGGTATAGAGCAGATGAGTTAGAAATGGCTGGATTAATAATTGGAAGGAGTGGGGCAAGAAGAGGTTATTATGATCGATTTAGAGGAAGGGTGATGTTTCCTTTATTTGATCATAGAAAAAGAGTGGTGGGTTTTGCCGGCAGAGTATTAGCAGGTGATGAAAAAAAGGCAAAATATATTAATTCACCAGAAACTATTCTTTATCATAAAAGTAATGTTTTATATGGATTAGAAACTGCTAAAGAGTGGATTAAAAAGAAAAATCAAGCGGTGGTAGTAGAAGGTGAGTTGGATGCAATTTCTTCATATCAGGCAGGAGTAAAAAATGTAGTGGGAATTAAAGGAACAGCTTTAACAGAAGGACAGGTAGATTTACTCAAGAGATTTTGTGAAAATATTGCTTTGGCTTTAGATAAAGATACAGCAGGAGATATGGCTGCCAGAAGAGGAATTGAATTGGCAGAGAAAATAGGTTTGAATGTGAGAGTGATTGAGGTGAAATACGGTAAAGATCCGGATGAATGTGCGCAGAAAAGTGCTAAATTATGGAAAGAGTCGGTTAAAAAAGCAATTCCTGTTTATGACTTTTATATTAAATCAGCGAGAAAAAGATTTGGAATAGATACGCCTGAAGGAAAAAGAAAAATTAGTGATGAAGTAAGCGTGATTTTGGCAAAAATAACTAATGAGGTAATTAAGGCTCATTATGTAAAAAAGCTGGCAAAAATATTAAAAGTTAGTGAAGAAGCAGTGGGGAAAGAAATGGAGAGAAAAAAGAAACAGGTTGGGGTATTGGTTGGAAGGATAAGAGGGAGAAAGGAAAAAGAGGAGAAAAACAGAAGAGAAAGATTAGATGAATATGTATTAGCTTTATTATTGCAAATGGAAAGTGGAGTGTATAGGAATTTGAGGAAGATTGATGAGAATATTATGTTGGAAGGGGCAGTTAAAAAAGTAATTAAAAAAATTAAAGACTGGAAGAAAAAAGGGAAGAGGTGGGATATAAATAGGTTTAGTAAGAGTTTAGCAGCAGAATTAATAGAGGTGATGGATATAGGGTATTTAATGGATTTAGGGAGAATAGCAGAGAGTGGGGAAAAATTAGAAAAAGAACTGGAAGAGGCTTTAGAAGAAATGGAGAAATTATTTTATAAAGAGGAATTGATTAAATTGTCAGAAGAGATTAAAAAAGCAGAAAGAGAGAAGAAAGATAAAAGATTAGAGAAGCTAAGAAGGAAATTTGTAGAAATTTCAGTTCTTTTAAAGAGGTAAATAGGTTATAATCAAGGTTATGGCGAAAAGACGACCTATAGATATTAGTAAGTTATTGAGAAAAGCTAAGAAGCAGGGTTTTGTTGTACAGGAAGAAATTTTAGAACTATTTAAGGATGTAGAGTATAGAGTGGATGAATTAGACAGTTTTTACGACAAGTTGCATAAGGCAAATGTGGATGTATTTGATATGGCAGAAGAGGAGTTGCAGGTAGATTCAAAAACAGCAACTAAACTGAAAAAAGAATTAGAAGCATTGTCGAAATTAGAAAAAGTAGGGAGTGCTGATCCGGTAAGAATGTATTTAAAGGAAATTGGAAGAATTAACCTTTTGACCAGAGAAGAAGAGATAGATTTAGCTCAAAGAGTGGAGAGAAGAGAGAAGCGAGCCAAAGAACATTTAACAACGGCTAATTTAAGACTAGTTGTTTCTATTGCTAAAAAATATATTGGTAGAGGTTTGAGTTTTTTGGATTTGATACAGGAGGGGAATAAAGGGTTGATAAGGGCAGTAGAAAAATATGATTGGACTAAAGGATTTAAGTTTTCTACATATGCTACTTGGTGGATAAGGCAAGCAATAACCAGAGCAATAGCAGATCAGGCAAGAACTATCAGAATACCGGTTCACATGGTGGAGACGATAAATAAATTGATAAGAATTTCCAGAAAATTGATGCAGGAAATGGGGAGGGAGCCAAAAGCTGAAGAGATTGCTAAAGAAATGGAGATTGAGACTTCTAAGGTGAGGGAAATAATGAAAATTTCACAGAAAACTACTTCTTTGGAAACTCCAATAGGAGATGATGAAGACTCATATCTGGGTGATTTTATTCCTGATGACACTCAGCCTTCTCCTTATGATGCGACTTCAATTAATATGTTGAAGGAGAATGTAGAAGAAGTGTTAAGATCGTTGCCTGAAAGAGAAGCAAAGGTTTTAAGAATGAGGTTTGGATTGGTAACAAAGAAGGCAATGACTTTAGAAGAAGTAGGGAAGGAGTTTGGGGTAACAAGGGAAAGAATTAGACAGATTGAGGCAAAGGCATTGAAGAAGTTAAAGCATCCATCAAAAAGAAAGAAGCTTCAAGATTTTTTGGAATAAGTTTTTCGTGGTAAAATATATATTCGCGATTAAATTTTGCGATCCGCGGTAGCTCAATGGTAGAGCTCCTCTCTGTTAAAGAGGTTGTTGCTGGTTCGAGTCCAGTCCGCGGAGCATCCACTTTTTAATTTGTTGTTATATAATTTATAATGATATAATTATTTTAGGAGGTATACTTATGAAATTAAACAAAACTCATACATGGAAGCATATTTTTGTAGTTTTATTTGTTTTTCTTTTAGGCTTTTTTGCTTGTAAATTGTTTGTCTACAAAAAAGCATTTACTGGTAAAACTGGTAAAAAAGGTATATATTTTCACCTGAAGGCAGGCGATAAAGAGGTATATTCGTCTCAATTGAAGCAAAAAACAGACTATGAAGATAGGTTAAAAACAGTTGAAGAAAAGGTTGAGCTGTTGGAGGAGCAGTTAGTAGAGTAAGCTAATAGTAGAACTGTTTTTTATGGTTTTGCATTAACTGATGATAAAGGAGTTTGAATAATAAGAGGTCCTAATTTGGTCCAGTGCGGGGAGCTAGGTTAAGAAAGGGTTGTTATATAAGCCCTTTCTTGTTTGGTATAATGAGACTATGAAGCTATACAGATTTAGTCCGATAAAAAGTAAAGCTGAGTTGTTGAAGGCTCTAAAGCATATCCATTTTAAGTCATTTAAGTTATGTAAAGAAAAACTTGGTTATATCTTGCCCGTGGCGGGAAATATAGGAGTTTTTTGTCATTTTGAAGATGAGTTTGAGTTCTTAACTAAGATTAGGGAGGAGTGGACTGATTTATCAGATAGCTGGAATAAGAAATATTTTCGTCTTTATAAACCTATTGTTATTGGTGCTAAGGATGGTATTCCTGAGACAACTTATACTTATTTTTATGTTCGTAAGCCTGATAAAGAGCATGATCAAGTAGGAGATCTTGATTTTTATATGGAGCCAAGGAAATATAAAAAGCTAAAACAATCATTGACGTCTGGTAAGATAATTGAAGGGGTAGAAGTGTTTGAAAGATCAGACCTTGATTTGATACAAGTGGATGATCCAAATGTTGATGTAGTGGCTTTTGTAGGACAGAAAACAATGAAAGAGAATGTAAGCGAATGAAATATCAAGAAAAGAAATACCAGGTAGAGTCATTTGAACAAATTAGAAAGGTTTTAGATAAATTGGGTGTTAAGAAAAGCAAAGAGGCAGTGACTAATCATTATTACGGACAACATGAAGGGAATGATGTAACTAAACTGGTTGAGTATAAAGATAAAAATGCGATACATATTTTGAAAGAAAAAGATGGTAAGTTTGATTTTGTTGAGAGTATTCCAGTAGAGAGTGTTAAAGCAGGATTAAAGTGGCTCAAAGATAAAAGTTACAAGGTAGTTAATTTAGTAAAAATGGCTAATGAGGATTATGAGTATAAAGGCGGACAAGTAAGGTTATACACGATTGATGATTGGTTAAGATCAGTGATATTGGATTATCCTGAAGGCGAACATGAAGCAATAGCTAAGGAGTTTGGATTAGATAAAGCTGAAGTGATTGAGATTCCATATAATAAACAACTTGAGGAGGCAGGTAAATTAAGAACAATGAGGCTGGAGTAGGGCAGTTTAGATAGACAAAGCAGGCTGTGGTTGAGTTAATCCTATGGTTTCAAAGAAGATTGCCATATCATTTTGAGTAATATCTAGCTTTAGCTTGCGGTTGATGAACAAGTCCTTTAGGGGGAGCTAGGTTTTTTCCTCAAGAAAATATTATACCCCTTACTGGACACTCGAAGTTCTAAGAACGGTTTGAATTAGTTAAGACATGTACTTTTATTATTAATGTTTGATATATTGATTATGTATGGCAAGGAAAAAGAAAAAGAGTAAAAAAAGAAAAATATTTGCTGTTATTGCTATTATTGTTTTTCTAGTAGGTGCCTTCTATCTTTTTGGGAAACCCTGTTCCAAATTCAAAATAGCCTTAAACGCTTTTTCTTCTGCAATGGTCAACAGAGGTCTTTTAAAAGAGGCAGAAAAACATCTTTCTGATTATGACTATATTATCTGCTACGACACCATGAGAATTGCTTGGGTGAATCTAGAGACAGTAAAACTGATTGGATATACACCAAAAGAGGCGTTGGAGTTAAGAAATTTTGACTTAGTTAAAGGTTCTAGTCGAGAAACGATCCTTTCAAGAGTGTTGAGAAATATAGTTGAAAAAGAGGGGGGCTCGGAAATAGTTATCAGGACAAAAGACAAGCGAAATCTGAAGGTATCCTTGGTTTATCACACATTTTCTTACAAAAAAGGCGTGTATGCAGTGGGTAAAATAGTCAACTATAAGTTTATTTCTGACGAGGAAACAACGGAGTATTTTTCAAACGATTAAAACTGTCAAGTCAATAAGCACAATTTATTATTAAACATAAGAGTTCTAACTTGGTCCAGTACGGGGAGCCAGTTGGTTCTTATTAGAACCTTCTACATCTCAAATGTGTTAAGATTTAATTAATGGAAGGTGATGCCCCACAAGTTCCTGTTGTTCAAGTTCCACAACAACCTCCTGTTATTCCTCAAGCACCTCTTACACCAATTCTACCCACAAAGCCTAAAGAAGGGCGGCGGATCAGCCTTGGGTTGATAATTATTTTATTAGTTTTGGTTGGCTTGAGCGTAGGAGGATTTTTCATTTATAAAAGTTTTTTTGTTCCTGAAGCTTCTGTTTCTAAGACGGAAAAAACAAAGGAAGAGGTTTACAAAGGCGTTTGGATGCCTTTTTTAGGTGCCTCATTGCTTCCTGATTACTATCTTCCTGAAAGGATGAAATTTTTACTCAAGGAGCCGGTCTTCTCTGATTTAGACAAGGCAGAGGAAGCCGGAATTAACACATTAGCATTTGGCGTAGGTTATTGGGCCAACGAGCAAGGGGATATCAGCATGCTTCCTGAAGTGAAGGAATTCGTGATTTCTTATATTGATGAAGCGCATGCAAGGGGCTTTAAAATTTGGTTGGTTCTTGGAATTGCTTATTTAAGTGCGAGTGGAGAAGATGACCCCAGAGTGATTCCTGACGAAATAATTGAAAATACAGATTTTATGGAGACATTTGATTCGGCTATCGTCGAATGGGCGAAAATAGCTCAAGAGCATAACGTTGAATTTTTTTCTCCATTATCTGAAGCGTATGTAAACCTTGGCCGGGAAAAAAGCAAAAGGTGGCTTGTAGAGATTGAATCAAAGATAGATGCTGTTTATAGCGGCAAAATTTGTGCAAAAGGCGAATGGCCAATACCAGAGTTATTGTCATCATACTCTTGTTTTAGTGCAGACATAAAGATACCTAAAAACGAAGAAGAGAAAAATAGACTGATAAACCATCTTGAACAAGAAAATGAAAAAGACATAGAAATGATAATGATGGAAGTTTACGAAGGACATGATTGGCAAGGTACACCTCCAGAAGAAATGAAAAGAGGTTTTGTTATGGCACTTGAAGCGGCAAGGGGCAGGGTTAGCGGCATTTTCATTTTAGACATTGCCCGTCCTACTCAGCTTTTTCCTGAAAGTTTTGAAAAGACAATTAAAGAGTTTTATACTCAAGAGTTTTAGATAGACAGTGTGGCGATAGGCGGTAATTATCTTATTTATCTGGTTATGGATAATTCTTGGATTGGGGAGTAAGGCTTGACAAGTATCGGATAGGTGGTAAAATATAGCTAACCGATACGATATGATTCTTGACAAGTCTGTTTACCAGAGAATAATAGAAAAGAAAAAGAGGCTAGATGATTTGCGTCCATTACCAAAGTCTTTGGTAGGACGACTTCGAGACCAGATAATTATTGAGTGGACATATAATTCTAATGCTATTGAAGGAACGAGTTTATCCTTGAAAGAAACGAGGTTGATTATTGAACATGGATTAACTATTAAAGGTAAATCTTTAAAAGAGCATTTTGAGGCTAAAAATCATAAGGATGCGATTTTGTTTGTGGAAGAATTAGTTAAAGAGAAAAAGTTTATTATTAATCAGCTATTAATAAGACAGATTCATCAGTTGGTAATAAAAGAAATAGATGATGAGTGGGCAGGGAAGTATAGAGAGGTGGGGGTGGAAGTAACGGGGGCTAAATTTATTCCGCCTGATCCAGTAGTGATACCAGTAAAAATGAGGCAGTTTGAAAAATGGTTACAAGATAGAGGTAATAAGAAAAACTTGATGGATTATGCTGCCTTAGCTCACTATATGTTAGTGGACATTCATCCCTTTATTGATGGTAATGGCAGAACAGCTAGATTGTTGATGAATTTAATATTGATGAACAAAGGTTTTCCGCCAACGGTGATTTTAAAGAATGACAGAATGAAGTACTATGAAACGTTGGATGCAGTTCAAAAAGGTGAGTCAAAGCCTTTTGTTAACTTTATTGGTAGAAATATAGAACGATCGTTGACTTGGTATTTAGAGGCAGTAACGCCAAGCAAAAAAAAGAAAAAAGAAGATAAATGGCAGCTTTTAAGAGAGTTAGCTAAAAAAACGCCATATTCACAAGAGTATTTAAGTTTATTAGCTCGTAGGGGGAAAATTGAAGCAGTTAAAAGAGAGAGAAATTGGTATTCAAACTTAAAGGCGATTGAGAGATATAGAAAAGAATTAAATTGAGTAAGTTTTTTAAAGGCGTTAATTATCTTGTTTATTTGCTTATGGATAATTCTTGGATTGGGGAGCATTTGAGATGAGGACATGATGTTTTAATTGTTGTATCAATCTTTTTTATTGTGGTGATAAGGTTTTTGTAGCGTTAACACTGTATAATAATGCAAATGGCAACGAGAAATAATAGAAAATCACTTTTGAAACGGATAAAGAGAAAGAAGATCAAAACCTGGTTTGATTTAGGCATTTTTTTAGATAAACTTCAACAGAGAAGAATTTCATTTGCTCAAAAACCAAAGGATTTTCAGAAATTTTCTTCTTTTAGTAAATTTTTAAGTAATGGCAGTTTTGCCTTTATTACTTATGGCTTGGGAGTGGATGGGGTTTCTACAGAGATAAGTCACTATATTAGAGCCTTTAGAAAAATTTTCCCTCATAGTTTTAGAGCTTGTTTGGTACTTGGTGATTTTGATGATGAGGCAGAAGTTTTAAAAAAAGAGAAGGGTAAAATTCCTGTTTATAAAATTCAAGAAGCGGCTGGTTTTGAAAAATGGGGAGAGCCTTATCAATTTTTATATTTTCATAAGCTTAAAAGAGGAGGTAGGATTTATAATCTTTTACCTTCTTTAATTTGGGAACAAAGCCTAACGATTATTGAGAAGATATTAAATATTATTGAAAAAGAAAATATTCGTTGTTTTGTTCTTTCTAATGTAGCTTCTAATCCTGGGAATCTTTCTTTAACCCTAGCCACAGTTATTTTAAGCGAGATTTTTGGCATACCAGTGATTAATATTAATCATGATTTTTATTGGGAGGGGGGGAAAAACCCTGGTGATCGGCGGAAAGATGAACAGCCAGGAGTGCGTGACCATTTTTTTACCAATGCTGATTTAGGAGAGTTTTTTAGCATTATTAAGCTGCTTTTTCCCTGGAGAAGTCAATTTTGGACACAAGTTAATATTAATAAGCTACAAAGTAAAATACTGATTGAAGAAGAGGGTTTGAATCCTAATAATGTGACTGAAATAGGCACTACAATAGATACGAAAAAGTTTCAGTCCTTAACTTGGCTACAAAAAGAGAAAGTATATTATAAGCTTAATCTTCTTTTCAGCTCTTTATATAAAGAGCCAGTTGTTTTTGAGCCAGGAGATTCTCAAATAAACCATAAAGCTAAAGAGGGAAAACCTTTTATTATTGGCTGGCGAAAAAAGGTGAGATTTTCTCCCACAACTACTTTATTGTTTCTTCAACCGACGCGGATAATTGGAAGAAAACAAATAGAAAAAAACTTTGTAGTCTTAAAAAATTTACTTGAGGATAGAAAATTTCAAAAACATCTGCATCAGAAGAAAAAGAAAGTTCTTTTATTGATTACCGGACCGATTGCTTCCGGGCACTTTGACTATTTTCAAAAAATAAAAAGAGAAGCAATGAATTTTTACCAACAATTAACTCCAGATTTAAAAAAGAGATTTTTTGTTGGTTTTAAATTTGGCAAGGATAGCAATGAGAATTTTTTAACAGAAGGTTTGAAAGATTTGGCTATAGGAGAGTTGTATGGAATTGCTGATCTTGTTTTTTTGTTAAGTCAAACAGAGGGTAGGGGTTTACCGATTATAGAAAGTGCTGCGGCTGGTGTACCTCTAGTGGTTAATCCATTTAGTCCTTATCAGGTTTATAAAGAAGTAACATCAGGGTTGAAGGTATTTGCTTGGAAAGACAATAACCAGAACTTAGTGCGTGAGTTGGTACCATTTATTATTTCAAAGGAAAAAAGAAAACAATTGCTTAAGGCAAATAGAAAAATAGTAAATGCCCGTTTTACCTTTAAAGCCTTAAAAGAGCAGTTTATTTATATTTTAGAAAAACTTTGGCAACAATCAGAAAGTAATGGTCGAACAAGAAAAATTGTCTACCAGTCTTTAAGAAAAGTTTTGAATTTTAGGAAAAATTCGATTAAAGAAATCGTGGCGGGAAGAAACAGGACCTACTTTCCTGGCTATATTCCTAATGGTTTTTTGTTTTATCTTAAATCATTAATTGATCCTTCATTTTTTAGGATAGAACAGTTGGATTTAAAAAGCCGAACTTTTGCTTTTGGCCGTCAACTGGTTGATCAAGTAGAGCTTAATCCTCAAAAACGCTGGCTATTTTTTAAAGCCATAGAGGAAGTATTTTGTTTGACATGGGGGAAGGGAAAAATAATTATTGATCATAGTTTTAATTATCGAAATAGAACAAATAAAAAATACCTTTTTCATCAGTTAACAGAGCAGGAGTTGAAGGGAGTTGTGGTTTGTTTATCCCAAAAGATTTTTGGGGGGCAGTTTGACCCCTTTTCTCAATCAGGGGCCAAAGAAGAAGATTTTAATTTGCAACAAGCTTTACTTGAAAAAGATTATCAATCAGGGGCTTCTTGGAGAGAAAGATTGAAATTTTTATTCCCCAATATTGATTCTTTTAATGCAGGTTTGTTTTATAACAAAGTGGTCAAGCAGCCGCGAGAGGTGATGTTTTTTTTGGGAGATAGTAAAGAGGTGATGATGGATTTAAAGGTTTTAACTGAAGAGTTGATAACTGAAAGGTTGAAGAAAGGTAGCCCAATACGGTTTTATTTAGTGGTGAGCAGTAAACCTTTTTCCAGCAGAGTGACTAAAAATGATTTGGAGATTATTATTAAAAAACCCAACTTTCGATTATTAAGAAAGTATCGAAAAAAAGGAATTTTAAGAATTTTATCTTTGCCTATTTATTGTCAAGGTATTAATTTTTATCAATTAAATAAAAAAGTTAAAAATGTTTTGGTGGCAATAAAAGAAAAGCAAGGAGTAGTTTTTGCCAGAGGGGAAGACAGTTTTGTTACTTTAGACCTTTTGGATATTGATAGTTTTCGTTTTGGAAGAGTTGAATCTTTTGAATTTGCCCATTTTACAGGGTTAACTAAGGATAAAACTTTTTTTCAGTTTGTACAGGCAGGTTTAAGGCCAGTTTTGAATTATCCTGTGCCCACACAGCAGCTTAAAGATTTTAACCAAGGGTTGAAAAGAGTGAGAGGTAAAAAAGGGAAGTTTTGGGAAGAAGTAAAAAATAGGCAAGATGAGACAGGAGAGGATTTAAAGACAAGTATTAAAAACTCTCAAAGAATTTCAACTTTTCAAAAAGGTCTGGTTTGGGGTAAATTTGCCGGCAAACACCCGGATGGTTTGCCTTGGACTGGTGTTTATTTTAAGCTGGCTGGAGGGGGCCGTTTTGAAATTATAGAAAGCCAGAAAGAAGGAGATGAAGCCTTGCCACAATTAATTAAAAAAATAGAGAAACAGAAGAAAAAGAAAGTTTTACTTGGTTTTAACGGCGGGTTTATTTTAAATAATGAGTTGGTGGGTAAGTTGGGTTTAACAGAGGAATATATAGGGACTCCTTTAGGTTTGGCAATTCATCAGGGTAAGATTTTGAGCTTGCCTTTATATAATCGTCCAGTGTTGGCTTTTAAAAAGAGTGGTGAAATTCTGATTAAGCGATTAAGTTTACCAGCTGGTAAACTTTGGGTAGAAGGGAATGGTAAGCAGTCTGTTGTCAGTTGGCGAAAGCAACAGATTAATCCTGTTTTGGAAGAACTAGTAAAAGAAAAGGTGGTGGTTTATAATCTTTTATTTGACCAAAAAGTGTCTCTTAAAAATAGAGTTTTGGTAACTATTTGCGGTAAAAAGATTGTGGCGGTTTATAAATCACGGTTTAAGAAAGCTTTTAATCCGAAAAGAAAACTGTTGCCAGTGGGGATTACTCTGTCTTTTCCTCGAGAAATTTATGACAATTTCTTTTCTAAGTTTTATCAGGTGGGAAAGGCAATAGATTTTGTTTTAGAGTTGGGCAAAGAATGGGAAGGAGTGGGAGAGGCGGTGGGGGCAGGACCGTTGTTGTTAAAAAATGGCAAGTTGAATATTGATATGAAGCTGGAGGGTTTTAAAACAAAACATTCATTAAGATCCCAAGCCTCTAGAAATGATCGACTTAATCAACGAGGGCCAAAAATTGCTCTGGGGATTAGTAAAAAAAATGAGATTATAGGAGTGGTGTTTAACAGTAGAACCCGTGATAGTTTTGGAGTTACTTATTCAGAAATGGCCAATGTTTTATTAAATATGGGGGTGAGGAGAGCAATGGCTTTTGATCCAGGTGGGGCGGCTTCTTTGTATATTAAAGGAAAGATAATTAACATTCCTCCTTATAATGTTGATTACAATAGGAAGATTTATTATGCTGCTCCTCAGTCTCGGGGGATTGGTAATGCAGTTGTTTTATTTGAGGATTAACAAGATGAGTGATGCTAGAAAAGTGAAAAAAATAGTTAAAGATGCATATGCAGATATTGTTAAATCGTCTAGTGGTTGTTGTTGTTCTAATAAAACAGCTCAAAAACAGTCTGGTGATATGGGTTATTCAGAGGATGAAATGAATGAAGTTCCGGATGGTTCTAATCTTGGTTTGGGTTGTGGAAATCCAGTAGCTATTGCTTCTTTAAAATTAGGTGAAGTGGTTTTGGATTTGGGTTCTGGTGCTGGTTTTGATGCATTTTTAGCAGTTGGTAAGGTTGGTAAAAAAGGCAGGGTTATTGGTGTTGATATGACAGATGAAATGTTGGAAAAAGCCAGAGAAAATGCTGAAAAAGGTGGTTTTGACAATGTGGAGTTTAGAAAAGGAGATATTGAAGATTTACCGGTTAAAGATAGAGAAGTGGATGTAGTTATTTCTAATTGTGTGATTAATTTAGCACCTGATAAGGAAAAGGTGTTTAAGGAAGTTTATAGGGTGTTAAAACTAGACGGAAGAGTAATGGTTTCTGATGTAGTTTTGATTAAGTCATTACCAGAAAAAATAAAGAATGATGAAAAGTTATTAAGTGATTGTGTGGCTGGAGCGATTTTGAAAAAAGATTATTTGGGCTTGTTGGAAAAGATTGGTTTTACTGATATTAAGATTCATAAAGAAACTTCAGGTTTTCTGAAAGATTATACAGTGAGTATTACTTTTTCAGCTAAGAAAAAGTAAAAGTTGTAGGATGGTTATATAAGATTTGTGATATGATATTTTCTTATGGAGTTCTTGAAATCTTTGCTTGATTATTTTTTGCATTTGGATACACATTTAACAGAGTTGGTGTCTCAATATGGGTTGTTTACTTATGGGATTTTGTTTTTGATTATATTTGCTGAAACTGGTTTTGTAGTAACGCCATTTCTTCCCGGAGATTCGCTGCTTTTTGCTGCAGGAGCAATTGCGGCATTGGGTTCGTTAAATATTCAACTTATGGTTTTATTGTTGATAGCAGCGGCAATATTAGGAGATACAATAAATTATTGGATTGGCCATTTTTTTGGAAGAAAGATTGTTGATAATCCAAAGATTCCCTTGATTAATCAGAATCACATTGATAAAACTGAAGAGTTTTATAAAAAACATGGGGGAAAGACAATTATTTTGGCTAGATTTATACCGATTATCAGAACTTTTGCTCCTTTTGTGGCAGGAGTAGGGAGTATGGATTATAGAAAATTTATTATTTACAATGTAGTTGGGGGAATAGTATGGGTTTTGTTATTTTCTTTAGCCGGATACTTTTTTGGAAATATGGAATTTGTTCAGGAAAACTTTCATTATGTGATTGTGGTGATTATTTTTATTTCTATTCTGCCAATGGTTTATGAGTATATTCAGAGTAAAAGGAAAAAGTTAAAGAAAACAGTTTAATTGGTTAGCTTGACAAGGTTGTTGATTTTAATATGGTGTTTTTGGATAAAGCCGGCATTAACTTCTAAAACTTTATTTACAGGAGATTTGGGTTTTAAGCTGACAGGCGGTTGATTGTTTTTAGGAGCAGGAACATTTTCAGTTAGATCAACAACTTTGTTGTCTTTAATCCAGATGAAATCCAGATTAAAAAGCATGTCTTTCATCCAAAAGCCGTATTGAGCTGGCTGGTTAAAGATAAAGAGAACGCCTTGATTTTGAGGTAATTTTTCTCTGTTGGATAAGCCTTGTTTTTTTGTTTCAGGAGTATCTTTTATTTCCACAGAGATAGTGGTGTTATTGATGGTTAGTTTTGGATTTTGATTTTGAGGCTTGGTTTTAAGATAAATTAAGATTGAAGCAGTGACAATGAGGATGAAAATAGAAAAGAGGGTGAGGGTTTTTGTTTTTAAGACAGTCATGGGTTTATTTATTATATAATTAGTGCATGAAAGAATTTAAGTGGAAAAGTAAATCATATGTGTGGTTGATAGGAACAGTTATAGCGGCAGTGCTGCATAATATTGTGAGTGGATTAATAGGCAGGGAAGAGGCAGTGTTTTTTATACTGACTTTTGTTTATGGGTTGGGGTTTTTGATTGCGGTTTTAGATAGGTGGTTGAAGAATTATTTGTTAATGATGTTGGCATTGGTGTTATTAGCGCTTGATTTGGCGGCTGTAAATGATATTTTGAATAAAGAGCCTCAGGCGTATGAAGAATATATGGTTTTGGGAGTGAGTGTAATAGTGTGGGTGTGGTTGATTAAAAAAAGAAAAAAGAAATGAAAAAGATACTATTAATAGGAATAGGAATAGGAATAGGAATAGGAATAGGAATAGGAATAGGAATAGTAATAGTAATAGTATTGTTGTCAGGGAGTGTTTTAGGAGAAAAAGAGGGAGAGGTTAAAGAAAAAGAGAAAATAGAAAAGGAGAAGATGGGGCAGGAAAAAAGAGAAGAAGAAGGAGGGAAGGACAGTGAAGAAGAAAGTAAGGAATTTAAAGGAATATTAAAGGCGGCAATAAAATTAGGCATACCAATGAAATGTTTCTGGGAGCAAGGAGAGGATTCAGGAATGTCATATATTGAGGATGAAAGTATTTATGTGGAGACAGTAGTTGATGGAAGGAAGGAATATATGATTCAGAAAGATGATTGTATGTGGGCATGGAGCGGTGGAGACAAAGAGGGAGTAAAAATGTGTTTTGAGAAAGAAGAAGAAAGCTATGAAGCTAGTGAAATAGATTGGGAGATGGAATATAAATGTGTGCCAGCAATAGTTGGTTCAGACAAATTTGAGTTACCGTCAGAGGTGGAGTTTGAAGATATGGATGATGTTTTAGAAACTTTTTTGCCTGAATAAATATGTGTTTTGCACTACCATTGAAAACAGTGAAAAAAAAAGGTGGATTTTGGGAGATGGAGAATGGTAGGATGGTGAAAGTAGATTTAGTAAAGAAAGTAAAAAAAGGAGATTATTTGATCTGCCAGCAAGATATGGCAGTAAAAAAAATATCTAAAAAAGAAGCGTTGAGTATGCGTCAAATGATTAAGGAGGTAAGTAATGAATTATCAAAAAGGCATTAAATTAGCATTAATAACAGCTGTTTTGTCAGGAATAGCAGTGTTTTTTAATAAATTTGCAGTTAAAGCAGTGGGTGATGCATTAATATTTACAACATTAAAGAATTTAGGTGTAGGAGTGGTAATGATAGGAGTTTTGGGAAAGAGAACAGTTAAAAAAGAGATTAAATGGAGAGAGATTGAGAGAAAAGACTGGTTGAAATTAGGGTTGATTGGAATAATCGGGGGCAGCTTGCCGTTTTATTTATTTTTTAAAGGATTGATGATGATTAATCCTGTGAATGCGGCTTTGATTCATAAGACTTTGGTGTTATGGGCAGGGTTGGGAGCAGTGTTGATATTAAAAGAGAAAGTGTCGTGGAAGCAGATAGGAGTATTGGGGTTAATATTTGGCAGTAATTTAATAATTGGCGGGTTTGAAGGATTTAAATGGGGAATAGGAGAAGCAATGATTTTAGGAGCAACAGTGTTGTGGGCAGTAGAGCAGGTGATAGCTAAGATGGTTTTAAGAAAAGTGAAGACAGATATTGTAGTGGGAGCAAGAATGATTTTTGGCTCTTGTTTATTATTGTTAGCGAGTTTGGTTACAGGAAAAATGGATTTGGTTTTAAAGCTTAATTTGATGCAATGGGGATTGATGTTAGCAACAGTTGGGTTATTGGTTGGATATGTGATGAGCTGGTATAGAGCGTTGAAATCAGCACCAGTAATTTTAGTAGCAACAGTGTTGAGTTTGGGGACAATAGTGACAAATATTTTATCAGGGATATTTATTAGCCATTGGTTGAATTTGGAATTGATAATGCAGTCTATTTTATTGATTGCAGGAGTGTGGTTTTTTGTTAGCAATGCTGGCAAGATTTCCGTAAGCTATTTGAGAAAGAAGGCTGATGAAGGGTCTATTGAAGTGCGCTAGATATGCGTTTAGTCCGAATAAATTAAAATATTGCGGGCCGGTTGATAAGAATTTTGAGCTGTTTTCTTATTTAACAGAAAAAGTTGAAGATCAGGGATTGGAAGAATTATTGGATGATTTTGCAGTGATGTATCCATATTTAAAATTAATTGCAGAAGAAAATGGGATTAAAGATGTTTTTGATGAAAGAGTGGTAGAGGCTTATTGGATTGGCAATGAATTGCTAGAGAGGGTAATAATAAAGCAGTTTTATGGTCATTTAATGAATAAGCAGGGATTGAAAAAAAGATTTAAAAGGAAAGATTGGAAATGGATAGCAGGTAAAGTGCCGACAGGAGCGAAAGTTCATCATAGTTTTCATGTATTTAATGTGTGGAATAGGACAGGGCATGAAGCTAAACCTCATACAATTGAGACAATGGATAATTGCAGAATTTCCTGGGGAGAAATTGAAAGAAACAATAGTTTAAAATTATTTGTAAGAACTCAGGTGTTAGTTTATGAAGATGGGAAGTTGAGGTTAAAGAAAGGGGTGGTAAAGGAAGTAAAGTGGAGGATTGGAGATAAAAGTTTTGTGGATAAATTAAAGAAAGGAGATTTAGTAACAATGCATTGGGGATGGGTGTGTGAAAAAATAAATAAAAAACAGGTGAAGAATTTGGAGAAATATACTAAATGGCATTTGAGATTGGCAAATACAACAATATGAAAGTGTCGGTGTTTGGGAATCCAGATTTAGAAGAGGATAATTTGATAGTTAAATTGATTCCTGAGTTGAAGAAGAAATTTCCAAAAATAGAATTTAGATTGGAAGATCCGGTTGAGGGATTAAAGCCGCCTCCTGCGGCTGCGGTGTGGGCGATTATTGATGTAGGAAAAAATCTTGATGAAATTAGGGTTGTTGATGATGTGGATAAGATAGAGGAGAAAAGGAGAGTAAGTTTGCATGATTATGGAGTGGGAATGGAATTGAAATTATTAAAGAAATTGGGAAAGGTAAAGAGAATTAAAATAATAGTGGTGCCAATGGAAATGAAGGAGAAAAAGGCATTGGAGAGGGTTACAGGAGTGTTGAGAGAGATTATTCCCAGGGAGCTTCGCCATAAATATTAATAGGAGTGCCGGGATTATCAGCACTAGCATAAATGCTGTTTTTGCCTTGAAGATCAGGTCGGGCCCAGTAATAGAGGTTGGCGACTTCTTCAGTTCTCATGTTGACACAGCCATGGGACATGGGGTGGCCAAAGTTATTATGCCAGTAAGTGCCATGCAGGCTGAAGCCTTTGTGTTTAGGAACTTGATTATTGGCAAAAAACATAACATAAGGAACATTGGGGAGGTAGTAATAGGTATTTATAGCTCTAGAGCCGCCCTCCATTTTGGTGTATCTTAATTTAGTCCAAATATAAAAGGTGCCGGTAGGAGTACGACCCCATTTACCTGAAGAAATATCATATTCATAAACTAATTTGTTATCTTCAAAAGCATAGACTTTTTGGTGAGACAGATCAATTTCAATTCTTTTATCAGCAGTGGTTTCGCCAAGAACAGTAGGATCAGGTTGATAAGCAGTTAAAGGAGGAGGAATTTGGATTGGCTGATTGTTGAAAATAGCAGTAGTAGTACTAGAGTCATAAGTATCAGCAAGCTGTTGAGGATTTATAGGTTTTTGGTGGGAGAAACTTAAAAGAATATTTGGTTTAATAATTAAAATGGCAATAAGGAGGAGAAGAAGAATGCTGATGAGATTAATCCAGCGTTTCATAGATATTAATAATATAGCACAATTATTTTTTTTTATTGCCAATTTATTTTAAGAAAATGAGCAGCACAGCTCATGCAGGGGTCATAGGCTCTAATAAGGACTTCAATGTCTTGCTGGAGTTTTGCTTTAAGATTATTAGTTAATTCTGATGAATTATTAAGACTGGATTTTTTAAGACGCTGATTAACAATTAATTTTATATCAGTCTCAATGTTTAATTGATTTTGACCAGTGGGAACAAGAATTTCAGCTTTTTTAACAATATTGTTGGCAATGTCTAAACGATGATAAAGAATACCGCGAGGAGCTTCAACAATACCAAAGCCAGTGCCAGTAGTAATTTGTGGTTTTATAGGAGATTCTGGTTTAAAAGTAGTTTTTTGTAAAATATCAATACTGTCGTCAATAGAATGGAGAATTTCAATAGCTTGAGCTAAGTTGTTATGGAAAATATTTTTAGAAGGAAAAAGAGATAAAGCTTGAGAAGTGTCTTTTTGAGTATTTTGATTTAAGGATTGTTTGTTAAGGTTAAGCCTGGCAAGAGCGCCGGTCATATATGAAGTGTTTTTATAGGTATAAGCAGAGGCTTGAGAATAAGGAAGAGCAACATGTTTAAGATTTTGACGATATTTTTCAGGGGGAATGTTGACGCCATCTGAGGAAACAATATTGCCGGTTAAAAAGCTGAAATCAGAATTTTTAGTGGCAAGATAGGGAATATTTCGATTAAGTTCAAATGGGCAATCAAAAAAAGTTTTGATTAAACGAAAAACAGCAGGGCGGATGGTGTTAAGTTTTTGAATTAACTGAGGGATTTTTTGATTGTCAGGAAATTTAAGAAAGCCGCCAACGACAGGATAGGGGGCATGAACACTGCGGCCGCCGGTAAGAATTGAAAGTTGATTGCCGGCATCTTTGACATCAAATGTATCATGAAGGAGTTGGTGTTGAGTTGGATCTTGGTTGTCAAATTCCAGAAGGCTATCTTTGGCAAAAAGATCAGGCAGGGCAAAAATATACAGATGGAGGGCGTGGTCACGGATAATAAGGCCATTAATGATTAAACGGCGGAGAGTCATGGTTTGAGTAGAAGGAGTAATATTAAGAGCGTTTTCAACAGCTTCAAGGGCGGCCATGATGTGAGCATTAGAACAAGTGCCGCAGATGCGGGCAAGGAGAGCAGGGGCGGCGAGAGCAGATTTGTTGCGGATGGCTTGGGTGTAAAAGCGCTTATATTCAGTAATTTTAAAATGAACTTTTTCTACTTGGCCGTTTTTAATAGAAAGGTCAAGGCCGGCGGCGCCTTCGATTTTGGAGATGTCTTCAAGTGATAGGTCGAGATTAATTTTATGCATGAATATCGCCAGCAACAAACTCTGCTTTCGGTTTTCCCCCAAGAAAACCCACAAGGGGCCCCTTCTTGGGGGTCCCCCTACCTTCAGCATCCATTGCTGGCTTTATTTTATTTTCATTAATAAGTTTGTTTGTTAAGTCAATGAATTTTTGTTCGTCCATAGGGCAGCCGGGGATTGAATAGTCAATTTTGATAATATCAGTAAGTTTGCGGGCTTGAGGGGAGAAGTTGAATTTTTCAAGAACAGGCTTTATTTCCTGCAGTTGTTGGGGATCAAAATTATTTCTTTGACCAGCAGGTTGGCCGGTAACAGCACAAGAGCCGATAGCTACAAGAGTTTTTGCTAAAGAGCGGATGTGTTTTAATTTTTCTTCTTGTTTGGATGAAGAGATGGCTCCCTCTACAAAGGCAATGTCCATAGGGCCTAAGGGATTGATAGTTCTTAAGGCTTTGGCATATTTAAAATCAATAAGCTTGGTCCAGTTTTGCCAGTGCTGATTTAAAGCTTCAATCATTAACATAGTGGAATCTTCAGAGCAGGTAAAAGTAAACCAGCCAATGATAAGTTTTTTCATAAAGTTTTCTGACTCGTCATACAAAATTTATATGACTGCGTCAGTTTTTAGTGTAGCAGATTTTAGTTAGGCTTGACAAAGAGTGTGAAAAGAAACTATAAAGAAGAATATATGGAGCATAGTTTAGCCTTATTATTGTCACATGCAACTGAAGTGGGGGCAAAAGCAGCAGCCAGAGCAGCTGGATTTGGAGATAAGAAAGGAGCAGATAGAGCAGCAGTAGAGGCAATGAGAAAGTTTTTTAATACAGTTGATTTTAAGGGGAGGGTAGTGATTGGAGAAGGAGAAAGAGATGAGGCACCGATGTTATTTATTGGAGAGAAATTGGGAACAGGAAAAGGAATGGCAGTGGATATTGCAGTAGATCCTTTGGAGAATACTAATGCAACAGCAACTTTAAGGCCAAGAGCAATTGCAGTACTGGCAGCTAGTGAGCGTGGAGGACTATTTCATGCACCGGATATGTATATGGAGAAATTAGTGGTTGGTTCTGAAGCAGAAGGTAAGGTACATTTAGATGCGTCGGCGAGAAAAAATTTAGAAGCAATAGCCAAAGGATTAAAAAGAGAGATAAAAGATTTAGTAATAGTGATTTTAGATAGGGAAAGGAATGAAAAGCTAATTGAGGATGTTCGAAAAGCAGGGGCAAGAGTGAAATTGGTTGCTGATGGAGATTTATTGCCAGGAGTGGCAGTATGCATGAGAGGGACAGGAGTGCATGGGGTAATGGGAATTGGAGCAGCTCCGGAAGGAGTAATGACAGCAGCGGCAGTAAGATGTTTAAAAGGAGAAATGCAGGGAAGGTTCTGGCCTAAAAATGATGAAGAATCAAAGAGATTGAAAAAAATGGGAGGGGGTGTTAAAAAGATTTATTCGCATAATGAATTGGCTAGCGGAAAAACAATAATTTTTTGTGCAACAGGAGTGACTAATGGGGATTTATTAAAAGGAGTGAGATTTTTTGGAGGGGGAGCAAGGACTCATAGTTTGGTGATGAGTACGCAGACTGGAAAGATTAGATTTGTGGATACAACTCATGTGTTTGATAAAAAAGAGATAGAATATAGATTATGATTCAATTTAATTCGGCAAAACGAAATTTTATTTTTCATTTACCATATTTTGAAAAAAACAGTCGTTCGCTTCTTCCTGCGGAAGCGCCGACTTGGTTCTCGACACAATTGTCCCTCGGTGTTCACTGGGGGAACCAAGCCAATTGTGTCTGCTAAAACTTTTTTCAAAACAGATAAATTTTAAAATAAAATAGATAAATTGCAAACAAATATGAAATTACTATAAAAATAAATTTTTTTAGAAGAGAATATATGTTGGGAAGTAATGTTTTGAATTTAATCAAAGGAATGATAGAAGTGGATAAGGGAGAGGTGACAGCAGTGGTGGAGAATAAATTACAGAGTGAACAGTGGAATAAATTGGTGGAAACAGCAGTGTTTGGCAGTGAAACAGAAAAAACAGGAGCAAGGTGGTTGATTTGGGAAGTAGGACAGAAAGTGGGAGTAAAACCAGCGAGTATCAATGATTTATATATGGCAAGAGGAAGAGGAAAAACACCTTTGGATTTTACAGTGCCAGCGATGAATTTACGGGGCATGAGTTATGATATGGCGAGAGCAGTGTTTAAGTCAGCGAAAAAGAACAAGGTGGGGGTTTTGATTTGTGAATTGGCTAGATCAGAGATGGGATATACAGATCAGTCGCCAGCAGAGTATAGTTGCATGATGATAGCCGGAGCTATTAGAGAAGGATGGAGAGGAGGTTTGCCAATTCAAGGAGACCATTTTCAAGCTAAAGTTGAAAAACCAGGTAAGCCAAAAAAAGGTGAGATAGAGGCAATAAAAAAAATAACAAAAGAAGCAATTGAGGCGGGATTTTATAACATAGATATTGATATGAGTACTTTGGTTGATTTAGAAAGAAAAACAGAAGAAAAACAACAAGAGTTTAATATTAAATATTCTTTAGAAATGGCTGAGTTTATTCGGGAGATAGAGCCTAAAGGAGTAATTGTTTCTTTAGGAGGAGAAATAGGACATATTGGAGGCAAAAACAGTACGATTGCAGATTTTGAAGCATATGTTAAAGGATTTAATAAGGGATTGGGTAAGAAAATGACAGGAATGAGTAAGATTAGTGTGGCAACAGGAACACATCATGGCGGAGTGGTGTTAGCTGATGGAAGCTTGGCTGATGTGGCAGTAGATTTTAAAGTGCTGGGAGATATTTCTAAAGCTTGTAGAGAATACAAGATTGGAGGATCGGTTCAGCATGGAGCTTCAACTTTGCCGGATAAATATTTTAAGGAATTTGTAAAAGCAGAAGCAATTGAAGTGCACTTAGCAACAGGGTTTCAAAATATTATGATGGATCATGCTGAATTTCCTAAGGAGTTATTGGAGGAAATGTATGCTTGGCTGGATAAGGAAAAAAGTGATGAGAAAAAAGAAGACCAGACAGATGAACAGTTTCATTATAAATTAAGAAAAAAGGCTTGGGGGAAGTTTAAAAAGGAGTGTTGGCAGATTGATAGTAAAGTAAGAGAAGAGATTAGAGCAGCATTAGAGAAAAGATTTGAGTTTATGTATAAAGAGCTTAATGTAATTAATAGTTTAAGTTTAGCTGAAAAGTGGATAAAGCCAGTGGAAATACATAAGACTTTAGCTGATTTTGAAGCAGGAGAAAAAGTGGAAGATGTAAAAGGATTAGCTGATTAATTTATGAACAAAAAGACTTTAAGAGATATTGATTTGGCTGGTAAAAGAGTGATACATCATTGTGATTTTAATATTAAGTTAAAACAAAATGAAGATGGAAGATTAGTGCCAGTATCAGATGTGCGAATTAAAGCTTATTTTCCGTCAATTTTTTATCTTCTTGAGAAGAAATGCAAGATTATTTTTATTTCTTATTTGGAAAGGCCAGAAGGAAAAGTGGTTAAGGAACTTAGTTTAGCGCCGATAGCCAGAAGATTATCAGAGTTGATGAATAGGGAAGTGAAACATTTGCCGGAATTGGTTGGGCCTAAAGTGAGAAAATTTATTGACCAGATGGATCCAGAAGAAATGGTAATGTTGGAAAATACCCGGTTTTATCCAGGTGAAGAGGCAGATGATGACAAATTTGCTAAAGAAATTGCCAGAAATGGAGATGTGATGGTAATGGATGGATTTGGGCATGCTCATAGAGTGCATGCGTCAGTAACAGGGATACCTCGGCATATTCCAACGGTGGCAGGGATGTATTTAGAAGGAGAAATAAAAGTGTTTGATAAATTAAAGAAAAGTCCTCAAAGACCATTGGCATTAATTGTGGGTGGGACTAAAGTGTATGACAAAATTAAGGCAATTAGACATTTGATTAAAAAAACTGATTATGTGTTGGTGGGTGGGGCAGTGGCGAGCAATTTTTTAAAAGCAAAAGGAGTGGAAATTGGACAATCTTTTTTAGAAGAGCCATTTGTAGATAAGGCTAAAAAAATTAAAATCAATCCAATAGAAGAGGCAGGGAAATTAATGAAAGAATATCCAGATAAAATTGTGATTCCAAATGATTTTATAGCAGCAGATGAGATTGAAAAGCCAAATAAAAAGAAGAATATAGATTTAATTAAAGGGCAAAGACTGGCTAAAAATTGGGTTTATTTGGATATTGGGCCTAGAACTATTGAAAAATTTATAAAAATTATTAAAAAGTCTAAAACAGTGTTTTGGGATGGGCCAATGGGGAAATATGAGGATGTTAGATTCAGAGATGGAACATTAAGAGTAGCAGAAGCAATTGCTGAAAATGGTAAAACAAGTATTTTGGCAGGCGGAGATACAGCGGCTTTAGCAGAAAATTTTGGACTAATTTTTAAGTATTCTCATGTATCGATTGCCGGTGGAGCGACTTTACAATATATTGCTGATCGGAAAATGCCGGGGATTGAAGCATTGATGGATAAGTAGATTTATGGTAAACTCCGACTATATTAGTAGGAGTTATGTTGAAGATTTCTAAAAAAACAGAATTAGGATTGTTGTTGTTGACTGACTTGGCCCGAGCAGAAAAAGGAGTTGTTATAGGGTTAAAAGAGTGGGCAGAGAAAAGAAAGATGCCATATAGATTTTTAAGTAAAGTGGCGGTTGATTTAAAAAAAGCAGGATTTTTAAAAAGTAGAGAAGGGAGAGATGGTGGTTATTGGTTGGCAAGAGGGGCGGGGAAAATAAAAATTAAAGATGTGCTGGAAACATTAGAAGGTTCAATAGCGCCAGTAAAGTGTTTGCAAGGTGAAATATGCGGAGCAGAAAGTTTTTGCTGTCAGAAAGAGTTGATGAAGAAGTTGACTATGTTAGTAGAGAAGCAACTTAAAAAAACAAATTTAGGAGATTTAATAAGATAAAAATATGAGTTTAAGGGTAAAAGGCCTGCAAGTATCAGTTAAAGGAAAAGAAATTTTAAAAGAAGTGGATTTGGAAATAAAACCTGGTGAAGTGGTGGCACTTATGGGACCTAATGGCAGTGGAAAAAGCAGTTTGGCTTATACTTTGATGGGGCAAAGTAAATATCGAGTAGAGAAAGGAAGTGTACAGTTGGATGGGCAAGATTTGTTAAAAATGAAGACAGATGAAAGAGTAAAAGCAGGTTTGTTTTTAAGTTGGCAACATCCAATAGAAATTGGCGGGGTAACAGTGGAACAAGTTTTAAGAGCATCAATGATAAGTTGTAAAAACTCAGCTTGTAAAAGAACAGGTCAATTAGAAAAGTGTTTGACTGTGGAAGAATTCAGAGAGGTTTTATATAAAGAAGCAGAAAAATTGAAGATTGATAGAGAATTATTGTCCAGATCAGTGAATGTGGGATTTTCAGGAGGAGAGAAAAAGAAAATGGAAGTGCTACAGATGGCTTTATTAAAGCCCCAATATGTAATATTAGATGAAATAGATTCTGGGTTAGATATTGATTCTTTGAGAATAGTGGGAGAAAGAATAGAGGAGATAAGAAGAAAGAATTCAAAAATGGGTTTGATGTTAATTACTCATTATCAGAGGGTACTGAAATTTATTCAGCCGGATAAAGTGCTGATAATAAAAAAAGGAAAGATAGTTAGATCAGGAGACAAGAAGTTGCTTGAAATATTGGAGAAAGAGGGATATGAAAAAATTAAGTAAAAATTTAATTAGAGAAATTTCTAAAAAGAAGAAAGAGCCAAAGTGGATGTTGGAGATGAGATTAAAAGCTTATGAGATATTTAAAAAGAAAAAAATGCCTTTATGGGGGGCAGATTTATCAGGAATTGATTTTAGTAAGATTAGTTATTTTGATGATCCTAAGATTAAAAGATTGAGAAATTGGGAGCAAGTACCAGAAGAGATGAAGCAGACTTTTGTAAAATTGGGAATACCAAAAGCTGAAAGGAGATTTTTAGGAGGAGTAGGGGTGCAGTGGGATAGTGGGATAATATATCAAAATTTAAAGAAAGAGCTTGAAAAAAAAGGAGTAATATTTTGTGACATAGATGAGGCAGTTATTAAATATCCAAGGTTAATTAAGAAATATTTTATGAGGCAATGTGTAAATGTTGAGAATAATAAATTTGCGGCTTTACATGGAGCGGTTTGGAGTGGAGGCAGTTTTGTATATGTGCCAAAAGGAGTAAAAATTAAGAAGCCATTGCAGGGATATTTTTGGATGAATGAAAAGCAGGGAGGACAGTTTGAGCATACTTTAATAATTGCTGAGGAAAATAGCAGGATAAGGTTTATTGAAGGATGTACAGCGCCGAGATACAAAAAAGCATCATTGCATGCAGGAGTAGTAGAGATTTTTGTGGGGGAAAAAGCAAAAGTAAGTTATACAACAGTGCAGAATTGGAGCAAGGATGTATATAATTTGGCAACTAAAAGAGCGATAGTGGAAGATGAGGGGATAATAGAGTGGATATCAGGCAGTTTAGGCAGTAAAGCAACAATGCTTTATCCCAGTAGCGTATTAAGAGGAAGAAAAGCACAAGCAGAACATTTAAGTTTAAGCTTGGCTGGTAAGGGGCAGGAATTAGATATAGGAGTTAAAGTAGTTCATATTGGAGAGCAAACAAAATCAAATGTAATAGTGAAATCAATAAGTAGAGGCGGAGGAAAAACTATATATAGAGGGTTAGTAAAGATAGCCAAAGGAGCTAAAGGAGCTAAAAGCAGTGTTAATTGTGAGGCTTTGTTAATGGATGATAAGAGTAAGACAAATACTTATCCGCATATGGAAATTGAAGAAGATAAAGTGACAGCAATTCATGAGGCTAAAACAGGGAAAATTGCTGAGGAGGAGTTGTTTTATTTAATGAGTCGGGGATTATCAGAGAAAGAAGCAATGGCAATGATTATTAATGGATTTATTGAGCCAATTGTAAAACAATTGCCGATAGATTATGCAGTGGAAATGAATAGATTGATAGAATTAGAGATGGAGGGGAGTATAGGATGAATATGTTAGATGTAAAAAAAATAAAAAAAGATTTTCCGATACTAAAGAGAAAAGTGAATGGGGAAAGGTTGGTGTATTTGGATAATGCGGCAACATCGCAAAAACCAAAACAAGTGATTGAGGCAATAGTTGATTATTATGAAAATTATAATGCTAATGTGCATAGAGGGATTCATAGTTTGTCTGAAGAAGCAAGTGAAATGTATGATCAGGCTAGAAAGAAAGTAGCTGAATTTATTGGAGCAGAAAAAGATGAATTAGTTTTTGTAAAAAATGCGACTGAAGGGATCAATTTAGTGGCTTGGGCTTGGGGGATGAAAAACTTGAAAAAAGGCGATGAAATAGTGACAACAGTGATTGAGCATCATGCTAATTTAGTTCCTTGGCAAATGGTGTGCAGGCAAACTGGAGCGAGTTTAAAGGTGGTTGATACAGATGAAGATGGAGTGTTTCAGATGAAAGATTTTAAGGATAAGCTGTCTAGTAAAACTAAGTTAGTGGCGGTGGTACATGTGTCTAATGTGACTGGAGAGATTTTACCAGTTAATGAAATTGTTAAATTAAGCAAGAAAGTGGAGGCAAGAGTATTAATTGATGCAGCTCAAAGCGCACAGCACATAGGGGTAGATGTTAGAAAGCTAAAGTGTGATTTTTTGGTAATAGCGGGGCATAAGATGATGGGGCCGATGGGAATTAGCGGACTATATATAAAAAAGAAAATACAGAGTGAGATGGGAGTGTTTTTAACTGGAGGAGGAATGATTAGTGGGGTGTATAAGGATAAGCCGGCGGTTTGGGCTAAGGGAGTTGAAAAATGGGAAGCGGGTACACCTAATGTGGGTGGAGCTGTAGGGTTGGCAAGGGCAATTAGGCATCATCAGAAACTTGGTTTAGAGAATATTCGAGAGCATGAGAAAGAGTTAATTAAATATGCACTTTCTGAGATAGAAAAGATTGAAGGCTTAAGGATTGTTGGGCCAAAGGATGTAAATATAAGAGGAGGAGTGGTGACTTTTGTAGTTAATAATGTTCATGCTCATGATGTAGCGCAGATTTTAGATAGTGAGGGAATAGCGGTGAGGTCAGGCCATCATTGCACGATGCCGCTACATAAGAGATTAGGATTGACAGCGACCACAAGAGCTAGTTTTTATGTGTATAACGACAAGAAAGATGTGGATAGGTTGGTTAAAGGAATTAAGAAAGTTAAAAATGTATTTAAGTAAATGTTGTTTGTAATAAATTATTTATTATTTTTCATTTACCATATTTTGAAAAAAACAGTCGTTCGCTTCTTCCTGCGGAAGCGCCGACTTGGTTCTCGACACAATTGCTCTACGAGGCCAAGCCAATTGTGTCTGCTAAAACTTTTTTCAAAACAGGTAAATTTCAAAAACAAAATTTGTTTTTTGCTTTAAATTCTTAAAAATAAATAATTATGAATATATATAGAGAGCAGATAATGGATCATTATAAAAATCCGCGGAATTGGGGGAAATTGGAATTAGTAGATAAAGTGGAAAGAAAAGCAAATGTGAGCTGTGGTGATGTAATAGAAATGGGAATAAAGTGGGGAGAGAGTAAGGGAAGGAAAATAATTAAGGAAATTGGATTTAAAGGAGAAGGATGTGCAATTTCCAGAGCAGGAGCAAGTATGTTGACAGAATGGTTGAAGGGAAAAAGTGAAGATGAGGTTAAGAAATTGACAGAGAAGAAAATGCTGAATATGTTAGGAATTGAATTAAGTCCGGGAAGAAAAAAATGTGCTACACTAGGATTTGAGGTATGGCAAAAATTACTAAAAAGAGCAATATTGCTGAAATAACAGCAAAGTATCCGAAAGTAGGGGAAGTATTAGCAAAAGATTATGGATTGCATTGTGTTGGTTGTATGTCGGCTCAATTTGATAGTTTTGAGGAAGGAATGAAACTGCATGGATATTCAGATAAAGATATTGAGAAAGTAATAAAAAAATTAAATAAATTGATTTGAAATGAATAAGCTTCAAAGCTAAATTTTATTTTCTGTTTATCAACAACTTATTTATCAACCATTCTTTTCAAATACCAGAGGTTCAATTGTCCAGCGACAATTGACCTCTTGCGTACTCAGCCTTGCCATCCCCCGATTAAATCGGGGGAACCATGCTGGCAAGGCCTCCGTAAGCTATTTGAGAAAGAAGATTGATAACACTTGTTGATTAGAGAATAAAATAAGTAAATTTCAAAAACAAAATTTTGCCTTAAGTTTTTAGTAAGATTGTGAAATCTTTTTGCCAAATAAGATAGAATATGAATATGAATAAAGCACAGCAGTTTAAAGGGAAAGTTTCAGAACATATTTTAATGAATGAAAAATTTCAGTATTTACACATTGAGTTAATGGAGCCGCATAGAATTGAGTTTAAGGCAGGACAGTTTGTGTCAATAGATGTTGGGGGGGAGAGAAGAAGTTATTCAATTGCTTCAGTGCCGGCAATGGATCATGCAATAGAGATTTGTGTGGATATTAGTCCGGGAGGAAAAGGTTCAACTTATTTAAAGAATTTAAAACCAGGAGATGTAGTTTCTTTTTTAGGACCATTAGGAGAATTTGTGATTAAAGAAGAAAACAAGGAAAAAGAAAAAAAACTGCTATTAATTGCTACAGGATCAGGTATTGCTTCAATAAGGAGTATGGTTTTGGATTTACTAGAAGAAAAAAATGATAAGAGATTTATAAAGCTGCATTGGGGATTGAGGTTTGTTGAAGATATGTTTTGGGAAGACGATTTTAGAAGACTTCATAAACATTATGATAATTTTAATTTTCATTTAACTTTATCTAAACCTCCTGAAAAGTGGCCGTTATGTAGTGGTCATGTAACAGAGTGTGTAGAGGTAGAGATAAAGTTAGGAGTTGATTGGGGTGTGTATTTGTGCGGCAATAAGGCAATGATTGATGAAGTAAGTGAGTTGGTGCAGAAAAAAGGTGTTGTAAAAGAGCAGATTTATTTTGAAAAGTTTTTTTAGGCCTATAGTTTAACAGGCGTGTTCCTCTTGACAGGTTAAAGGGTTTTAGTTTATGCTACCTCTGTAATAGTAAATTACTGCTCAAGTATAATTAATAAGGAGGTGAGAAGGAAATGGCTTATTCATATAAAAATTCAAAGGGTGTAACTTATTACCTTCATTTTAAAGATGTAACTTTGAGAGGAGGGAAACAACAAAGAATTTATTTCTTTGCTCGTGATGTAAGAGATGGGGCATTAGATGAAGTACCTGAAGGTAAAGAGGTTATGGAGACTAAGAGAACAGGTATGCCTGTTCTTAAGAATAAATAAGTTTTAAGAATATAAGATCAGTCTCCGGTGTTCACCGGGGGCTGGTTTTTTTGTTATTATTATAATAATAATTTATATGATTAAAAGAAAAATTGTTATTATTGGTGCTGGTCCTTGTGGTTTAGGAGCTGCATATAGATTGAAAGAATTGGGATTTTGTGATTTTGTTGTTTTAGAAAAAGAAAAATATGTTGGTGGATTAAGTGCGTCTTTTTCTGACAAAAATGGTTTTGTGTGGGATATCGGAGGACATGTTGTTCATTCGCATTATGATTATTTTAGCAAGGTTTTTTTTAAATTGTTGAGTGGAAAGTATTTAGAGCATGAAAGAGAGTCTTGGATTTGGATTTTGAATAAATTTGTTCCATATCCTTTTCAAAATAATTTGCATTATTTGCCTAAAAAAGCTCAATGGGAATGTATTCAAGGTTTGTTAGAAGTAGCTTTACAGTCAAAAAAAATAAGAGCAGAGAATTTTGAAGAATGGATTTTGTCAGTTTTTGGCAAAGGAATTGCTAAGTATTTTTTATTACCATATAACTTTAAAGTTTGGGCCCATCCAGCAAAAAAGATGAGTAAAGATTGGATAGCAGATAGGGTTTCAGTGATAAATATTGAAAGAGCTATTCAGAACACTTTTTTGGAAAAGGATGATATCTCTTGGGGTCCAAATAATATGTTTCAGTATCCACTCAAAGGAGGAACTGGATTTATTTGGGAATCTGCAAAAAACTGCTTGCCAGAAAATAATTTTTTAATGAATTCTGAGGTGGTAGAGGTTGATATAAAAAAGAATTATTTAAAGACTAGAAATGGACAAGAGATTTTTTATAAACACCTAATTTCTACAGCGCCTATTGTTTGTTTGAGCGAGATGGCAAAACTGCAACAAAATCTTTTACTTAAAAAATATTTGAATTATTCAACTGTACATGTTGTTGGACTTGGATTTAAAGGAAAAGCTCCTAAACATTTAAAGACAAAGTGTTGGATGTATTTTCCTGAGGACAATTCATTATTTTTTAGAGCAACTGTTCTTTCAAATTATTCACCTTTTAATGTTCCCGATAGTGAACATAATTGGTCTTTAATGTTTGAAGTTTCAGAGTCAAGATACAGAACTATTAATAAAAAAACCTTAGTTAAAGATGTTATTGTTGGAGCGAAAAATTCTAAGTTAATTAATAATAAAACTGAGATTATAAGCAAGTGGTTATATACTGCCCCTTTTGCTTACCCAATTCCTACTCTTTCGAGAGATAAAATTATTAATAAGACGCTTTTGTTTTTAGAAAAAAATAATATTTATTCTAGAGGTAGATTTGGGGCTTGGAAATATGAAGTGGCAAATTTAGACCATTCTTTTATGCAAGGAGTAGAAGTAGTGAATCGATTATTAAAGGGAGAAGAAGAAGTTACTGTTTGGAAGCCAAATAAAGTGAATAAATAAAACAGTTTTTTATTTGTTTATTTTATCAAATTTTATGATTTTTTGATAGATTTTTATTAAATCTAATGTAGTGTTTTTAATAGAAAAATTCTTAGCTGTGTTTTTAGCATAATTTGAAAATTGTTTTTTGAGTTTAGGATTTTCTTTTAGCAAGAGAATATGTTTGGCGAATTTTTTTGGATCAGGAGGTAATAAATATCCATTTTGATGATGCTTAACTACCTCAGCAGTATTTTTATCTTTTACAGCAATAACTGGCAGATTGACTGCCATTGCTTCTAAAATATTAATTCCAATGGTATCTGTAGTAGATGAGTATAGAAAAATATCAGAGGCAGATAAATAGTCGAATAAATTTTTTTGAGAAATTTTGCCAAGAAATTTAATTGAGTTTTGTAAGTTAAGTTTTTGGGCCATTTTTTTTAAATCTTTTGAATAAGATCCGTCTCCAATCATAATAGTAAAAAACTTATTAGGATCTAAGAGAGAAGCAGTTTGAAGAATGAGTTGTAGATTTTTTTCAATTACGTGACGAGATACATTTATAAGAATAGATTTACTATTAGGAATATTAAATTTTTTTCTAATAAATTTAGCATTAGATGTGTTTTGTTTTATTTTAGGGAGTCCGGCAGTACTAGCGTAATAAACTGGTACAGAAAAACTTTTTTTTAATTTTTGTTGAAATGTTTTTGTGGTAGCGATAACAGCATTACACTTTTCGCAAAATTTTTTAATTTTTTTATTAATTTGTTGTTTGACAGCTTTTTCGGGAAGAAAGGGTAGGTATTGATGGGCATATTCGTCATAGCGAGTATGATAAGTAAAAACAATTGGAGTTTTCTTTGTTTTTCCTATAAATCTTGCAATATTTCCAATATAGAGAGGATGATGTACATGAATAATGTCAATGTTGATTTTTTTTATTTTTGTAATTAAAGAATGGCTTGGAAAAGGTAAAACAAGTGGATAATCTTTGATAAATGGATTATTTACACTAGGAAGTTCAATATCTATTTGTTCTTTTTTGAATTTATGCTTAGGGGCAGCAACATAAACATGATGTCCTTGTTTTTTAAGTTCTTTAACAGTTCTTTGAGTAGAAATAGCTACACCATTAGTAGAAGGGGGATATGTAGCGGAAACGATTAAAATGCGCATGTTGATATTATACTTTATTGAGAATTAAGAATTTTTGTACTTGAAAGAAATAGGAATATAGGATAAATTATAGGTAGTGTTTAATTAATTAAACTAATCAATAAGGAGGGATATGGACGGAAATAATAAAAGCTTAAAACGATTTGTTGGAGTGGTAGTGGTTATAGTGATAATTATCGGAGGAATGTGGTTGTTTAAAGATGATAAGAAAGAAGAAGAAATATCTCCGGAAATTATATTGGAATCTTCAAAGATGATGGAGCCTGAAGAATTACAACTGCCCTTAAGTGATGCAGAGAAGCAAAAAATTGAGGACATTTTTTTAAGAGAAGGCGTGGAGATGACAGTGTTGAGAGATGTTAGCGGAGGACAGGCAGCAGGAACAGCATGGAGAAATTATGATGGAGAGCAATTTTCTCATAAATTAGAAGTAACAGGACTAGAGTCTTTAGAGAAGGGATTTTATTATGAGGGTTGGCTAGTGGGAGATGAGGGATTTTTCTCTACTGGTAGAATGGCAGTAGTTGAAGGAAAAGGAAAACTGTATTTTACATCTGATTCAGATAAGATGGAATTTCGGGGAGCAGTAGTTACTTTAGAACCTGAAGATGGAGATGTAACACCAGCAGAACATATATTGGAAGGAAGTTTTTAGACATGCTATAGTGATTTTACTATGGCAGTGATGAGGTTAATAAAAAATATTGCTTTTTTTGGATATTCAGATTTTAAACCTAGTGATAAGGCTTATAAACAGGCTTTTGAGACAGCAAAGTTTTTAGCAGAGAAAAGATTTACTATAGTGAATGGTGGCGGTCCGGGAATTATGAATGCTTCTACTCAAGGAGCAGAGTCAGTTGAAGGAGAAACGATTGCTATTACATTTTCACCCAAGGATGCGCCGGGTTTTGAAGGAAGATATTTAGCTAATCAAGTAGATAAAGAGATAAAAACAGGCAATTATATTGAGCGGATGTTTAAATTATTAGAGCATGCTGACTGTTTTATTATTTTCAATGGAGGAACAGGAACAATATCAGAATTTGGAACAGCTTGGGTATTGGCAAGATTATATTATCCACATTACAAGCCGTTTATTTTATTTGGTGATTTTTGGAAGCCTATTATTGAAACTTTTAAGAAAAATATGATGATTAGAAAAGAAGCAGAAAAAGTTTTTAGAATAGTTAATGCAAAAGAAGGTGTTTTAAAAGCAATAAAGGAATTTGAAAAAGAAATGTCTAGATTTGATCATAGTCATTGTAAAATTTGTAAAGAAAAAGCATTCATGACATGAAGATTTATTTAGGGGCGGACCATAGAGGATTTGCATTAAAAGAGAAGATTAAGGAGTGGCTGGATGAATGGGGTAAAGATTATGAAGATTTAGGAAATGACAAATATGATTCAATGGATGATTTTCCGGATTTTGCTATTAAAGTAGGTGAAAAAGTGAGTAAAGGTAAAGGAAAAGGGATTTTATTATGCGGTTCAGGAGGAATGGCATTGGCGGCTAATAAGATTAAGGGTGTATGGGCAGTAGAGGTTTGGGATATAGAAAGAGCTAGACATGCCAAATCTGATGATAATGCTAATGTTTTGGTAATTCCAGCTGATGTGGTGGATACTAGAATGGCTAAGGAAATGTTAAAAGTGTGGTTTAAAACAAAAGTTAAAAAAGAGAGAAAATATAAAAGAAGATTAAATAAAATTAAAAATTTAGAAAAAGAAAATTTTAAATGATCCACCAGTTGGCGGACTGAAGGGAATAAATATGTTAAAAGTAGCAATTAATGGTTTTGGCAGAATTGGCAGATTAGCTTTGAGAGTAGGATTAAAAAAACATAAGGATGAAATAGAATTTGTAGCGATTAATACTTCAGGGAGGATTGATGTTAAAGGATGGGCTCATTTATTTGAATATGATACGATTTATGGAAAATATGAAGGAGAGGTTAAGGCAGAAGGGGATCCTGCGGGTGAGGGACAAGTAATAGTGGTGGGTGGGGTGAAAATTCCAGTGTTGGCAGAATTAGACCCAAAAAAATTGCCATGGAAAAAATATGAGGTGGATTTAGTGTTGGAATGTACGGGTAAATTTAGGAAACCAGAAGAGGCAGATGATCATTTAGAAGCTGGAGCTAAAAGAGTGCTTTTATCTGCTCCACCTAAGGGTGGAGATGTAGGGACATATATGATGGGAGTGAATGAAGAAAAACTTAAAGGTGATAAAGTGTTTTCTAATGCTTCATGTACTACGAACTGTGTTGGACCAGTAGCTAAGGTAATGGTGAGAGAATTTGGAGTATTAAAAGCAGTAATGACTACAATTCATGCTTATACATCTGATCAAAGATTATTGGATAATTCACATAAAGATTTAAGAAGAGCGAGAAGTGCAGGATTGAATATGATACCAACTACAACAGGGGCGGCAACAGCAACTGGGAAAGTGATAAGTGAATTAGATGGTTTATTTGACGGAGTGTCGATTCGGGTACCAATAGCAATAGGGTCATTGGTTGATTTTACTTTTTTAGTTAAAAAGAAAGTAACTGTTGAAGAAATCAATCAAGCAATGAAAAAGGCAGCAAATGGTGACATGAAAGGAATATTAGGAGTTACAGATAAGCCAGTAGTCAGCAGTGATGTGATTGGCAGTGAATTTTCATCAGTGGTTGATTTAGGGTTAACTAAAGTAATTGATGGAGATTTGGTAAAGGTTTTTTCCTGGTATGATAATGAATGGGGTTATGTGGTGAGGATGATGGAGTTGGCATTGCAATAGTTTTTGTGACGTGAAAGCTTCTGTCAAAATAGATAGATTGCAACAATATTGCGTAAGCTTCTTTCAAAAAAGATTGACTGTAATTTAAGTTTAAAATTTGTTTTGCCTACATAAACTTTTTGTCAAACAAGATAAACAAACAATACTATTGTGATATTATGAGATTTATGGAGATAAAGATTGTTCCAGGAATTTTAGAAAAATCAACAGAAGAGGCAGAAAAAAAAATAGATAAAATTAAGGGATTGGTTGATGAGGTAATGATTGATATTATTGATGGTAAATTTGCAGATAATATGACGATTGGAATAGAAGATTTAGTAGATATTGATGGAGATATAGGATTGGGAGCTCATTTAATGGTAGATGAACCTATTAAAATGATTGATGAATGTGTAGATATTGGAGTAGAAACAGTAATTGGACATATTGAGCTAATGAAAAATCAAGAGAATTTTGTTAGAGTTGTTTTAAAAAAAGAAATGCAGGTAGGTTTAGGATTGGATTTGAAGACAGCAGTAGATTTTCTGGAAGAAGAAATATTGGAAAAAGTAGGGCATGTATTGTTAATGGCAGTGCCAGCAGGCTTTTCCGGTCAAAAATTTGATAGAAAAGTTTTAGATAAAATAAAAATATTAAGAAAAGATTATAAATTTAAAGGAAGCATTTGGGTTGATGGAGGAGTGAATGAAGAGACAATTGAAGATTGTGTTAAGGTTGGAGCGAACCGATTGTCGGTAACCAGTGCTTTGTGGCAGAGTAAAGAGATAAAAGAAGGGTTGGAAAGATTGACAAAGCTGGCGTTGAAAGCAAGCAGAAGCTAGAATAGAAATATATGAAATTTGATGTAGTGACTTTTGGCAGTGCTTTTGTAGATGTATATTTAAGTTCTGATGAGTTTAAGATAATAAAATCCGGCAAAGTAACAACTGGAACAGCTTTATGTGAAGTTTATGGGGGAAAGATTGCTGTAGACAAGATGGTGATGACAACTGGAGGCGGGGCAACAAATACAGCAGTTGGATTTGAAAGACTAGGATTGCAGACAGGATGTGTTTGTTGTGTGGGAAAAGATGATTGGGGTTTATTTGTAAGAAAAGAATTGAAAAAAGAAGGAGTAAGTTTGCTATATGTACAGCAAGTAAAAGAACATACCAGTTATTCAACAATATTAGTATCTAAGGATGGGGGCAGATCAGCGTTGGTATATAGGGGAGCAAGCAATAAGCTTTCGTGGCATAAAGTGGCATGGAAAAAGTTAAAAGCAGATTGGTTTTATGTGTCTAGTTTAGGCGGGGATTTAGCAATGTTGACTAAAATCATAAGAATAGCTGGAGAAAAAGGAATTAAAGTAGCTTTAAATCCAGGATCTAAAGAGATTAAAGCAGGGAAAAGATTAAGAGCGTTTTTAGGCAAAATAGAATTATTATTATTAAATAGGCAGGAAGCAGCTAAATTAACAGAGCATGAATTTAAGAATAAAGAAGAAATTTTAAGAGATTTAAGAAATTTAGGGCCAAGTATGGTAGTGATGACTGAAGGTAGGAAGGGGGCAACTGTAGTGAAAGATAAAAAGATAATATATTTAGCGGCTAGGAAAGCAAAAGCAATAGAAGAAACAGGAGCAGGAGATGGATTTGGATGTGGCATAACAGCAGGTTTGATTAAAGGTTTGCCGGTGGAGAAAGCATTAACTTGGGGTTTGGCTAATGGAGCATCTGTGGTAAAGCATTTTGGTCCTAAACAAGGTTTGCTATTTGAACCAGAAATGGAAAAATTAGTGAAAATAACATAATGATTAAGGAAGAAAAAGAAGAACTGCAGGCGAGAGATTTTGTTGTTAATGAACATGGTGAGCAAAAGAGGATAAGAAGACGATCAAGAAAAACAATTGGAGATGAGGGAAGTAGAAAACAGACGGCAATAGTTTTGCTGTTAACAATTATTCTAAGTTTAATTTTTTATTTGCCTGCAGAAGTAAAAGAATGGTGGCAGAGATTTAATAGAGATGAAGTAATTGTGATAGAGAAACCAGTGGGTGATGCAGAAGATGTATCAGAAATTGTAGGATTTAAAGTAGTGATTAAAAAAAGAGAAGATGCACAAACAACAATAGAAAAATTACTTGATGAGTTGAATGGTAATTATGGAGTGTGGGTAAAGAAAATTGATAGTGATGCAGGCTTTGGTATTAATGAAGAAGCTGTAATGACTGCAGCATCAGTGATTAAATTTCCAATATTAACAGCTTATTATCAAGCAGTGGATAAAGGTGAAATGGATTCTGAAACAATTTATGAATTAAAAGAAAAAGATAGATTTGAGTATGGAGCTGGCAGTATGCAGAATCAGCCAGCAGGGACGAAATATAGTTATAAAGAAATAGCAAAGTTAACAGCTAATCAAAGTGATAATATGGCAGCAAAATTGCTAACAGGATTTTTAGGAGGGGAAAGCAAGACAGATAATATAATTAAAGGGTGGGGATTAAAAGAAACTTCAATTAAAGATAATGAAACAACAGCAGAAGAAATAGGGGAGTTATTTTTAAGATTATATAAAGGAGAATTATTAGAAGATGAAAGTAGTGGAGAATTATTTAGTAATTTAACTAATACTGTTTTGGAAGATAGATTACCTGCAGGAGTACCAACTGGAGTAAAAGTAGTACATAAATTTGGCAGTGAGGAAGGAGTGGTAAATGATTGTGGCATTGTTTATGCAAATAATCCTTATATTATTTGTGTATTATCAACAGAAGCAAATGATGGGGAGGCTGAGGAAATATTGCCGAAGATTTCTCGGGTAGTATGGGAATGGGCAGGAAAGTAAATTCTATGGATTTTTGTTGAGGTGAGATATTTTCTAGTTTTTTGATATAATTTGGGGTATGGATAAGGAAACTTTAAAAGTTATAGGTGATCTTTCTCTGGAGAATTTTTTTGGAGCAAAAAAAGTTCCTACGCCAGATGAAATTATAGAACAAGACATTTGGATTGATGCGGAAATTGAAAGAATTGGAATAGGAAAACTTCAAATACTTATCCAGGCAGCTGTAGAAATAAGACCAAAAGCAAGGTGTGAATTATCGGGTTATGCTGTTGGAGCAGCAGTTCTTTGGAATTCTGGCAGAGTAGATGCTGGATTTAATATTGAAGATCCTACATATACTTTGACAGAGCATGCAGAAACAATGGGAATGAAGAAAGGAATTGGAGAAAAAGAAAATGCTATTGAGGCCATAGCTGTTTGTCATGCTGGTGAATCACAATCCTGCGGAATTTGTAGGCAATATATGACTAAGTTTCAGGAAAATGTTCTTGTTATTGCTGTAGATCCAGAAGGAAAGCCTTTTAATGTAACATCGTTACAAATTCTTTTGCCTTATGCTTTTAGTGGAAAACAACTAGAAGAACAGCAAGAACAGCAGTTAGAGAAGGCAAGTGAATGATTGTGTTTGAAACCTGTTAATTTCTTTCCACTTGACTTTAATTAATTCCATCTGAGTTAGGTTTTTAAAGGCGTTAATTATTTTCTGTTGAGGTGCCGGTGAGGATTTGGTCGTGTTCTTCTGGTTCTGTCTGTTTTTGTTCAAGGATGGTTTTGATTTGTTCAGGGAAACAGTGTTGTTTAGGTTCGGTGCCGGGGAGGAAGTACTCGGTTTTTGAAGGACAACCCTGACAGGAAAGTTGATTGGTAAGAGTACAGATTTGAGTTTTAATGAGATTTTTGGGAGGTAAGAATTGATGGCTGGGTTGATTTTCTAAGAGGTGGCTGATAATTTTGTTCCAGATAGGAGAAGCTCCAGTGATACCTGAAGCAACTTGAGACATGGGAGAATTATCGTTGTTACCAACCCAAGTAGCAACAAGATAATCAGAAGTGTAGCCAATTGTCCAATTATCTCTTTTGTCATTAGTAGTGCCGGTTTTGACAGCTACTTGATGGTTGGGAATATTGAGAAAACTGCTTAAACCAAAAGCAGGTGCACGAGCATAAGAATCTGAGAGAATGTCAGTGAGGATATAGGCAATATTAGGATTTAATACTGGTTGAGGCAAGCAAGGAATTTGAACTGTGGCAGCAGCAGCTTGAGGAGGAAAACTTTTATCCTGATGACAATCCAACTGCATTAAAGTTTTATTTTTAGAATCAGTAACTTTAAGGATAGGATGAAGATTAACGCGCAGGCCTTGATTGGCTAGTGTTGAAAAAACAACAGCTAAGTCAGTCATTTTGATTTCAGCGCCGCCTAAAGTAAGAGAAAGGCCATAGCGATGAGGTTCAGTCCAAGTAGTTATGCCTAGAGTTTGACCCATGTCAATCATTTTATTAACACCATAGCTGGCAAGAAGTTTGACTGCAGGAACATTGTAAGAATTAGCTAAAGCCTGGCGAAGAGTGACAGGACCATGAAATTTGTTGTCATAGTTAATAGGAGAATAAGGTGGAGAGCCGGGAGTATTATAAGTGACAGGTGTGTCCTGAAGAATTGAAGAAGTAGTAAAGCCGTTTTCCAGAGCAACAGCATAGTTGACAGGTTTAATGGCGGAACCTGGTTGGCGAAGACTGGTAGTAAGATTTACTTGACCGTCTCGTTCAAGGTCAAAATAATTACGAGAACCAACCATAGTTAGAATTTCGCCGGTTTGAGGAATAATAACTAAAGCAGCTCCATTAGTAATATTAAGAGGAAAAAGCTGATTGATTTCCTGAGTAACAATATTTTGGGCAGTTTGCTGAATATTAAGGTCAAGGGAGGTATAGACATTAAGGCCGCCTTGTTCAACAAGAGTATGGCCAAATTCTTTTACAAGAAGATCTTTTATATACATGACAAAATGCGGGGCTTTAATATTGGCGTATTGAGGAGCAAGCTTAATTTTTTGCTGTTTAGCATGGGCTGCTTCCTGGGGAGCAACAAAATGAGATTCAACCATTTGGTTAAGAACCTGATGTTGGCGATAAATAGACAAGTGAGGATTGTTGCCAAAAGGAGAATAAGTGGTTGGAGAGGCAGGTAATCCAGCTAAAAGAGCGGCTTCAGCAAGATTAACATTTTTGATGGATTTATTAAAGAAAGTTTGGGCTGCCTGTTCAGCGCCATAAGCTGTGCCGCCATAAGGAACTTCATTAAAATACATTTCCAGAATTTCATCTTTGGAAAAAAGAAACTCTATTTCTAAAGAAAGTATTAGTTCTTTAATTTTTCTTTGCAGAGTGCGTTCAGGAGTGAGAAGGGCATTTTTTACTAATTGTTGAGTAATAGTAGAGCCTCCTTGTAGCTGTTGTTTGAAAATGATTTGATTTAAAGAACGAAGAATGCCTTTCCAGGAAAAACCTTTGTGATTATAGAATTGACTATCTTCAATAGCTAAGGTAGCTAGTTTAAAGTGTTCAGGAATATCTTCTAATTTGACGAGACTGCGATTTTGATCTTTATAAAAAGTGAAGAGTAGCTGACCATTGCGGTCAAAAATCTTAGTGGAAAGACTGGGTTGGCGATTAATAAGATTAGTTGGTTTAGGTAAATCTTTTAAAATGAAAAAGTAGAAAGAAATTGTAAAGATAAAAATAAGGAAAAATAGAATTGTTTTGATAAAACTGAGACGAGGAGGGGAGAGCTTAAGTTTTATTTTAGGTAGTTTTAATGCAGGGAATTTAAAACGAGGAAGACGAAATTGTTTAATGAAATGAATGACAAGAGAGAGGATTTTAAAAAAAATGAGAATTACTTTGAAAAAAGCACGATAAGTAAAGCGACCGATTGTTTGAAGAATGGCAATAAAAAAACTAACTTGTCTGTCCATGAGCGCAATTATATCTGAGAAGAGTTATTTAGCCAAGAGCTTAAGGGGATTGTTGTTTGGAGAAAAATCCGTTTTCTGTTTGAGTAATTATATATGGAAGTTCATGGATTTCGCCTTTATCATTAGTATCTTTTTGGCAAGTAAGGCAATATTCCTGCTGAACAGGATCAGAAAGAACAATATGTTCTTTTAATTCAAGATTTTCGGTTTGGTCTGGTTGAGGAGGCTTGTTGGTATCTTTATTTATCCAAACATTTTTTTTGATATTTTCTGTTTGAGTTGGTTGCTTATCTTTAATAAAATATTCATATCGGGTTTGACAGCCTGAATCTCCGGGAAGAAGTCCAGAGATATTACAAACTTGTAATCCAACGACATTTTCTGGTTTTTTAGGCCATTCATCAGGCTGATTTTCCAGTATTTTTGTCATAATATTGTGCCAAATAGGAGCAGCGCCAGTTACTCCGGAAACAAGATAAGGATTCATAGGAGAATTATCATTATTGCCAACCCAAGTGACAGTTAAATATGAAGGAGTATAGCCAATGGTCCAATTATCTCTTACATCATCAGTAGTGCCGGTTTTTACAGAAACAGCGTGGTTGGCAATATTTAATTGAGAATGGGTGCCAAAAGCCGGAGCACGAGCACTGTTATCTAAAAGAATATGAGAGATAAGATAGGCAACTTCAGTAGGGATAACTTTTTCTCCGGACGGAAGTTCATTGGCTAAATCAATTTCTTCTAAAATATTGCCTTGATAATTTTCAATTTTAAGAATAGGGGTGAGATTTATTTTTAGTCCGGCATTGGCAAAAACTCCAAAAGCAACAGCCATGTCAACCATTTTGACTTCGCCACCGCCTAAGGTAAGAGATAGACCATAGCGGGAAGGATCTTTAAAAGTAGTAATACCCATGGCAGAAGCAGTGGCAATCATAGCTTCAAGACCATTAGCAGCCAGCATTTTAACAGCAGGAATGTTGTAAGAGCTGGCTAGGGCAAAACGCATTTGAGTAGGACCATGAAATTTATTGTCATAATTTCTAGGACAATAAGAAGGTTGACCGGGAACATTAAAACAAACAGGAACATCTAAAAACATAGTAGCAGGATTGAAGCCCTTAATAAGGCCAGTGGCGTAGTTGATGGGTTTAATTGATGAGCCGGGTTGACGAAGACTAGTAGTAATATTGACATTGCCGTCAATTTCAATGTCAAAATAGTCTTTGGAGCCAACCATAGCCAGAATTTCTCCTGTTCTTGGTTTGGTAATTAAAGCAGCAGCATTGGAGACTTTCATGCGTTTTAATTTAGCGGTTTCAGTAGCAATAGTGGCTTCGGCGTATTGTTGAAGATTGTAATCTAAAGAAGTAATGACTCTAAGTCCGCCTTTTTCAACGGTTTGCTGACCGTATTTTTCAACTAATAATTTTTTAACATAAAGAACAAAATGCGGAGCTTTAATGTTAATAGTTTGAGGGGCGAATTTTAATGTTTGGTTAAAAGCAGTTTGGGCTTGTTCAGAATTAATATATTTGTCTTCAATCATGCGGTTGAGTGTTTGCTGCTGGCGGTTTTTAGCGGCTTCAGGATTTGGACCGAAAGGAGAGTAGCGGGTAGGGGCTTGAGGCAAACCAGCAAGAATTGAGGCTTCAGCTAAATTAAGATCTTTAGATGGTTTATTAAAGTAGAGTTTGGCGGCTTGCTCTATGCCATAAGCTGTGCCGCCATAGGGAACATGATTAAGATACATTTCCAGAATTTCATTTTTTGAATAGCGGATTTCTGTAAAGAAAGCTAATAAGGCTTCACGAATTTTTCTTTGCAGAGTGCGCTCAGAAGTAAGGAGAGTGGTTTTAATCAGTTGTTGAGTAATAGTAGAGCCGCCTTGGAGATTTTTCTTAAAAACAATATTAATAAAAGCTCTGGTAATTCCTTCCCAGGCTAAGCCGTGGTGTTTATAAAAATTTTTATCTTCAATGGCAATAGTAGCTTGTTTAATATGTTCAGGCAGAGTTTCTAGTTTAATGGGAGTGCGATTATAGTCAGCATAAATTTCATAGAGAAGTTGGCCGTTACGATCAAAGATTTTAGTAGAGACGGGGAATTCGCCAGAAGTGAGTCTTGAAGGGGAGGGCAGGTCTTTGAGAATGAAAAAATAAAATGGGATAAAAGAAATTAAGATAATTGAGGTAAAAATAAATTTTGTTTTAAATTGAAGTTTGGGAAATTTTGGCAGTTTGAATTTTGGCAGTTTGAATTTTGGCAGTTTGAATTTTGGCAGTTTGAATTTTGGCAGTTTGAATTTTGGCAGTTTGAATTTTGGCAGTTTGAATTTTGAAGTTTTTTGTTTTTTTGTTTTTTTGTTTTTTTGTTGAAGAGACGGCTTTTTAATTTTGGCTGGCTGGTTTAAAGATGTTTTTTCAATATTATCAGAAAGATTTCTGATAAATTTAAAACGGGAACGTTGAGCTTTAGACATGAGGATATTATATATAACTAGGGGTGAGTAGGTAAGAAGAAAGAATTTAATGGTTGAGAGAAATAAAGATTTATGACAGAATAACGATTATTATGGTTGATTCAAAAAAACTTAAGTATAGAAATATAACGGTTTCAGGGAGGATCTGTGTGGGAACAAGTACGCTATCAAGTTTGTTAATTGAAAAATTAGGTTGGAAACATTGGAATGCAGGTCAATTTTTTAGAGATTATTGTGATAAGCACAAGTTGTTGTTAGAGAATACTCCAGACAGGTCAGATGAGTTGTCGCGAAAGGTAGATTATGGGATGAGAAAGAATTTAAAGGAAAAAAAGGGACAGTTGATGGAAGCGTGGTTGTCAGGGTTTGTAGCTCAAGGTATTACTGGAGTGTTAAAGGTATTGTTGGTGTGTGAGGATAGTTTGAGAGTTGATAGATTTGTTAATAGGGAGAAGGTGACAGTTCAAGTGGCGAAGGAACATATTAAAAAAAGAGAATATGAGAATACTAAGAAGTGGAGTAGAGTCTATACAAAGGAATGGAAAATATGGGTGCCAAAAGGAAAACAAAAGTTGAGAACTAAAGATAATTTTTCTGATTTTTGGCATCCGGATCTTTATGATTTAACAATTGATACTTATTCTAATAGCAGAGAAGAAACTTTAAAGAAAGTATTAAATGCTTTAGGATATAAGAAGAATAGCAAAGGAACTTTTTAATGAAGAAACAGAGAATTAGAATGCCATTGTGGGTTGTAATAATGGGATTGATATTTGCTGTGGGTGTGGTGAGTATATCTGGAATGCAAGTTAGGGCACAGCAGGAAGAAAGAGTAGAGTCAATAGTAATGGAAGAAGAACAGAGAGTAATAGAAGAAAAAACTGATAAAGGTGAAGAAGAAGAGCTAGTAATGATAGAAGAAGAAAAAGAAGTGGATTATTATCTGCCGTATCCGGGAATATTACCAGATCATCCTTTATATTGGTTGAAAATGGTTAGAGATAGAGTGCAATTATTATTGATAACTGATCCATTGACTAAGGCTAAAAAACTTTTGCTGTATGCAGATAAAAGATTAGGAGCGGGATGGGCTTTGGTGGAAGGTAATAAAATAGATTTGGGAGTAACAACTCTAACAAAAGCAGAGAAGTATTTGGAGAGAGCGGTGATGACAGCAGATAAGTTGGGAGATGGTGGAGAGGAAGAAAGATTTAAAGAAAAATTAGAGAAGGCAGAAATGAAACATAGAGAGGTATTGTTAAAGTTAAAGGAAAATGTATCAGGGGAATATAAAATAGTAATAGAACAATTTGAAAATTAAATATTTTTTAAAGGTATGAGTCATTGTCCCGACGTTACGTCGGGGTGAGAAGACTCAATGATAAATTTTGGGAATCCGGTGGAATTCCGGAGCTATGCCGTAGCTGTAAGTCCGATGTTGTGTCGGATAAGCCAGAAGACCGACCTTTAAAGAAGAGACTGAGCTTCCCGAGCAGGAGGTAGAGTAATTACCTTCCTTTTTGGGGAAGGTTTTTTTATGAAAGAACGTTTAGCTTTTGATGTAGGAAGATATGATAATATTGATGGTTTGGCTGAAGATTTAGCTTCTTTGGCCATAGAAGCTTCAATAAAGCCATTAAAAGAAAGAGTGAATCCAGTTAGGCTAGAACTTGTTGAAGATGGTCGGGTGATTGACAGGGTTTTGGGTCAAGAAGATGTAGGTGGATATTATTCAACAGAAACTAAATTAGACAGAAAGGAAAGAGAGGCAGGCTTGAAGATAAGAGATTGTTTGATTAATGATTCGGTGGGTACTTTGTCAATTTGGATTAGTCCTCCAAAAGGGCCGTTAGATTATAAAGAGGGAAGAATAGTGGTGGGAGTAAATAGAGTTGAGGACGGGACAAAATATATTGAATCTTATGGAATTTGTACAGAGTTTAGTTCTAAACAATGTTTAGATATATCACAAGAATTAAGTAAGTTTTCTAAAGTTAAACATAGAATTAGTGACACTGAAGATTTAAGAGATCAAGTGTTTATTATTGAACCGTCGATAGGAAACCCTTGGAGTTTTTTAAGAAAAATAGCGTTGATGGATGAAGTTTGGGATTCAATAGAGTCAGGAGCAGCAGAGAAAGCTAAAAATGAAGTTCTTAAAGATGCAAGAGAGGTGGGTTTAGAGATTGAGTCTCAGTTCCAAAAGGCGATTACGATAGAAAATCATATTATGGTAGGAGTTTTGGCTGAGAGATTGATGAAAGAAAGAGGTAGAGAGATAGTTGGTGGAGCTTGTGGGATTTTAAACAGTGATTTAAACTTTGCATTTTCTCATATTGAATTAAGTTCAAACGGTGAGGTAAATGGAGTTAGTGTTGAAGGTGGAAAGCTTGTGGTAAATTGTGGTGAGTGTGGTGAGCCTATTAATGCGGTGATTAGCGCTGGTTATGTATGTCCAAGTTGCGGAAGAGTTTATAAAGGTTGTTAATAGTTGGATAAAGGTTATTAGATTAATCTTTTTTTTATTTGTGAATACAAAATAGAAACAAGTTGCGTTAGTGGAAGTTTAAATATTTAAAGCGGGGGAGTGAGAGTTTGATATGTTTGTTAAAATAGTTTTGGAATGATGAAGATTTATAGAGGTAGAAAATAATTGATATAGTTTGTGTTAGAAGTTGGTAGTTGACTTGTACTAGCTGTAGTGTGAATATTTTGTTTGAAGCACTAGTCATAGTGTAAATGAAAAAAAGAAAGGCCTGCGCACATTGGTGCGCTTTTGATTGAGATGAAATGTCCTTTTTGTGATAAAGATGATTTGTCAGTATTAGAATCTAGAGATAGTGAGGATAATGAAGTGGTAAGAAGAAGAAGAGAATGCAGTAAATGTAAGAAAAGATTTACTACTTATGAGCGGATAGAAGGGCCACAGTTGCTAGTAATAAAAAAAGAAGGGAAGAAAGAGATTTTTGATAAGGAGAAAATAAGAAAAGGAGTAATGAGAGCTTGTGAAAAGCGGCCGGTTGATATTGAGGCAATAGAAAAAATTGTAGATCAAGTAGAAAGAGAAATGATGAAGAAAAAAAATAATGAGGTGTCTAGTCGGATAATTGGCAATGCAGTTTTAAGAAGACTAAAAAAGATTGACAAAGTGGCTTATGTGAGATTTGCCAGTGTATATTTAGATTTTGATAACATTAAGAATTTTACCAAGCTGGTAAAAGAAATTAGATTTTAAGTATGCCCAGAGCTAAAACAAAAACCAATATTAAAAAAATAAAAAAGCGCGACGGTAGTATTGTTTCTTTTGAAATAAACAAAATTGAGAGAGCGATTTTACTGGCTGCTAAGGCTGCCGGCGGGAAAAATAAAATGAGAGCTAAATATTTGGCTGGATTAGTAGTTAAAGAATTGGAAGCAAGATTTAATAAAACAATTATTCCTGAAGTTGAACAAGTTCAGGATTTGGTGGGAAAAATGCTTTTAGAAAAAGGACATGAAAAAACTTATCAAGCGCATATGTTGTATCGTGATTTACATTCAAAACTTCGTGATATTACTTCCTTGGTTGATTCTGATGAATTGATTCAGAAATATCTTGATAAAGCTAGTTGGCTGGTTAAAGAAAATGCTAACATGACTTATTCACTTCAAGGTTTAAATAATCACGTGGCTTCGATTATTTCTTCTAATTTTTGGCTTAATAAAATTTATCCCCGCAAAATACGCAAGGCTCATCTTTATGGAGATATTCATATTCATGATTTGGCTTTAGTGTCAGCTTATTGTTGTGGTTGGGATTTGAAGGATTTATTAATTAAAGGTTTTGGAGGGGTGTCTGGAAAAGTTAATTCTGCTCCGCCAAAGCATTTTTCTACTGCCTTAGGTCAGTTGGTTAACTTTTTTTATACTCTTCAAGGGGAAGTGGCCGGGGCGGTAGCCATAGCTAGTTTTGATACTTATTTAGCCCCCTTTATTAGGATTGATAAATTGTCTTATAAAGAAGTTAAACAGAAAATGCAAGAGTTTGTTTACAATATGAATGTGCCTACGAGAGTCGGATTTCAAAGTCCTTTTACTAATGTTACTTTGGATTTAGTGCCTCCAAAAATGGTTGGTGAGGAAGCGGTGATTATTGGGGGGAAACCGATTAAAGCTCAATATAAGGATTTTCAAAAAGAAATTGATATGTTTAATAAGGCTTTTGCTGAAGTGATGCTTGAGGGTGATGCCCAAGGGAGAGTTTTTACTTTTCCGATTCCAACTTATTCAATAATTGAAGATTTTGATTGGAATAATCCGGTTTTAGAACCGATTTTTGAGATGACCAGAAAATATGGCATTCCTTACTGGGCTAATTATGTTAATTCAGATATGAAGCCGGAAGATAGTCGGAGCATGTGTTGCAGGCTTAAACTAGATAATAGAGTGTTGCGTAAAAGAGGAGGTTTATTTGCAGCAAATCCTCTTACGGGTTCGATCGGAGTGGTGACGATTAATCTGCCGCGGATTGGTTATCTGGCTGAAACTAAGAAAGAATTTTTCCAAAAGTTGGGTAAAGCAATGAGAATTTGCCGAGACTCTTTGCTGATTAAAAGAAAAGCAATTGAAGAGTTTACTGAAAAAGGTCTTTACCCTTATTGTCATTATTATTTATCTGATGTAAAAAAACGTATGGATCAATACTGGTCTAATCATTTTAGCACGATTGGAATTGTGGGAATGAATGAGGCTTTAGAAAACTTTTTAGGCAAGAGTATTAGAGATGACGAAGGCAGAGCTTTTGCTTTAGAAGTAATGGATTTTATGAGAAAAAGAATTTTACAGTATCAAAAATCAACCAAGCAGATGTTTAATTTAGAGGCTACTCCGGCTGAGGGAACTTCTTATCGTTTTGCCAGAATTGATAAAAAGAAAAATCCGAATATTTTGACGGCTCATGAAAAAAGCTTAGATAAAAATGGCATGGAGCCGTTTTATACTAATTCAACTCATTTGCCGGTAGATAGCACTGATGATATTTTTGAGGCTTTAGATCATCAGGATGAGTTGCAGTGTCGATATAATGGGGGAACGGTTTTGCATGGGTTTTTAGGAGAAAGTTTAAGTGATACAGCAACAGTTAAAAAATTGATAAAAAAAATCGCTAATAATTATAGTTTGCCTTATTTTACTTTAACGCCAACTTTCAGTATTTGTTTTGTTCATGGTTATTTAAAAGGTGAACATAAATTTTGTCCTAAGTGTGATAAGAGGAAAAAGGTTCCTTGTGAGGTTTATTCCCGCGTAGTTGGTTATTTGCGGCCGGTGAGTCAATGGAATCCGGGAAAAGAGTCAGAATTTTATAAACGAAAAACCTACAAAGCAAGTTAAAATTTATGCTTTTAGGGGGTTTACAAAAAACAACTTTAATTGATTTTCCCGGCAGAGTGGCCTGTACGGTTTTTACTATTGGGTGTAATTTTTGCTGTTCTTTTTGTCATAATAAAGATTTAGTGAGTTTAAAAAGTTTTAAAAAAGCTAAACTTAAAGTAATCTCAGAAGATTATTTTTTTGAGTTTTTAAAAAAAAGAAAAAAGATTTTAGATGGAGTTTGTATTACTGGAGGAGAGCCGACTATTTGGAAAGATTTAGCTGATTTTTGTGAAAAAATAAAAGATTTAGGATTTGAGGTTAAGTTAGATACTAATGGCAGTAATCCTAAAATGCTTAAAGAATTGATTGAAAAAAAATTGGTTGATTTTATAGCTATGGATATTAAGACTAAGCTTTCGGCACCAATAGAATCTATTAAGTTGATTTTGCAGTCAGGATTGGAGTATGAGTTTCGAACTACAGTTGTGCCCGGAATTCATGATAAAAAAAATCTGGTTTGTTTAGCTAAGCAGTTAAAAAAATTAAAGACGGATTTTAACTGGATATTGCAGCGGTTTCAGCCTAAAAATTGTTTAGATCCAGCTTTTTTAAAAATAAAGCCTTATAATTCTAGAGAAATGAAAGCTATTTTAGCTGATGTTTGCAAATGGCTTCCTAAGACAAAAATAAGAGGTATATAAAGTTATGAAAATATATTTAGCGTCAGAGTCTCCAAGAAGAATTGAGTTATTAAATTGGATGGGATTTGCTTTTAAAATAATTGGACATAAAGTAGATGAGAGTCGGGTGAAAGTAAAGAAAGGGGAAGATTTGGTGACAGAGCTTTCAATGCTTAAAGCAAGCAATCCAGTTAAAAAGGTTAAGGGGTTGGTGATTGGATCAGATTTGACGGTTGAGCTTGAAGGTAGGCAGATTGGGAAACCCAAAGACGAGAGTGAAGCAAAGCAAATGCTTAAGAGTTTAAGCGGTAAAACTCATTCGGTTTGGTGTGGGGTGGCAGTGGTAGATTCTAAGACTGATGAAGGAAGATTAAGTGTGTGTGAAACTAAAGTTAAGATGAAGGCTTATGATGACAAAATAATTTTTAGATATATTAAAAAGTTTGAGTTAATGGATAAAGGGGGAGCGTATAGTATTAGATATAAATTACCTGGTTATGGCAGTTTAGTTGAAAAGATAGATGGCTCGTTTACTAATGTGTTAGGGTTTCCGCTTCATTATCTTGAGAATTTATTAAAAGAATTTGGTGTAGAGGTAAAAAAAGACTGGAGAAAGATTTGTAAAAAGGAAACAGGCGATGAGTATTAAAGGAATGGTTTATGTTTTTACTGGTGATGGGAAAGGAAAAACATCAGCAGCTTTGGGAATAGTAGTGAGGGCATTAAGTCATGGAATGAAGGCTGGCTGGGTAGGCTGGTATAAAAAGAGACCTTCAAGTCCGCCAGCTGGCGGATTGAAAGGTTTGGAGATGCATTTTATGGGTGAAGGGTTTTATAAGCTACCGACAGATAAAGTTACTCCTAAAAAACATCGGCAAGCGGCTGCAGCAGGGTTAAAACAGGCGGAGAAGTTAATAAAAAAAGTAGATGTTTTAGTGCTCGATGAAGTTAATAATGCGATTAAGGACAAGTTAGTGAAGGAAAAGCAAATTCTAGAGTTGTTAGAGAAGAGAGGGAAAACTCATGTGATTTTGACAGGCAGAGGAGCTTCAAGGTCTGTCCTTGAAGGTGCGGATTTGGTGACAGAGTGTAAAAAGATTAAGCATCCATTTGATAAAGGCAAGAAGGCTGTTAAGGGTTTGGATTATTGAGAAGAAGTTATGATATTATTGAGATATGGCAGATCTGTCCCAAAAAACTTCTGATGATAAAAAGAAAAAGCAGCAGCAAATAAGTGCAGGAGGAGTTAGTGGGGGGGTAGAGAGAGAAAAAACGCCAATAACTGAATATACCAGAAAAGTTGATTTAGAACCTGAAGTGGAAGGATGGCTGGAGAAAGTTGAAAAGGAGAGCTCTCAATTGAAAGCACCAGTTCAGGATGACAAGGGTCAAGTAATTTTGGATGACTCGGCGGTTGGAGATAAAGGTGGTTTTAAAGTTGTATTGCCAATGACTAAAGGAGAAGTAGAGAAGGGATTACATCATAAAGTTATGGATAGTGTTAGGTGGTTGGCGGAATGGTGTATTAGAATGGTTAAGATGTTTGGAAATAAAGTAGCATATAGAAAAGAAAAATAGTATGGATCCAGTGACATTATTATTAGATCAAGCAAAATACTTAATAGTGGTAGTATTTTTGATGGGCTTGGGAACAGTGGGGTTGATAGGTTTGGGATATATTTTATTGCATTTATGGAAATTTAAAGATAGAGAAAAAAGGTCGTTGGATTTTGTATTACTGCAAGTAGCTGTGCCTCGGGATAATGAAGTGAAGATTGATACAGCAGAACAGATGTTTTCTTCATTGTTCAGTATTAAAAAAGGTGGAGGGATGTTTGGTTTTTTAAAGCCTCAGGAACATTTATCTTTTGAGATAGTGGCGAAGAAAGAGGACATTCGTTTTTATGTGTCAGTTCCAAGTAAGTTAAAAGATTTAGTAGAAAAACAAATTCATGGAGCATATCCAGGAGCAGAGATTGAAGAAATAGATGAATACAATATGTTTTCTGATAAAGGAAAAGTAGCTTTTGCATCTTTGAGACTGACAGGAGAAATATATAGTCCAATTCATATTTATAAAGATTTGGCAGTTGATCCTTTAAGTACAATTACAGCAGCAATGGCTAAGATGGGAGGAGATGAAGGAGCGGCTTTACAGATGATAATAACGCCAGCAGAGAAAAAATGGCAAAAGGCAGGCAGAGCATATATTTCTAAAACTAAAAAAGCTGAAGCTGATCCGGAAACAGCTAAATATAGTGTTGATCCAAAGGTTTATGAATCAATTGAAAATAAGTGCAGTAAACCAGGATTTAATACTACAATTCGAATGGTGGTATCATCAGCAACTAAAGAAGAGGCAGAAGCACATCTATCTAATATGGTGTCGGCTTTTTCTCAGTTTAGTTCAGATAATAATGGGTTTGCTAAAAAGAAAATGCGCTTAAAGAAATTGTTTATGATTGACTTTATTTATCGTTATCAGCCTTTGTTTGGCAATAAAAATATATTATCAATAGAAGAATTGGCAACAATTTATCACTTTCCTAATAAGAGTGTAGAAACACCGCATATTTATTGGTTAAGAGCCAAAAAATCACCAGCGCCGGCAATAATTCCTAAGAGTGGATTGTATTTAGGTAAAAGTTCTTACAGGGGAATTTCCCGACCAGTATATATTGGTGATGATGATAGGTTGAGGCATGTATATATTATCGGCAAGACTGGGGTAGGTAAGTCAGAATTAATGACAGATTTAATTATGCAGGATATTAAGGCCGGCAAGGGAGTTTGTTTAATTGATCCTCATGATACTGTGGAAAAAATTATAGAAATGATTCCACCTGAAAGAGCAGAGGATGTAATTTATTTTAGTCCGGGAGATACTGATAGGCCAATGGGATTAAATATGCTGGAGGCAAAAACAGAAGATGAAAAGCATTTTGTGGTAACCAGTATTGTGGGATTAATGTATAAGCTATATGATCCGCATAAAACAGGAATTATTGGTCCAAGATTTGAACATGCTATCAGGAATGCGATGTTAACAGTAATGGAGGCAATGCCTCAAAAAGGAACATTTGTTGAAGTAGTGCAGGTATTGCAAAGAGCTTCTTTTGTACAAGAGTTGCTGCCTCGAGTAAAAGATCCAGTGGTAAGACGTTATTGGACTGACCAGATTGCTCAGACTTCAGATTTTCATAAATCTGAGGTATTAGATTATATTGTGTCTAAATTCGGCAGATTTGTAACTAATAAGATGATTAGAAATATTATTGGTCAAAGTGATAGTGCTTTTGATTTTAGGAAAGTAATGGATGAAGGAAAAATACTATTGATTAATTTGGCTAAGGGCAAAATTGGTGAAGAAAATAGCAACTTTTTAGGGTTGATTTTAGTGCCTAAATTATTGATTGCGGCAATGAGCAGACAGGATACGCCAGAGGAACAAAGAAGGCCATTTTATTTATATGTGGATGAGTTTCAGAATTTTGCTACACCTGATTTTGCTCAGATTTTGTCAGAGGCAAGAAAATATAGATTGGCATTAACAGTAGCTAATCAATTTATTGGGCAAATGGAAGAAGAGGTGAAAAATGCGATTTTTGGCAATGTGGGGACTTTAATGACATTTAGAGTTGGTGTGACAGATGCTAATTATTTACAGCATGAATTTCAACCAACATTTTCAGAGACGGATCTGGTAAATGTAGAAAGATTTAATGTGT
>Ga0209976_10000064_pt1 | contig 77288 bp, 60 predicted proteins | sample SumtaG_FD_182806 | JGI IMG/M metagenome (GOLD analysis project Ga0209976, IMG submission 182806) | Deep subsurface microbial communities from Indian Ocean to uncover new lineages of life (NeLLi) - Sumatra_00157 metaG (SPAdes) (version 2) | ecosystem: Environmental > Aquatic > Marine > Oceanic >... | reverse complement strand
ATGTTAGAGGACCCATCCAATCGCTTAAACTATATCGAGACAACGATGATATACTTTTGTACACTTTAGGTTCAGGCAACATCGTTTTATCAGCTGCCACTGCCTTACAGCTTAGTGGGGGCCAGGTCACCATAGATTCAACAAGCGTATCAAATCCTTTAATATATTTAGCTGATGAAACAAGAATTAATGGGCCTTTGACAGCTCAAACAATAGTTCTTAATGCTCCTTCTGATTTTGCTGGCAAGATATTAGATGTTCAATCAGACGGCACTTCCAAATTTTCAGTTGAGAACACAGGAGCTGCCACTCTAATCGGTGATTTCACCATTACTGGTGATCTTTCAGTAACTGGAAACCAAACCTTTGTTGGAACCTTAAGCCTGACTGCTTCTTCTACCTCTCCAGTTTTAGTTGTCACTCAGCAGGGGACAGGTTATGGAGCTATTATTACTGGTGGTTATGTTGGTATTGCTACCTCTACTCCATCTGCTCAATTAGCAGTAGCTGGTGATATTTTGGGTTCTGGAAACATTATTTTAACTGGAACTGCAACTTCTACCTTTGCAGGACCTCTTCAAATTACCACTACCACTCAACCTCAACTTGTTGTCAGGTATGATTCAACAAACTATCTTACTGCTTCAGTTTCTTCAACTGGTCTTACTAGTTTAGTTTCAACAGGTGCTCTTGATCTAACAGGTGCTGGTTCTTCAACTTGGCAAACAATTAATTACGGAAGCTTGACTATTCAGAGCGCTAGCTCCACAGAAATTGTGTCTGGAGATACTTTAACTGCCAGTTCAACAGATGAAATGATTTTTGCTACAGCTGGTCAGGAAAGAATGAGAATTTTAACTTCTGGTTATGTTGGCATTGCAACCACCAGTCCTGTTTCCTTGCTTACTGTTCATGCTTCAACTACTGATTATGCTATAACTCTTAGGCAGTCAGCTGAAGCTAACGCTGGTGCTTTTTTACATATTTACAAACCAGGAACCGAGATTTTAACTATTCTTAATAATGGTAATGTCGGCATTGGGACAACCGATCCATCAGACAAACTAACTGTATTTGGTGGAGACATTGTTGTTGGCGATGGCACAGCTACTACAACTATTTCTTATGCCACTTCCACTTTTGCTCATGGACTTATTGTTGACACCAATACACTCTATGTTATGGCTGATACTAACAATGTTGGCATCGGGACAACAGGACCTACCTCCTTACTTGAACTCTACAAAAATACCTCGGCTCAATCTAATCCTGTCTTAACAATCACTAATGCTTCAACCACAGCTGATATAGATCCTACTATTGCCTTCAGAAAATCTACTACTGATGAATGGAAGATATATATGGATGATTCTGATTCTGACAAGTTTAAGATTGCTACTACCACAGCTGATGTATTTACGATTGACCAGTCTGGCAACGTTGGCATTGCCACTACAACCCCGAGCTATAAACTACATGTTTGGGGCTCAGCTGGCTTTGGCACTTCAACAACTCCTACACTATATGTTGATTCTGGTAATGGAAGAGTGGGAGTTGGCACAACAAGTCCGGGGGCAGCACTGGATGTAAATGGAGCGATAAAGTTAGAAGGTGGCAATCAAGATTTTAGTATAACTGAAGTCGATGAGACAGACGATCCTACTGGATATACAGCAGGATTAGGTTACGGAGGTATTGCTATTAGTGGCAACGACGGTAGTAATAGACAGATGTTTATGTTTACTGACGGAGCAACCACAAACAACATATTTTCAATTACATCTAGCGTAGATTCAGGGTCTACATGGAATTCTAGATTTGTTGTTCAACAAGATGGCAACGTCGGCATTGCCACTACAACCCCGAGCTATAAACTACATGTTTGGGGCTCAGCTGGTTTTGGCACTTCCACAACTCCAACATTGTTTGTTGATTCAGGGACAGGAAGAGTTGGTATTGCTTCTTCTACTCCTATTGAAGCTTTGACTGTTCAGGGTAACATTTTTGGTACTGGAAGTTTAACTATTAGTGGAAATTTAATGCCTACTGACCCGAGAACTCAGGATATTGGTTCTGATGATTATGACTGGCAGTATATATATGTAGACAGCGTCTTTGCAAACAATATTAACGCAGCTAGTTCTACTATAGCTGGAACATCAGCTGAGACATTTACAATAAACTCTGATACTTCTTTGGATGCTACTTCCAGTTTAAGGTTTTACAAAGGAACAGACACCCCTCATGCTTTATTAACTTGGGATGCAGGATATGATCGCTTTAATCTTAATTTCCCGCTTTATCTTTCTGTAACTGGCGATATTACTGCTTCAGGCGCCTTAACTCTTTATTCTGGCAGCAGTTTAGATATTACTCTTGATTCAGCTGGCAAGATTGTTCTTTCTGACGACACTGATATTAATGGCAATCTTGATGTTTCTGGCAGTTTGACTGTGGGCAGTGCTGATCAATTCTATATTGATAGTTCAGGCAATGCCACTACCACAGGCGTTTTTTATGCAGCTGCTTTTTATTCTGCTTCTGATGACGCCACTATCAGAAAATCAGGCGACCAGATAGTTAGAGGGGTAGTTCCAATTTTTGGTTTTGATTTGCCAGCTAGAACAGCTTCAGGCTCTTATACTCAAGTCTCACGCTATATTGAGAACGATGCTTTCCCCAGCGCTTATTCTGGCACTGATCGAAAATATAAATTTGCCATCAGATATGCTGATGCTACTACCACTGTTGCTTCAATGTGGCAAATAGCTACTTCTTCTGATGCATCTTCCTTTACTTTTACTGTTCCAGTCTCAGATACTACTGATTTAGCTAAAGGCAATGCCTATATCACTGATACTACTAGCCTTCCTGCATTACCTTGGCGATTAGATGTTAAGACTGGCGGCTCTGGCGACTACTCAATTCAGGTTTACGACATAGTTTTAATCGCTGTTGATGAGGTTAATTAAATTCTATGAAAAGAAATTCTAAAAAATTTAAAATAAGACGAAAACTGCCAAACATTATTACAGTTTTTATAATGATTTTTGGTTTAATCATTATCTATTTTATATTTCAGGGGAAGGAAGTGAGAGCTGAATGGTTTAATGATAACTGGATGTACCGCCAGAAAATTACTGCCAACAACAACAGTAATTTTGACGCCACTGATGTCCCTTATAAAGTACTGGTTGATACATCAACGCTTATTACTGATGGCAAAATGCAGTCTGATGGAGATGATATAAGAATCATCAATGAAAGCGGTCAGATAGTCAGATTTCAAACAGAAGAAAGTACTTTAAATACCAGTGAAACTGGAATTTGGTTTGAGGCAACAGTAGAAGATAATGGCTCAGCCAGCTATTACCTATATTACGGCAATCCATCTGCTCCCAGCCTTTCTTTCAGTAATGATGTAGAAAGCGAAAGTGGCGACGGTGCCATCGTCAAAATGAAAGACGGTTTTGGCTATAGCACTCACACTACTCACGGCAAATTATCAGATGTCAGAAAAAACGGCACCAATCTTGGGATAAATGGAGCCTCTCGCAACACTGACAGCTACCCTGGTAGTTGGTGGGACGACAGAGCCTTTGCCAGAACACTTCTTGCTACCGGCCCGCTTTTTGTTGAAGTCCAATTTGAAGATACTAATTACGGCCATTATAGTTCTTTTGGAACGATTGTAAAAATGTTTAACAATGGTTTTGTTGCCAACCGCGTTTATATGAATTACAACAACAGTGGCACAGAAGATCTTTATTATTACCTTCATTTTGATAGCGGCACAAGAAACTCTGTCTGGGTAAATGGATCTGGAACTTTAGTAGATCAAGCTGAAGACTCAGGCACCCTTTATCAAGCTGATTTAGGTGACAGCTGGTTTGGCCAGCGTTGGACAGCAACCGGTCATTATGGAGGAACAATCGTTACTGAAAACAACTCTGATTGGAACCGTGGATTCACCAGCGCCCAGAGTTCTTATTATCAAACTAATTATTCCTATAGCGAAGCTTACTCAAATGGTGAAAGCCGAGAAATCCGTTTTGCTACCTTTGCTGGTGACGGCGGACTGAATGAAATGAATGAAAAAGGCAGTTTATACGGAGCCAACTCTACTAGTCTTGCTTCTGAAGAACAATCCCCAGGACCCGTGGCCTATTGGAAGTTTGATGAAGGAGCGGATGACACCTGCTCTGGTGGAACTAATGATACTTGTGATTCCACCCAAAATGGCTTAGATGGTGCTAAAACCAATGCTGTTTGGCAAAGCGAGGATATGTGCGTTTCTGGGAAGTGTTTGTATTTTGATGGTTCTGGTGATTATGTCACTGTTACAGACGGTGGTAGTAATGATCCACAAGATTTAGGAATAAGTGATTTTACTACCTGCGTTTGGACCAAGTTTCTTGGTGGAACAGCTTATGGGCGGATTATTCAAGATGGCCAATATAATTCTGTTAACGGTTGGGAAATAACAAAGAATAATCAAGATGATGATTTCAATTTTTACGTTGGATTTTATACTGACTCAAGCAAAACTAGGCAATTTTGGACTGGTCAAACTTATAAAAAAAATACCTGGTATTATTTGTGTGCTACTTTTGATAGAGATGGATATTCAAAAATCTATATTGATGGTGTTCAGGATGGAAGTTTAGATATATCTTCTTTTCCAAGCGAATCAATTAGTAATAGCAACAACTTAACTATGGGCTATGGTAGTGGTAATGCATATAATGGCTTTATTGATGAAGTTAAGATTTATCCTTATGTTCGTTCAGCAGCCCAGATTAAAGCAGATTATTTATCTGGTTCTGCTGGAACTGGAGGCTCTGCTGCTAGCGCTGTTTTAGGTGGAAAACCACAAAAATGGCTTTCTGATGGTTTAGTTGGTTATTGGAAAATGGATGAAAATACTGGTCAAACAGTAGGGGATTCATCGGGTACCGGTAACGATGGCACTCTAGCTTCTTCCACTGATCCCTCTTCTGCTGACCCTACGTGGACCGCCACTAGCACCTTCGGTACCGCCTTGGAATTCGACGGGAGCGATGATTATGTTGATTTAGGAAGTGGCTGGAATCCAAGTAATGATTTCACAGCTTCAGCTTGGATAAAGACTTCACAAAATACTTCTGGAGATACTCGTTATAGAGATCCAGCTATAATAGCAACAAATGGTATTGGTGGCCTTACTGAGGATTGGACTTTAACGAATTATAATGGAAAGTTGTCTTGGTATGATCAATTCGGAGCAGAACACAGTCATCAATCCACAAAATCAATAAATGACGGATTATGGCATCACGTTAGTGTAGTCAGAGACAACGCAACTGTTTACTTGTATGCCGATGGAGTTTTGGTGGATACAATCAATTCAGGAGCCACCTCAATAAGGGACCATACTATATATGTTGGGCGTTTCGAATGGAGTGAAGCATTATATTTTGATGGCACCATCGACGAAGTCCGCATCTACAACCGCGCCCTATCTTCCAAAGAAATCCGTGATCTTTATAACTGGGCGCCAGGACCAGTGGTTTACTATAATTTTAATGAAAAATCAGGTGCTTCTGTTTATGATAAATCAGGAAATAATCTAACAGGAACCTTTACTTCTACTCCGAGTTGGGTCCAAGGAAAATACGGTGGTGGTCTTCAATTTGACCAAGCTTCAGATGACGGGGTTTATACTGTCTCCACCTCTCTTTTTAACTACGAAGACTATACTGTTGGTTTTTGGATGAAACATACTGATGACCACGATAGTAGTTACCGTCAGGTATTCACTAAAAAATGTTCTACTGATAGATGTCCTGGAGTCTGGGTTAATCCAAGTTATGTTGGTTATCATTGGAAACATAACCCAAACAATTATGGCCCAGTCGCAATCGGTCCAACAGGAGAAAATTCAGATTTCACCTTAAACCAATGGTATTACATTACTGGTGCTAAAAACGGTGCTACTTTTAAATTTTATGTTAACGGAATCCAAGTGGGAAGTGACTATGCTCTTGATGTTCCTATGACCCAGGGAGACGGAATTTTATATATTGGAGACAGTACTGGATATCAATCCGCAGGTTTTATTATAGACGAGTTTAAGTTTTATAATTACGCCCGCACTCAAAAACAAATTATTGAGGATATGAACGCCGGCCATCCAGCTGTTGGCTCACCGGTTGGGAGCGCCTTACTCTATCTGAAGCTTGATGAAGGCTATGGCACTACTGCTTATGATTCTGGATACAACGGCGATAATGGTGATTTAATAGATGGCCCAAACTGGATAAATAACGCTAAGTTTGGAAAAGGAATTGATTTAGATGGTTTGAACGACCGGATTCAAGGCTTTACCTCTAACCCTTTTGAATACACAGGCAATGGTTTAACCTTATCTATTTGGGTTAATCAAGATTCAGGAGAGACAACTTCTGGATATATAATTTCCAAGCCCTGGAATTCAAGTGGACAATATAACTACGGACTCGTTCTAAATAGCAACGATACTTTAACTTTTTCCCTCCTTGGAAGCTCAAGTTGGAGCACAGCAACGACTGATACTTTATCAACAGGTACCTGGACACATCTTGTCGTTACTGTAGAAGGGACAACAAGCGCGGTCAAAATTTACAAAGATGGCAAAGTTATCAAATCGGATACTCATACTATCACTGGATGGACACCTTCTCTTGGAGATGCCAACGTTTCCTTATGTGTCGGTTCTTTTTTCCCTTATAGCGGGGGTTGGGGAGGGAATACAGGGTTTTCTTTTGACGGCAAAATTGATGAAGTAAAAATCTATAATTTCGCCTTAACCGAAGACGAAATCAAGCTTGATTATAACCGGAGCGCAGCTGTGTTGTTGGGAGCTGTTTCTACTGATTCTTCTGGTAATCCAGATTGGTCTTCATCTCGTGAATATTGTGTTCCTGGCGATACTTCAACTTGTAATGCGCCAATAGCTGAGTGGAAGCTTGATAAGAAAACAGGAATTTATGCTTATGATACGAGTGGAAATGGGAATACGGGAACATTAACCCAAGGACCAACCTGGGCAGTTGGCAAACACGGCAGTGCGGTGAAATTTGATGGCATTAATGATCATATTAACTTTAGTGATGTTGATTTTATTTCGAATCAAGAATTTACTCTATCTTTATGGGCCTATAATAATGAACATAAACAGGCATTTATTACAGGCGACGAAGCATCAGGAAATCATGGAGTAATGATGCAAACTAATTCTAGCGGCTATATTCAAACGTATTACGATGGTTATCAAACATCCAGTTACCAATTGCCTCTTTCGACATGGACTTTCATAACTTATAAACAAAATAGCTCGGGACTTTATCTTATAATTAACGGTGGAGAATACGAAGAAGAATTAATGACTGATAAACACGTTAATACGGATAGTAATTTCTATATAGCTGCGTTCAACAGTAACAGCAGATTATTCAACGGCATCGTTGACCATGTCAAAATCTATAACTATGCTAGGACGCAAGCCCAAATTGCCTGGGATTATAATCGAGGTAAGCCTGTTGGGTATTGGAAGTTTGACGCTGGTGAAGGAATGACTGCTTATGATGCTAGTGGAAATAGTAACAATGGTACTCTTGAAGCCTCGATGACTTCAGGTGATTGGGTTGAGGGGAAATATAATACTGCTTTGGATTTTGATGGAGGAAATGATTATGTTTCAATTGGTAATCCTTCTGAACTTAATATAACCGGTGAAGTTACTTTATCAGCTTGGCTTAAAACAAACGAGGCTAGTGGATCCAAAACAGTTGTTTCTAGAGGATATGCGTACATGATAAATGCTTACTATGGTTCAGGGATAGAATTCTATGCTCACGATGGTACTGACTCTACGGGTTGTAGTGTTTCTTGGGATAGTGGCTGGACTGACAATTGGATATTTTTAACAACAACTATTAGACCTTATACTGACGGATGGACAATTAAAGGATATGTAAATGGAGTGGAAAAATGTTCGGGAACTCATAGTAATTTTGATGGTCCACGTGATACAAGCGAATCAGTATATATTGGAAGCTTGAATGGAACAGGGAGGTACCAAAATGGTCAGATTGATGACGTTAGGATTTACAACTATGCTTTGACTCAAGAACAAATTAAGAATGTAATGAACCAAGGCGCGGCAATTAGATTTGGCCCAAGTGAAGGGTCGCCTTAATTTTCAATTCTAAAAACTATGAAAAGAAATTCTAGAAAATTTAAAATAATGAAAATGGCGAATCTTTTCCTTGCTATTCTGCCTGGTTTAGTTGTGGCTGGTCTGATTTTTGGTGCCAATATTTACTATAACTTGGACACTCAACAGATAATCATGGAAGAGATAACTAAAATAAGTAATCATCTGTTAGAAGCAACCGCTGGCTTTACTGTTTCTGGAGGAGCTACTTCAATCTCTGGAACAGGAGCCACTGTTAGTCCTTCAGGAGCAATTACTTTAACAGCTGGGACAGCTTCTGTCTGGAAGACAGATTCAGGTGCTTTAACAGTTCAATCAGCTGATACTTTAACTGCTACTTCGACCAATGAAATGATTTTTGCTACAGCTGGTCAGGAAAGAATGAGGGTTTTAACTTCTGGCTATGTTGGCATTGCTACTTCCACTCCATCTGCTCAATTGGCTATTACTGGCAATGTGATGATAGATGGAGATTTAAAGTTTGTTGGCGATCAGACCATTGAGGGTTCAGGCACTTTAACTATTGATCCTACTGGCAATTTATATTTTCAATCTGCCTCAAACTATATTACTGAATCAGGAGACTTGGTTTTGGCTGGAGATTTAACTTCTCCAAAAACCATTTCTCCTATCTTAGAATATTCAGGGAATATTACTATTAATGCCACTTCATCAGGAGCTACCACTGTTACCATTATCAATGAAGATGGCAGGGCTGTAGCTGATTTGGTTGTTGAAGGTGATATTCAGATAGATGGGGGGAAGATAACCTTAGCCTCAGGTGAAACCATAGATGCTGAAACATCTAACAATATTAAAATCAATTCAGATGATTTAACAATAATTTACTCTTCAACCAATGAAATCTTCAGAGTTTCAGTTGATGGAATCAAAATCACTGGTCAAGCCACCACCACCGATACCTTATATGTATCTTCAGGTGGAGCTAATATCACAGGAGTAGTAGATATTACTGGCAATACTGCGATTAGTGGAGAACTTTCAACCACTGCCACTACCACTTTAGCTACTTCTGAAGGTAATGTTGGTATTGGGATAACAGATCCTGATGCTAAATTAGAAGTAGCTGGAAATGTAAAATTATCTGCTGGAACTTATAACTATATTTATACAAGTAGCTCAGACGGCAGTGATAATCAGCAGCTTGGATTATTGCCTTATGGATCTGCAACTGCTGATGGTGCAAGAGGGTCAATGTTATTATTAAAAGGAAATGAGTTTGCTACGACTCCTGGAGGAATATATCTTGCTTCTGGTATTAGTACTTCAGGCGGGATAGAGCTTAAAGAAAGAGGAACTGGTGATATTAGTTTGAAAGTAGCAGATAGTGATACTACAGGTCTTTTTATTGTAAATTCAGGCTATGTTGGTATTGCCACTACAACTCCTGCTCATCCTTTAGTAGTAAATAGTGCTGCCTCAAATGTTTTTGTGGTTCAGAGTGATGGTAAGGTTGGTATTGGAACGACGGGACCGGGAGAAAAACTTGAAGTTCAAGGAAATTTACAGGTTGGTAATAGTTCTGTTGCCACAGCTGGTTTCAAACTTACTCGAACTAGCAGTGGTCAGGAAGCTACGATTCACACACTTTTTGCTACTAATAACAGTCCTACTTACCAGCAAATCTGGGGTGGAAGTTATACAAACGAGAATGCTGGAACAGTTATAACTGGGACAGCAACCTATTTTAAAGCAGTTCCTGCTGGTAATACCTTTGAAATTGGTGGAGTTAGTGCTTCACCATTTACGTCAGCTGATTTGAATCCTTGGTTATCTATTACTGTAAGCAATGGATATATTGGTTTTTCAACTACAACTCCTTCAGCAAAATTAAGCTTTGCTTCAGCTACTACAGCTGCTGGTGGAATTGCTTTTGGTTTAGACACTAATCTCTATCGTTCTGCTGCCAATATACTTAAAACAGATGACGCCTTAGCGGTTGGTGATGACTTGGTAGTTTCTGGAACAACTTTTTCTGCTTCTTCAGCTACAGCTTCATTTAGCCAGCTTAATGTGACAGCAACCACTACTTTAGCTACTTCTGAGGGTAATGTCGGCATCGGGACGACGAGTCCGACAACAGGAAAATTAGTAATCAATGATGGTAGTGTTGATATAGTTTCATTTGATGGTTCAACAATTGGTCTCAAATTGGCAGGCAATCTTATAACTGCAAATGCGGCAGAAATCAATTATCTTGATGGTGTTACTGGCGTAGGCATAGCGAATGATAACTTAATGCTTGTTGATGATGCTGATGCTGCTGATAATGATTATGCTAAATTTACTACTAATGGACTTGAGGGTAGAAGCTATAAAGAAGTATTGGATGATTTGAGTGGAAATTATTTGACTTTGACTACAGGACTTTCTGGTACTCCTTATTTGCGTGCTAGTCAACTTAATAACTTATTTTATGCTGCTGATAAAAGATTTACGATCACGAAAACAGGCACTACAATTACATATACTCCTTCAGGTTTATTCGACAATGATTACGAAGATATTCCTGTAAAAATAGGAGATGGAAATACAGTAACATTAAACTTTAACCTGATAGATAAGGGCGAATATTCCTCCCATTTAGTATATTCATATGGAAAAATAGTCGTGCACTTTTATTATACAGATAATACAGAGAGCGTTAGGGCAAGAGTAAAAACTAAGAATGCTGGAGAAACATATGAATGGCGAAATTGGGTTGATGGAGTAGATATATCACGTTCTAGTTCATATCATGTAATGGTTATGGATATGCAGAACAATTATCTTTGCACAGAGGTTGAAGTTGAAATTACGGCAAGTGGGAATGATGTATGGCTTTCAGAAATTGAATGGAATATGGATAGAGCGATTGATGGTCGTATTTTCCCCTTAGTTCAAAAATATAACAATAATAATCTTTATGGTAACCTTTATTTTAAGAATTCTGCAAATACGCAAGTAGCTTCTATAACAAGTGCGGGTGAAGCTTATTTTGCAGGCAACGTCGGCATCGGAGATACTACCCCAGACTCTATCCTTGATATTTCAAAATCAGGAGCTGACCCGATTTTAACCATAACTTCAGCTTCAACTACAGCTGATTATGATCCAACCATTGCTTTTCAAACCAGAGGAGAGAATACAAGGTTTAAACTATATGTAGATGATTCTGACTCTGACAAATTAAAGATTGCTACTACGACGGCTGATGTTTTAACTATTGATCAATCGGGGAATGTCATTCTTGCAGGCGACCTGACTGTTTCTGGTGACTTAATTGATTTTGATCCATCAGCAACAACAGCTCCTCTAATTAGGTTGGGGACATATACATCGATTGGTAGTGGATATGGGAATGCTTCAACTATACTTGGCAGTAACGTAGAGGCTCACCAGACAGTGAGCCAAGATCCAATAATAATGGCTTCTCATGCTACTTTCGGGGCAAGAGCAATTCGCATGGATACCAGTGGGTTTGAGTTCTTGGCTCAGGCAGGTTCAGTCACTGCAGGCAACACTTTGTCTACCCAAGTTGCTGTGCTTGATGACTCAGGTAATCTTCAGATTGATGGCAACTTGACAGTTTTTGGTGATATATCGTTAAACGTAGGGGAAGTTCTTAAATTCGATGCTGATACTGATGGAAACAATTACATCTATGCACCGCATGATACTTATGTTGCAATGGTTGTAGAGGGAACAGAAATCACGAGATCTTACAGTTCGGTAAACTATTCATTTGTTAGTATCTTGGGCTCTCCTGCTGATGCAATAAATTTGGGTTCTGCTTCTTATGAGTTTGCTAATCTCTACATTGGTACAGGAAAAATATATTTTGGCACTGGTCAAGAGGCAAATCTATATCTTTCTGGTTCAGATTTGAAGACCGATGATAATTTTATAGTTAGTGGCGACCTGACAGTTTCTGGTGACATTACATTAGATGAACATACTAAACCAAAAACACCAATCATGTTCGGAACTGCTACGCAGTCAGGTAAGGTTAACTTAATTCCAGACGCTCAATTTACTGACGTGACTAATAATTGGAGTTCTTCCGCTACTCGTGAATATACTACTTTTATTGATAGTAGACGTATCAGTGTTTTGCAGATTTCTACTGATGCTAGTGTGCTGGTAAGCTCTCCGCCAGTCAGAATTGACCCAAGTAAATCTTATAAGATCTCTGGATGGGTTAAGACAGATTCTTCTGGCGGAGGTACAAGATACCTTGGAGTCTATGTTTATGATTCTGCTAACACTCAACATGGTGTCGCAGATTATGATGGAACCGCCAATACGAATCCATACACATGGAATGGCGATCCAACGCAGAACAAATGGCTTTATCTCGAATTTTATATCTTCAATAAGGAAATTACAGACGGTATTACACTAGGTAATGGGTGGAGGTTAGATGAAGATGGAGGATATGACGGCACTACTGTTAATTTTAAGTGGAGAGATGATGTCACAAGCCACTATATGATAGTTCGTGTTCTGAATTATAATAATGTGGCAACCGTTGTTGATCAATGGTATGACCTTAGAGTGGAAGAAATTAGCAACACCCCACAGGGAATTCCAGACACTAGATATTTGTTCGGTGACTATCAACTTCTTGGCGGAGACTTAACACTTGTTGATGGTAATTTCACAATAAACGGAACAACCTTCTCTGCTTCTTCAGCCACAGGTTCCTTCAGTCAACTTAATGTAACAGCAACTACTACCTTAGCTACTACCGAAGGTAATGTTGGTATTGGTACAACGACTCCGTCTGAAAAGTTGGAAGTGGTTGGAAATATAAATCTTTCTCAGGATAATACTAAAATTAGCTTTACTGGAGATGGTTCTGGGGAGAAAACCTTTTTGGATTTTGTGCAGGACACTAGTGGTTCAAGAATTCAAACAGAAGGTTCACACTCTCAGATTATGATTTTGGACTTAGATTACAATAGCTCTTCAAATTATGATGCATTCCATGTAAGAGCAAACAATGCAGACACCAGATTATATATCAGTAATTTAGGTTATGTCGGTATTGCTACTACAACACCTCAAGCTAAACTTCATATCGTTCAGACTGGCGCAGCAGATGCTTTCAGAGTTGACGATGAAACAAATGAAACAACACCATTTGTTATTGATCAATCTGGTAATGTCGGCGTTGGGACAACGACACCGGGGGCAAAGTTGGAACTTAAGGGCGATAATGAGGTGCTTCGTATTACTGGTACTGCAGGTGGAAGCAGATATTACAGCATAGGAAGAGATGTGGATGCGGGCGCTACTATAGGATTTCTTGAGTTTTCGGGACAGGAAGTGACGTATAGTGGATATGATTTCAAAGTATATCCTAATGGGGGAGCGGTAAATACGTCTGCGTTAACGATTATAAACTCTGGCAATGTCGGCATTGCCACCACTACGCCTTCTTACAAACTTCATGTCTGGGGTTCAGCTGGCTTTGGCACTTCTACTACTCCTACCTTATATGTAGATTCTGGCGATGGGAGGGTTGGAATTGGGACGACGGTGCCCGAAGAGATGCTTGAAGTAATAGGAACGTTTAGTGGAGGAGGAGCAAACGAGTGGGCTGATGCCAGTATGGAATCTGGACGTGTTGAGAGCAGTGGAGGGTCGAGAAGCACAGATTATGCATTTACTGGTAGCTATTCATGGAAAGCTACGGCTCTTTGGGATGGTCCTCAAAATCCTGCAGCTACACCAATCAAGTCAGGAGAAAGTTATAGCATATCCACCTGGGTGAAAAATACAGGCACAAACAGTATAGACATTGGAGTTTTTAATTCAGCAGCTGATAGCTATGGTGATGATTTACACGGAAAAATTCTTTGTACTTTAGTTGCAAGTGCTGATTGGACACTCTGCACAGCTAAATTAGAACCAACCTCTGATACAATCTCAAGTCTTCAATTTAGATTAGAGGCAGGAACTGCTGTAAGTGGGGGTTCTGTTTATTTCGACGATATTCAACTTCAAAAAGGAAGTACAAGGACAATCTGGCAACCACATATAGTTGATCAAGAAGGTAATTTAGAAATAGATGGAGTTGGAACTAGTTATGTTATGGGTATTGTAGGTCTTGGAACAACAGCACCATATAACAAATTACATGTTCGCGATAGTGCTGTTTTGGATTCTGATTCTTACGTTGACGATGTTCTTGTTGTTGAACGTAATGATGATGCTAACTTGAATTTAATAGCGACTTCAACTAAGACATCTGGTGTTCTCTTCAGTGATGATGTTCGTGCAAGAGGAGCGATCGTCTATGACTTTCCATCAGAGGTGATGAAGTTTCAGGTTAATGGGACTTTCGACGTCGCCAACATAAATGGTTCTGGCGACCTCCAGATTGATGGTGACCTGACGGTTTCTGGTACGGGCACCCATTCCTTTGCAGGACCTCTGTCAATAACTGGTACGTCGGTTATAATCACCAAAGCTACGAATGATGGCAATCCATATTTTCAGGCAGGGAGCTCATCGAATGACAGGTTTTTCTTTCAAGCCATCTATAATTCAGGAACTCAGGTTTTAGATAGAGTAGACATCAGAACTGTTTCTGCAGGTTCTGGGGATGACGGCAGAATAGTTCTTAACGCAGATGGCACTGGAACATTTACTTTATATCCCACTGGCAATGCGACTCTCAATGGCAATTTGACAGTTTCTGGTGGTGACATCCTTTCTGCTGCTGCATTGAGTTTCAAGGTTTCTGGTGATAATGACGATTATCTTCAATTTTCATCAGACGCTACAAATCCTAAGATGGCATCAGTTGGTGGGGGACAGCTTATGATTGAATCTGATGCAAGTATGAAAATTTGGGCAGCCACATATCTGAACCTTCAAGCTGCTGGTGGTCAGCACATGTATTTTGATGCTGGTGGATACTTCTACTTCCGGGATGAAGACAACTCTGACAATATTATTGCGCAGCTCAATAGCTCTACAGGTAATCTTCAGATTGATGGCGACCTTACAGTAGATGGAACAATTTTTTCTGCTTCTTCAGCTACAGCTTCATTCAGTCAGCTTAATGTAACAGCAACTACTACTTTGGCTACTACTCAAGGTAATGTTGGCATTGGAACAACGGGACCAACCTATAAACTTGATATTTATGGAGCTGGCGACCTTTTGCGTGTAGCAAGCTCTACTGGTGATATTTTTAAAGTTTCTGAAACTCAGATTGAAAGTGTTGTCCCTCATAGCTTTACTTCAGCTGGTGATGTTTCTATTGCCTATGATTTGCAGTTCACCAATCAAACAGCTTCTTACATTAAATCCAATGCTCCTCTATATATTGAAGCAGGAGAAAGCTTTGAATCAAATGACCTTACTTTAAGAACTTTTAATAATGGAGATTTAGTCTTTGATTTACCAGGTGGAGCAACCTTTGCCCAAGGTCAATCCTGGGACTTGGCAGATTCTACTACCACTGCCCTTAATATTGAATCTGGCCTTTTAAATTTAGACACCCAAAACTCTCGTGTCGGCATCGGAACAACTGGACCATCAGATAAGCTAACTGTCTTTGGCGGAGACATTGCAGTAAGTGCTGATGGTACAGCTACCTCTACCATTTCCAGTGCTACCACCACTCTGGCTCATGGCTTGATTGTTGACACCAACACCTTATATGTCATGGCTGACACTGGCAAGGTCGGCATTGGAACAACGGCACCTACTTCTTTACTTGAACTCTATAAAAATACTTCAGCTCAATCCAACCCTGTCTTAACTATCACCAATGCTTCAACTACAGCTGATATTGATCCTACCTTAACATTTAAAAAAGCCACTACTGATGAATGGAAGATATATATGGATGATTCTGACAGTGATAAATTCAAGATTGCTACTACTACTGCTGATGTTTTGACTATTGATCAGTCAGGTAAGATTAAAAATCCTATCGACAACGCAGGATTTTATACTGGCGCAGGAGATGATTTTAGCATAGTCCACGATGGTACAAATACAGAGATAACCAACAATGTAGGAATAATGAACTTTCGTGGCGTTGGTGCAAATGGTTTCAATTTTGATACAGATTCGGGCAATGACCCATTTTATATTTCAAGAGTTGGTGGAACTGGCTCGCAGTTCTTGAAAGCCACTATTGATGATGCTAATTTGCTTTTTACTTATGACCAAGATGAGGTTGCTGCTGAGGCTCATAACATAATTTGGGATATTGACACGGGTGCTTCTGGAACCCATTTTTATGATTGGCGGATAAAAGGAGTTAGTAAGTGGAAAATTGATGATAATGGTGATGGTGTATTGGCAGGCGACCTGACAGTTTCTGGAAACGATATTAAAGATTCTGGTGGAACAGCTATTCATTTTGACGGTTCACAAAATATTGATGTGTATGGCAATATAGATATGAATGGTGGAAATATTCTAGACTCTACAGGTGAACTTAGCCTTTCCGATGACGTAAAAATTACTGGGGGTTTACTCAAATTGTTTTCGTCAGAAGTCGGCAAGACTGATTGGCGCATGACACTAGACGTAGAAGATGCGGAGAAGATGTTAATCTATGGTTATGATGAAGGTGGAGCAGATTATAAACCAATCGGAATTGGTTTTAATACTGATCAATATTTGCTCGTGGACCCTGCTCCTTCCTTCTATGATGCAAACGACGCAATCAAACTTGATGCTATTGGTTGGACTAATTTCTTGTTTGATGATCGTATATGGGTCCAAGGAGACTTCATCACGGTGGCTGATTCTGATTTTTCACATCATCTTAATCTCTATAATGATGGAACTTCAGGCTGGATATATACTAATGATACAGCTTTAAAGATTGGTACTGATGGTGCAAGAGGTTTCGCAGCTATTGAGATTGCTGGTGATTCATCTGATGTGACTATTGTTGGCGACCTGACGGTTTCTGGAACAGGAGAAAGTATCTTTAGTGGATATGTGACTATAGAGGATGATGGAAAAGCAGCAGGCTCCCAGATACTTAAGGTTGGAGACGATTCTTTCTTAACAGATATTGATGTAGCTAATACTTTGGGGGTTTATGGGGTTCAAGATAGCACAATAGCTTCATTCAAGCTTGGGAGCGGTGGCGGAATAATATCAGGATATAGTGGCAACGTCGGCATTGCCACCACAACACCAGCCTATCCTTTAGTTGTTAATTCAGCTTCAGCTAATGCTTTTATAGTTGATTCTTCTGGTAATGTAACTGCTGGAGGCGATATCCAAGCAAAAAATTATTTGCATTCAGGAGTAATGGATTCGGCAGCTGGACGACTTTATATTTATTCAGGTAATTCTGATGACAGCTACGACGATCCATATATTAGGACAGCCTATGATAATGATGGCCACTTCCGGTTTTATGGGGGTAATGGCAACATCCTAATGGCGATTGGATTAGATGAGTATTTATATATGGGTGACGTTGGAGGAGGAACTTATACTTGGAGATTAGGGGGGGATAGGCTAGAATCCCAAAATGGAAATGTTCTCATACAAAGTGATGGAACTAGTTATCTAAATGGTGGCGACGTTGGCATCGGCAACGATCTGACGGCTGCTGGATTAGTGACAGCACAACAAGGAAATACGACATACGGATTGGCAACACAAATTTCTCTGGCTGTTGGAGTGGATGATACAGACCCTGGTGCCATTAGAATCTATGGTAATACTGCGGGCGGTGGCGGCCTAATTCAAGGTAGTACCAATAATCTACACATTGACGCATTGGGGGGAACCATATATCTGGGTTTTTATGATAACAGCGGGGTTATTTTTGCTGGAGCACTTTCTGGTATTACCACTATTTCTGCCTCTGGTGCTATTACTGCTGCAACTAATGAAACAATCAACGGAATTGATATTAGTTCCGGAGCAGTTAGTGATGTGACTACTTTGAGCACTAGCGGCAATGTAACTGTTGGTGCTGACCTGACAGTTTCTGGTGGGGATACAACAATAAATAAGGCTAATAATTATCCTACTCTAATTTTCAAACGATCAGGTTCTGCTATAGCAGATCTTACTACCATCTCACGTATTCGATTTTATGCACCAAGTACCGGTGGGGGAGAGCATTATTATGGTTATATAGCGGCAGTAGCAACTGATGCATCCAGTGCTACAGAGGATTTATCATTGCGTTTTTACCACTCATATCAGGGCGCCTCTCCCGTTGCAAAATATTATTTTCATAGTAGCGGAAGCGCCATTGCTGATGGTGGTTGGACCACTTTCTCACCTTACTTCTCTTATACATTTATTAAAGATTATTTAAATAAAGAAGATTTTCAAGAAGGAGAAATAGTAATAGAGACGGGGTCAGGAGCTGACAAAACAACAGAAAGCTATGACCAAAGAATTCTAGGAGTAGTTGTTCCTCCAGAAGGGTTTGGCTCTATGCCTAACGAACTTAGAGAGGAAATAATGGCAGGAGATAAAGTTATTGAAGATTATAATGTTGTTCCAGTAGCCCATTTAGGAAAGGTAAAAGTGCTTGTTTCAAATGAAAACGGAATTATAGAAACAGGAGACCCAGTAACCTCATCTAACTTATCAGGAGTGGGAATGAGAGCAACTGAACAAGGAAGAATGGTTGGATTTGCTCTAGAAACCTTTGATTTGTCCAAAACAGAACAATGTAGAGACAATCCAGAATACATATGCCAGAAAATAGAAATAATGGTTTCACTGGGTTATTCTAATGCTGTTGATCCTGCCATTGCTCTTGATAACGACTTGACTGTTCAAGAAACAGATTCAGGTCAAATTGCGCAAATTGATTCAGCTCAATTAAAAACAGCTCTTGCCTCTCTTGGCTTGATAGTCAATGAATACGGTATTTTAGAGGTCAATCAATTAAAAACAAAATTAGTTCAAACAGAAGAGTTAAAGATTCAACATACAGATATCCAGAAAACCGGTATTACAATTTACGATAGAGAAATAGGAGAACCTTATTGTGTTTATGTTGCTGAAGGCGTACTGCAAACCTCTGTTGGAGAATGTCAATCAGCAACCACAACTGTAGTTCTTGCTGGCGCAACTTATGACGATACAACTACTACCACAGAAGCTACGTCACCAGAAACAATTATTGACAATCATCCATTAGAAGCTACTACATCTCTTGAAGCAACTTTTACTTTCCATTCTTCTGACCAAGATGCCACTTTCCAGTGCAAAGTTAATTCAGAGGACTGGCAGAATTGTGCTTCTCCTAAAACATATTTAGGATTAGTTCTCGGAGATTACACATTCCAAGTTTTTAGCACTGACTCTCAAGGAAATTACGATGACACTCCAGCCACTTTCTCTTGGACTATTCTTGAAGAAGACGTTGCAACCAACACAACTACAACTGATGAGACTGCCACTTCTATTGACGAAACCATTGTTTCAGAGAACGAGACTGCCACTTCTACCGATGAGACTACATCTACAACCACAGAATGTCAGCTCCAATCATTTTATCTTGACTCAGACAACGATGGCTACGGAGACCCAGCCAATGCCACTACTACCTGTGAACAACCAACCAATTATATTACTGACAATACTGACTGCGATGATACCAATCCCAACATCAACCCTTTAGCCACAGAGGTCTGCGACAATATAGATAACAACTGTAATGGCAATGTTGATGAAGATTGTGATTGTGCCACAACCTCTTGCGATGCCAGTTTAAATTTAACAGGTGAGTGTCAAAATACCTGTGTTGACGGCACTTGCGAAACTTGCGTTCCAATTTGTATCTGTGCTGATGGATTTTATGACTGCGACAGCGACGGCACTTGCGAAACTCAAGAAGAATGTTCTACCACTGAACCAACCACTACTTCTACTGACGAAACAATTGTTTCAGACGACGAAACCGCAACTTCCACAACTCCATAAACCCAATTTAGGATAAGCCAGGCTTATCCAGAAAAGAGGCCATAACTTCTGCTAATAAAATTGCAAATTCAACAGAAAATATGTAAAATAAAGAATAAAATTAAAAAGGTTAACAATTAATAATTAATAAATAAAAAAATAACGCAATGAAATTCTTAGAAAAAATTATAAAGTTTAGTATATATTCATTAGTATTTTTAGTACCTTTGTTTGTGCTCCCTTTTTCTTTTGAAATCTATGAGTTTTCAAAACAATATTTAATTTTCTTTTTAGTTGCCATCGGCTTTATTGCCTGGTTGTCTAAAATGATTTTTATTGACAAAGAAATTCGTTTTCGTAAAACTCCCTTGAACATCTTTGTCCTTCTGTTTTTGTTCGTATCAATCATTTCAGTGTTTCTTTCTGTGGATAAAAACTTTTCTTTGTTTGGTTTTTACGGTCGTTTTTCAAATGGACTCATTGGATTGATTTTAATGGGATTATTTTATTTTTTGATTACAAATAATTCAAAAACCAAAACTCAGGCTCCAGAAGGTGTTTATGAAGAATCAACTAATGAAGGAAATATTATTCCCTTATTGAAACCTGATTCTTTGATAAATGTTTTCTTGTGGTCAGTATTTTTAACTACTTTGATAACTTATTTTTCAATCTTTGGGCTTTGGCAGAAAATTCCTCTTCCCTTGCCTTCATTTATGCTCCAAAAAACATTTAATCCAATCTCCGGATCTTTAGAAGGGTTATCAATACTTTTTTCAGTTGTTATGGCTTTAGTGGTAGGGAAAATAATAACAGGAAGCAAGGGAGAAAAAAGAACAAACAACAAATTTTTAGCTGTATTATTGATTTCAATGATAGCGCTAATGGCAATTATTGATTTTAATCCATCATGGCTGGTTTTAATAATAAGCTTGATTTTGTTTTTGATTTTCGCACTTACCACGCGGGCTTTCAAACAAGACGTTAATCGGCTTCTATTGCCAATAATTTTAATTTTAATCTCAGTTGCCTTTTTATTTGTAAATAATCTTGACCAATGGACAGGAATTGCATTGGCAAAAGAACAGGTCTTGGAACAAAGCATTAGCTGGCAGACAGCTTCCAAGGGAATAGCAAGCAGTTTCCAAAACTTCTTTTTAGGCTCAGGCATTGGAACATGGTCTTATGATTTCTCAAAATTCAAACCCAGTGAGTTTAATAATACAATTTGGTGGCAGATTAGATTTGATAGGGCAGGAAGTTATTTCTCAGAGCTTCTTGCTACAACAGGAGTTTTGGGATTTATCTCTTATTCATTGATCATTATAACGTTCTTTTTAGTGTTCTGGGTCTTGCGTGAAAAAAGAGAGCTCTTTCCTTATATGATGACTTTTACTGCCTTGGTAGTAGCTCAGTTTGTCTATTATCAAAACACTGTTTTATCTTTTACGTTTTGGTTGATTCTGGGATTGGGTGTAATGGCTTGGCAGTACACAGACAAATCTTCCAAAGTGATAAGTTTCAAAGATTTTCCTGAATTGAGCTTGGTTTTTTCCACTGTTTTGGTTTTATTGTTACTGGCCTTTTCAGTTACTTCTTTTTTTGCTGTAAAATTTTATTTAGCTGATATGAATTATGCTAAATCTCAATTAGCTTCTACTTTTGATGAGAGAATAAGCTTAGTAGAAGAAGCTATTCGTTTAAATCCCAAATTAGTCACTTATCAAACAGTTCTGGCCAGAATTTATGCAGTTTCTTTGTTGGATGAAATAAAGAAGCCCACAGATCAACAGGATGCAACAAAAGCTCAGAACTATATGGTAAGTAGTATTGATTGGGCAAAGAAAGCAACAGAGCTTTCTCCAAATACTGTTTTTACTTGGGAGGGATTAGGGATGATTTATCGTGACTTTCAGTTCTTAATTGAGGGAGCTGCTGATTGGTCGATCAATTCTTTTGAAAAAGCTATTGAATTGGAGAGCAAAAACCCAATTCTTCATACAGAGGTTGGCAAATTATATTTAGCTTTGGATGAAACTGAAGAAGCAAAACAAAGCTTTGCCAAGGCAAAAGAAATAAAACCGGATTATATTGATGTTCTTATTCAAGAAGCGTTGCTTGATGAAAAAGAAGAGAATTTAGATACAGCTATTAAGAAAGTAGAAGAATTAGTAATAACTTATCCTTTTCACATTGATGCAAGATTCCATCTTGGAAGAATGTATTTTAATCAAGGAGAAGTAAGCAAGGCGATTGTTCAATTTGAAACAATCTTAGGCATAGTTCCAAATCACTCAAATTCTCTTTATTCTCTTGGAACAGCTTATGCACTTGAAGGACGCAAAGAGGATGCTATTCTTATCTTTGAAAAAGTTCTGGAATTAAATCCTGGCAATGAGGATGTAATCCAGAGGTTGAGTGAATTAAAGGTGGAGCAGAGTGAATAGGGGTTGACATTTTTTTCAAAACTGGATAGAATTGTATTTACAGTCTATTAGACTATATTTTTTATAATTTTTATTAATTTTATAATTATTCAACTTGTTTCCCTTTAGCTAGAAAATTTAAATAAAAAGCGTTTACCCCATTAACGCAGAGGGGTTTTTTTGGCTATAAAGGACTCTTTATTATATGTCAGCCTTGAAAACAAAAAATTTTGCCAAGTCAAAAACTTTTTTGCCTTTACCTTATCTATTAGGCCTAACAAAAGAGAGTTGGAATTTTTTCTGGGAAAAAAATTTAAAGGCTTTGTTTAAAGAAATCTCTCCTATTCGCGACCATGCTAAAAAAGAGCTGGAGCTTTGGTTTTTAGATTACAAGCTAGATAAGCCAAAATATAAATCATATATTGAAGCAAAGGAGAACAATGATTCTTATGAGGCTGCTTTGAGAGTGAGAACAAAGCTGGTTAATTTAAAAACTGAAGAGGCAAAAGAGCAAGAAATTTATCTTTGTGATATTCCCTTACCAACAGAAAGAGGAACTTTTGTTGTGAATGGAGTGGAAAGAGTAGCTATTTCGCAATTAATCCGTTCCCCAGGAGCTTTTTTTACTGTAAGAAAAGTTGGCGGTAAAAAATATTTTGGTGCAAAAATCATTCCTAATAGAGGTGCCTGGCTTGAATTTGAAACAGAGCTTTCGGGCGTAATAGCAGTTAAGATTGACAGGCGCAGAAAAGTAGCTGCAACAACATTGTTGCGGGCTTTTGGTATTGCTGACGACAAAAATCTTAAAGAGAAATTTCAAGATGTAAATAAAGGAGAAAAAAATTATATTGAAGAAACTTTAAAAAGAGATATTACGCACAATCAGGCAGAAGCCTTAGTGGAAGTTTATCAAAGGATACGACCCGGTGACATGGGAACCCCTGATACTGCCAGAGAATTGATAGAAAGCATGTTTTTTAACTTTGAAAGATATGACTTATCAAAAGTTGGGAGATGGCGTATGGGGCAAAGATTACCAGAATTAAGACAAGCATTAAAAACTAAATCTAAACAAAAAGATTTAGATGAAGAGATTTCCATCAAGGAAAGGGTATTAAAGCCAGAAGATGTTTTAGCGGTTTTAAGAGAGATTATTCGCTTGAATAACGATCCAGAAGCAAAGCCAGATCAAATTGATCATTTGGGCAACAGAAGAGTAAGACCTTTCACAGAATTTTTGATTAATAGATTAAGGTTAGGATTAATGAGAATGGAAAGAACCGTTAAAGACAGAATGTCTACTTTGGACACTGCTACAATGATTCCTGTTCAGCTGATTAATCCCAAGCCTGTAATGGCTGTGGTCAGAGAATTTTTTACTTCAAGCCAATTATGTCAATTCATGGACAATGAAAATCCTTTAGCTGAATTAGAGCACAAAAGAAGATTAACAGCTACAGGTCCAGGAGGATTAACAAGAGAAAGAGCTGGATTTGAAGTAAGAGATGTTCAGCCATCACATTATGGAAGAATTTGTCCAATTCAGACTCCAGAAGGTCCAAATATTGGTCTGGTAGGACACCTTGCTTCTTATGCTAAAATTAATTCTTATGGCTTTTTAGAAACTCCATATATGAAAGTTGAAAAAGGAAAAGTAACTTCTAAGGTTCAATACCTTTCTGCATATGAAGAAGAAAAGTATAATATTGCTTCTGGAGTGGTTCCAGTAGATGAAAAAGGAAATATTATATCTTCAAAAGTTGAATCAAGAGTAAGGGGGAAGCCAGACATAATTGATAAAAATGACGTTGATTTTATTGATGTTTCTCCTCAGCAGTCAATTTCCATTGCAACTTCTTTAATTCCGTTTTTACAAAATGATGATGCTAACAGGGCTTTAATGGGTTCAAACATGCAGAGACAGTCAGTGCCTTTGATTTCCCCGGAACCCCCGCTAGTCATGACTGGAACAGAGGAAAGAGTAGCTAAAGATTCTGGACAGGTAATTGTTAATGAGAAAGATGGAGTGGTAACCGAAGTTGATGCTCAACACATTAAAGTAGGAGGCAAGAAATACGACTTAAAAACCTTTGTGAGAACAAATCAATACACTTGTTTTCATCAAAAACCAATTGTTAAAAAAGGCCAAACAGTTAAAAAAGACCAGGTCTTAACTGACGGTGGATCTATTTCAAATGGTCATTTGGCTTTAGGTCAAAATGTCTTAATTGCTTTTCTTCCTTGGCGTGGAGGAAATTTTGAAGATGCAATCCTTGTTTCAGAAAGACTGGTTAAAGATGATGTTTATACCTCAATTTACATTGATAGTTTCACCTGCGATGTCAGAGAAACTAAATTAGGACCAGAAGTTACAACCAGTGATATTCCTAATGTTTCAGAGGAAAAATTAAAAGATTTAGACGAAGAAGGAATTATTAGGATTGGCGCTGAAGTAGGGCCGAGCGATATTTTAGTAGGAAAGATTTCTCCAAAAGGAGAAGCTGAATTGACTTCCGAAGAAAGATTGTTAAGAGCAATCTTTGGAGAAAAGGCAAAAGAAGTTAAAGACAGTTCTTTGAGGATGGAGCACGGAAAAAGAGGCAGAGTGATAGGGGTAAAAATCTTTTCAAGAGAATTGGGTCATAAACTTAATCCCGGAGTTATTAAAAGAATTGAAGTAGAAATAGCCCAGATAAGAAGGGTTCAGGCTGGTGACAAATTAGCTGGTCGTCATGGAAATAAAGGCGTGATTTCTAAAGTTTTGCCAGTAGAAGAGATGCCATTTATGGAAGATGGCAGACCAGTTGATATGGTGATAAATCCTTTAACAGTTGTTTCAAGAATGAATTTAGGTCAGGTTTTAGAAGCCCATCTTGGTTGGGCTGCTAAAAACTTGGATTATCATGCTGTGACTCCATCGCTTTCTGGAGCTAATGAAGAAGATATTAAACAAGAGCTCAAAAAAGCAGGTCTTCCTGAAAATGGAAAGATGACATTGTTTGATGGAAGAACAGGAAAGCCGTTCCCTCAGCAAGTAACTGTTGGTTATCTTTATATGATGAAATTAATCCACATGGTTGAAGATAAAATTCATATGAGATCCATTGGACCCTACTCTTTAATCACCCAGCAGCCCTTAGGAGGAAAAGCTCAGTTCGGAGGACAAAGATTTGGAGAGATGGAAGTTTGGGCCTTAGAAGGATATGGCGCAGCCCATAGTCTGCAGGAAATGTTAACTATAAAATCAGACGATGTTGCAGGAAGAGCAGCTACTTATGAATCAATATTAAAAGGAGAAAAAATTAAAGAACCCAATCTTCCTGCTTCTTTTAATTTGCTGGTTAATGAATTAAAAGCAATAGGTTTGAATGTAGAGGTTAAAGAAAGATCAAAAAAAGATATTAAAGAATAAATAAACTTATGAGAGTTGAAGATTTAGAAGCAATCAGAATAAAAGTGGCCTCACCTGATGATATTTTGTCATGGAGTCATGGTGAAGTGACCAAACCAGAGACAATAAATTACCGAACTCAGAGAGCTGAGAAAGACGGACTTTTCTGCCAGAAGATTTTTGGGCCAGAAAAAGATTATCAGTGCTACTGCGGGAAATATAAGAGGATTCGTTATAAGGGAATAGTTTGTGATAGGTGCGGAGTAGAAGTCACAAAATCTTCTGTAAGAAGAGAAAGAATGGGTCATATTGAATTGGCAGTGCCTGTTTCTCATATCTGGTTTTTAAAAGGAATTCCTTCAAGAATAGGAATGATTCTTGGTGTTTCAATGCAGGATTTGGAGAAAATTGTTTACTTTGCTTCTTATGTTGTTACAGATGTAAATGAACAGGCTAAAAAAGACATTTTAAATAATATTGAAAGAGAGTATAAAGCAAAAATTAAAAAAATAAAGACAGAGGGAACAGTAAAGAAAAAAGGAAAGAAGGTTGCAAAGAAAACAATAAGTTCCAAACTCCAAGAATTAAAAGTTGCTAGAAATAAAGCTAAAGAAGAAGTCACTTCTATTGTGTCTTTGAAAATTTTGTCAGAAATTGATTACCGTGATTTTTCCTTTAAATACGGAGAAATTTTTGAAGCAGGAACAGGAGCGGAAACTCTTCAAAAGATTTGCCGAGAAATGAACTTATCAAAAGAAATTAAAAAATTAAAAGAAGAACTTAAAATTGTAAGCGCGCAAAACAGGAAAAAACTTTTAAGAAGATTAAAAGTCTTTCAGGCAATGAAAAGAGTGAACATTCGTCCTGAATGGATGTTTTTAAATGTTTTGCCTATTTTACCTCCTGATTTGCGTCCAATGGTTCAGCTTGACGGAGGAAGATATGCTTCTTCTGATTTAAATGATTTATACAGGCGCGTGATTAATAGAAACAACAGATTGAAATATCTTTTAGAAATCGGCGCGCCAGAAGTAATTGTGAGAAATGAGAAAAGAATGTTGCAGGAGGCAGTTGATTCTTTGATTGATAACGGCATGAGACGCGGCACAACCACTAAAGCCACAACTGGCGGAAGAAGATTATTAAAATCCTTAGCTGATATATTAAAAGGCAAGCAGGGCAGATTCAGACAGAATTTGCTAGGAAAAAGAGTGGATTATTCAGGCAGATCAGTTATCGTGGTTGGACCTGATTTAAAAATTAATCAAGTAGGCTTGCCTAAGAAAATGGCTTTAGAGCTTTTTAAGCCTTTTGTTATTAAAAATTTATTGCAAAAAGAATTAGCCTATAATGTTCGGGGAGCTTCTAAGTTAATTGATGAAGAAATAGATGAGGTTTGGGCTTGTTTGGAAGAAGAGGTTAAGGACAAGCTTATTCTTTTGAATCGAGCACCAACTCTTCATAGGCTGGGTATTCAGGCCTTTTATCCAATACTTATTGAAGGAGAAGCAATCAGAATTCACCCTATGGTTTGTAATGCCTTTAATGCTGACTTTGATGGAGACCAGATGGCAGTCCATGTTCCTTTATCTGCAGTATCTCAAAAAGAAGCCAGGGAAAGAATATTAAGCAATTTGAACCTTTTAAAGCCAGCAACCGGACTTCCTGTTGTGACTTTGTATCAGGATATTGTGCTTGGTTGTTATTGGTTGACTGATATTTGGGAAGAATTAAAAGGAGAAGGAAAAGTTTTTGCAACTAAAGAAGAAGCTATTTTAGCTTATGAATTTGATAGTGTTGATTTGAAAGCAAAGATTAAATTAAAAACTTCCAAGAAATCAAATAATTTAATGGAGACCTCGGTTGGCAGGATTATTTTCAATGAGGCCTTGCCAGGCAAACTACCCTTTCAGAATAGTTTAATTACAATTAAGAATTTAAAAAATATTATTGGAGAAATTATTGAAAAATATCCAACCGAAATAACTGAAAAAACTTTAGATAAGATTAAAAGTCTCGGCTTTGAATACTCCACCTTGTCCGGTATTACCTGGGGAATGGGAGATTTAACTGTGCCCAAAGAAAAAAAGGAAATTTTAGAAGCAGCTGAACAAGAAGAACAAAAGGTTGAAAATTATTTTAAAAAAGGCTTGCTTGCTCCAGAAGAAAAATCTGGAAAAATAACAGGAATTTGGAGCAAGGCAAAAGTAGAACTAGAAAAAAAAGTCAGAAGTTCTTTATCTCCAAAGGGCCCTGTTTTTCAGATGATAAACGCTGGTGCTAAGGGTTCATGGTCGCAGATAGTTCAAATGTGCGGAATGAAAGGTCTGGTTATTAACCCAGTAGGTGAGATCCTTGAACTGCCGGTGAAAAGTTCTTACAAAGAAGGATTTTCCGTGCTTGAGTATTTTATTTCTACTCATGGTGCAAGAAAAGGAACAGCTGATACAGCTTTAAGAACTTCTACTGCAGGATATTTAACCAGAAGACTGGTTGATGTTTCTCACGAAGTAATTATTTCAGAATCAGACTGCAGAGATGATGTTGGCATTGAGATTTTAAAAGAAGATGCTGATTATCTTGGCCAAGACCTTCTTTTTAAAGTTGCTGGAAGAATTGTTTTAGAAAATATTAGAGGAATCTGTAAAAAAGGAGAGGCGCTTGATAAAGAAAAAGTAGAGAAGCTTGTAAAATCAAAAATAGAAAAAATAAAAGTTCGTTCGCCTTTAAGCTGTAAAAGCGTCAGAGGTATTTGTCAAAAATGTTATGGTTGGGATTTAGGAAAGAATCAATTAATTCAGCTTGGTGAAGCAGTCGGAGTGATAGCAGCTCAGGCCGTAGGAGAGCCAGGCACTCAGCTTACATTAAGAACATTTCATACAGGAGGAGTTGCTAGTGCAGGAGATATTACTTCAGGTCTTCCAAGAGTGCAGGAGCTTTTTGAGGCTCGTATTCCAGCTGGAAAGGCAGAAATTTCTTTAGTGGATGGTAAGGTAAAAGAAATTACCCAAGATAAAATAATAAAGATTGAAATAAAAGACTCAAAACAAAAGAAGAAAAAAACAGAAATTTTAGAATACAAAATTCCTGCTCAGTCAGCAATTTTGGTCAAACCAGACCAAATCATAGAAAGAGGCCACCAGCTTTCTGAAGGAAATCTAGAGATAAAGGAATTATTTAAACTTACTAATAAGGAAAAGACCTGGCGTTATATAGTAAAAGAAATCCAGAAGATTTATTTTTCTCAAGGCGCTCAGATCCATGATAAGCATCTCGAGGTTATTATTCGTCAGATGTTTTCTAGAGTTAAGATTCAAGAACCAGGAGACAGCATTTTTACTGTTGGGGAGATTGTTGAGAGAACAATATTTCTTGAAGAGAATCTTAGATTGAAGGCATTGAAAAAAGCCAAAAAAGATAAAGACATTCAACTGGCCAAAGCTAATCCGGTTTTATTGGGAATCTCAAAAGTAGCTTTGACCACAGATTCATTTTTATCTGCAGCATCATTCCAGGAAACATCTCGTGTTTTAATAAAGGCAGCAATTGAAGGAAAGGAAGATGAATTAAGGGGCTTAAAAGAGAATGTTATCATTGGTAAATTGATTCCCGCAGGAACAGGTTTTAAAAAATAGTCAAAAAGGGATATAATATGAAGATAAAGGATTAAGTTAAAAGCCTTATTTTAGCTTTAAAAATGGCAAGAAAAAAAAGAAAAAGACGTAAAAAGAATAAAGGATTTTTTTCCATTGACTCTATTGATTTCTCCTTTTCTTTACCCGAAAAGACGCAAAGGCATATTTGGGCCATAGCGTTTTTTCTTTTGGCAATCATTTTCATCTTTAGTTATTTTCAGAAAGCAGGCATAGCTGGTGAGTTTCTTTTCACAAGCTTCACTTTTTTAATAGGAAAGACCGTTCTTATCTTTCCTATTCTTTTTGGTCTTGTTGGTTTGTCGTTTTTCTTAGCTGAATACAAAGAAGTATTAAGGCCTTCGTTTTTAGCTATATTAACAACGACATTAGGTATTGCTGGAATACTGGAAAGATTAAGTCCTGGAACAAGACAGGGCGGATGGCTGGGTCATGTTTTAACTTGGCCGCTTTTAAAGTTTTTTGGTCTTTGGGTGACTCAAATTGTTTTTGCTATTGCTGTCATCATCGGCGGCGTAATTTTCTGGCATCTTTTAAAACAAGAAAGTTCTCAAGAAGATGACGAAGAAGAACCAAAACCTTCTTTAATTCAAAAAATCTTTGCACCTTCTTTTAAGGTCAAAACAATTGAACCAACTGCTGCTTCTTTGAAAGAATCAAAAGAGCCAGAAAAAGAGTCAGAAGATTTAAAGCCTAAAAAAATTAAATCCATGCCACTTAGCGCTGAATATGATTCACCGCCCTTAGACCTCTTGGAGTCAACCAAGGGCCGTCCTTCTGCAGGTAATATTAATATGAATTCAGCAATAATTAAAAAAACCTTAGAGAGCTTTGACATACCAGTAGAGATGTCAGAAATTAATATTGGACCCACTGTCACCCAATATTCTTTTAAGCCTGCTGAGGGAATTAAACTTTCAAAAATTACTTCTTTATCAAATGACTTGGCTTTAGCTTTGGCCAGTCATCCCATAAGAATTGAAGCTCCAATTCCAGGCAAGAGCTTAGTAGGCATTGAAGTTCCTAACAAGGTTAGAGCCTTTGTCCGTTTGAAGGGACTGATTTCTGATCCTAAATTTCAAAATGCTCCTGACTTGATGCTTTGTTTTGGAAATGATGTTGCTGGTAACTCTATTTACACAAACTTAGCTAAAATGCCTCATTTATTAGTGGCTGGTTCTACAGGAACTGGTAAGACAATTTTCCTTAACAACTTGATTATTTCTCTTCTTTACAAAAATTCACCAGATGTTTTAAAATTTATTTTAATTGATCCTAAAAGAGTTGAATTCATTGTTTACAACGAACTGCCTCATCTTCTATGTCCAGTTATTGTTGATGCTCAAAGAGCAACCAATGCTTTAAAGTGGCTGACCGAAGAAATGGATAGAAGATTTAGAGCCTTAGCCCAATCTAAATCAAAAAATATTGCAAGCTATAATGAAAAAGCTCTTGAAAACGAAGAAGAACCTCTTCCTTATATTGTGGTGGTTATTGATGAGTTAGCAGATTTGATGTCAGCTAAAGGAAGAGAAGTGGAAAGCTCAATTGTAAGATTGGCTCAAATGGCAAGAGCAGTAGGAGTTCATTTAATAGTTGCAACTCAAAGGCCTTCTGTTGAAGTTATTACTGGCTTAATTAAGGCAAATATTACTTCCAGAACTACTTTTCAAGTTGCTTCTCAGGTTGATTCTCGTACAGTTTTAGACGTAGCAGGGGCGGAAAAACTTCTTGGCCTGGGAGATATGCTTTTTATCTCAGCTAACCATATTAAGCCAAAAAGAATTCAGGGTGCTTTTGTTTCTGAAAAAGAAGTGAAAAAGATAACAAAATGGATAAAAGAAAAAAATGACCAATATTTAACTGAAGCCGCAGGATCAGAAATCGAAGAAGTCCAAGATGGTTTATCAAAAGCCATGAATCAAACAGATGCAGGACCAGTGAAAGATTCTCCATCTTTGTTGGAAGATTCTTTATACGAAGAAGCTAAAGTGGTGGTTGTTGAAAATAAAAGAGCGTCTGCTTCTTTACTTCAGCGAAAATTGAGAGTAGGTTATGCAAGAGCTGCCAGATTAATGGATATGCTGGAAGAAAGCAAAGTCATAGGTCCGAGCAGGGGAGCTAAACCAAGAGAAGTCTTTCTTGTTGAAGAAAGTCAGGATTATGATGATGAAGCTGATTCTGAAAATGATGAATGGCAGAAAGTTTAATTTTTATTTTGTATCCAGGTTTGAACAAACTTAATCTGTTTAAAGAAAAGGAGGTTGTGGTAATATAAAGACATATGGCAAAAAAGAAAAAATTAAAAAAAGAAAATATAAATTTAGATGATGCGTTAGCTGAAATTCATCAGAAGTTTGGAGAGGGTTCAATTATGAAGCTTAAAGAAGCTACTTTTTCTAATGTTACTGTAATCTCAACTGGCTCTATTTCTGTGGATTTGGCTTTGGGAGCAGGAGGTGTGCCAAGAGGCAGGGTGATTGAGATTTATGGACCTGAAATGAGCGGAAAAACCACCCTAGCCCTTCATATTTTATCCAGTGCTCAAAAACAAGGCGGTGTAGGAGCTTTTATTGACGCTGAGCATGCTCTAGATCCTGATTATGCTAAGAAGATTGGAGTGAATCTTGATGATTTGCTGATTTCCCAGCCTGACTCTGGAGAACAAGCTCTTCAGATTGTTGAGACTTTAGTGAGGTCAGGCGGAGTTGATGTAATTGTTATTGATTCAGTAGCAGCTTTGGTTCCACAAGCTGAAATTGCAGGAGAAATGGGTGAGTTCCAAATTGGGCTTCAAGCCCGCTTGATGAGCCAAGCGCTTAGAAAACTCGCTGGAATAATTTCTAAAACAAAAACAATAGTTGTATTTTTGAACCAGACAAGAATGAAAATAGGAATAAGATTTGGTAATCCTGAAACAACTCCTGGAGGCTTGGCGCTGAAGTTTTATGCTTCTGTGAGGATGAATTTGAGAAGAATTGCCCAGATAAAACACGGCGATAATATCATTGGAAGCAGGATAAAAGCAAAGATTGTGAAAAATAAGGTAGCAGCTCCGTTTAAAATTGCTGAGTTTGATATTTATTATAACGAAGGGATTGCTTATTCTGGAGATATTATAAATACAGGAATAAAGTATGGAGTGATTAAGCAGTCAGGTGCCTGGCTGCGATACGAAGACGTAAAATTAGGCCATGGAATGGAGGCGAGCAGGAAGTTTTTAAAAGAAAACCCAAAAGTTATAAAAAGAATTAAAAAATCTATAATAGAACAGGCCTAAGATTAAATATTAAAGTATTAAAAAATGGAGCGCTGGTAAACGTCTCCTTTTTTTATTTATAATCTTTATGTGTTTACTTTGTTGTATAGGGAAGTAGTGCTAAAAACCTTGCTCTTTTAATAGCTTGGGCAAGCTTTCTTTGGTGAGTAGAACAAACACCTGTTCTTTTTTTTGCTTTGATTTTTGCTAAACCAGAAACAAATCTTGACAAGAGTTTAGTGTTCTTATAATCAATCTCCTTAATATTTCTTTGACAAAAATAACAAGCCATAAATTCAATATGTATTATCAATTATTAATCTGTTTTTAAAACGGAATATCTTCCACTTTGATTTCTGTTTCTCCCTCTTCAATTATCGGGATATCCTCTTCTTTTATTTCTTTGACTGGCTTTTCTTGGGTTTTTTGCTGAGTTGGCACGCCTCCTCCTGCTTTTTTGGGACCCAATTGCAAACGTTGGCCTATCACCTCAGTCCTATATCTTTTATTGCCAGATGAGTCTTCCCAGGTTCTGGTTCTGATTCTTCCTTCTAAAAAGGCTAAAGAACCTTTGGTTAAATATTGAGAAGCAATCTCAGCTAATCTTCCGAATAAAACTATGTTGTGAAATTCAGCCTGTTGCTGTTTTTGACCCGATTTGTCAGTGAAAAAATTATCAGTAGCTAGTCCGAAATTAGCAACTGCATCTCCTGAAGGAAGCGTTTTTAATTCTGGATCTCGGGTCAATCTCCCGATTAAAAATACCTTATTTAAATTCATATTATAAATATGAGACCATAAGCGAATAAACGCAAATTTTGCTTATTCGCCCAGTATTTCATCTAATTTTTTTTCAATTTCTTTTAATTCGACTTTTTGTTTGGGTTTTGAGATTTCAATTTCTTTGGAAATTTTGGTTACTTTTCTTGTTCTTGGTTTTTCTTTCAGTAATTTTTTCTTAAAAACTATGTATCTTAAAATATTTTTTTCCGTCTCCAGTGTTTTTTTAAGTTCTTCTAATTTTTCTGGTTCTAAGTTAAAACTTAAACCAGCCAGAAATGCTTCTGTGAAGCTTTTGACTTCATAAGACAGAATTCGATTGCTTAAAAGTTCTGCTTTAACGATTAAACCTTGGTCTTTTTCAATAAGTGATTTTATTTTTTCTCCTAAAGCTTGCGCGTCTTGCTCTGAAATTTCAGGAGAAATTAAATAATCTAGTTGATATAATTGCATATTTATTCGGAATTTATTCGTTTAAATTAGTTATTATTTGTGGTTAAATTTTGAACTCAATAACATCACCATCTTTAACTTCATAATCTTTGCCAACTGTTTTTATTAATCCTTTTTCTTTAGCTTTTTGCCAGGAGTCTGTCAAAACTAGTTCTTTCCAATGAATAACCTCAGCTTTAATGAATTTATCATAAAAGTCTGAATGAACTACTCCTCCTGCTTCTGGGATTTTTGAATTTTTAACTATTGTCCAGGCCCGAACTTCTTTTCCACCAGCCACAGTAAAAAAAGTTATTAAGTTCAAAACATCATAACAAGCTAAAATTATTCTATCTAATTGAGATTTTAATTCAAGCTCTTTCTTTTCTTCTTCAGATAGCTCTAAAAGCTCCTCTTCTTCTTTGAAATTCATTACTAAGTGCTTGAAAGCAGGGTTAGTAAAGCTTGTTTTGTTATTAGTGTTTAATATATAAATAATCGGTTTTGTTGTCAAAAGCTGATATTCTTTAATTTCTATCTTTTCTTGTTCTGTTAAGTCAATTTCTGAAATTAATTTACCCTGATTGATTTGATTTTCTATGTTTTCAAGAACCTCGCTCTTTTTTAAATCTCCTTTCTTTTTTAACCTTGAAACTATATTTTTTAAAGTTTCCAAATCCTTCATTAATAATTCAAGATTAATGACCTCAATTTCCTTTTCAGGATTAATCTCTTTTAAAACATTTTCAATTTCAGGACTATCAAATGCTCTTACTATTTGCAAAATAGCATCACAATTCTTGATTTGGGCTAAGAACTGATTGCCCAATCCTTCTCCTTTATGAGCGTTTTTGACCAGACCTGCAATATCAACAAATTCAATGGTGGTTGGAGTGGTTTTTTCTGGATTAATAATCTCGCTTAAGCTTTTTAGTCTTTTGTCCGGCACAGCTACTTTTCCAACATTGGGATCAATAGTAGTGAAGGGTCGGGGGGCAATCTTAACCTCTTTCTCGGTCAGAGCTTTAAATATTGTTGATTTTCCAACATTAGGCAGTCCTATTATTCCTATTGAGAAGCTCATAGGGCAATGATATAATAAAACCATCTTAAAATCAATCATGAGTATTAAAAAAACAATTTTTAGGGAATATGACATCAGAGGTCAGCTTTTAGAAGATGAGTTGAGCGAAGAAAACTGCAGGATTATTGGTCAAGCCTTTGGTTCTATTCTAAAAAAGCATAATACCAATAAAACAATTGTGGGTTTTGATGCCAGGGAATACTCGGAAAGGCTTAAAAATGCTTTTGTTGCAGGAGTATTATCAACTGGTGTTGATGTTGTTGAAATTGGCAGGGTTTTAACGCCCATTGCTTACTTTGCACAGTATCATTTCAAAATTAAAGGAGTGGCAATCATCACTGCCTCTCATAACCCGAATGGCTGGAGCGGTCTTAAACTTGGTTATGACTTGGCAACTACCTTGCTTCCCAATGATATTAAGCAGATTTATAAAATGATTTTAGACGAAGATTTCACTAAAGGTAAGGGTGAAATGAAAGAAGAGTCTGGCATTATTCCAATTTATGGTGATTACATAGCTCAAAAAGTTAATATTAAAAAACCTCTTAAGGTGGTTGTTAATGCTGGCAATGGAACTGCTGGCCCGATTGTACCGTTAATTTTAAGAAAAGCAGGGTGCGAGATAATTGAACAATTCTGTAATATTGATTTTGATTTTCCAAACCATGAACCCAATCCAGCTTCTTTAGAGGCTTTAAATGCTTTATCTTCAAAGGTTAAAGAGGTTAACGCAGATATTGGGCTTGGTTTTGATGGTGATGGTGATCGTTTGGGAGTAGTAGATGAAAAGGGGCAGATAATTTGGCCTGACAGGTTTATGATTTTATTAAGTCGTCAGGTACTTAAAGAAAAACCAGGTTCAAAGATTGTTTTTGATGTTAAATGTTCTCAGGCCTTAATTGAAGAAATTAAAAAACACGGTGGTGATCCAGTTATGTGGAAGACCGGCCATTCATATATAAAACAAAAAGCTAAAGAAGTTGATGCAACTTTGGCAGGAGAAAGAAGCGGCCATATTTTTTACAGGCATGGATATTATGGCTATGATGATGCGACCTTTGCTGCTTTAAAGCTTTTAGAGTATTTATCTTGTCAGAACAAGCCTTTGTCTGAAGTAATGCTTGATACCCCTCAATACGTTACTTCTCCTACTTGGCATGCTGATTGCGCTGATGAGATAAAATACGATATTGTTGATAAATTGACAGAAGAACTCAAGCGCGAGTATGGGGAAGACAGAGTGATTGATATTAATGGAGCCCGAGTTAAGTTTGATAATGGATGGGGATTAGTAAGAGCATCTTCTAATCTGCCGGTTTTAGTTTTGGTTTTTGAATCTAAAACAAAAAAAGGACTTGAAGAAATTCAAGATCTTTTTCGTAAAAAACTAGCTAAATATCCAGAAATAGGTAAGGAATGGAAGAGCGGTTAAATCAACCCCATTTTCTTTTTTATTTCAGAAATATTAGATTGGGCAATAATTTTTGCCTTTTTTCTTCCTTGTTTTAAGATTTCTCTTACGTAAACTTCTCTTTTAAGAAGTTCTTTCCTTTTTTCTCTAAACGGTTTTAAAGAATTTATCAATAAATTAGCAAGAGATTTTTTAAATTCTTGATATCCTTTATTTGAGAATTCTTTTTCCAGATCTTTAATTGATTTTCCTGAAAACAAAGAATGAATGGTTAAGAGATTGGAAATACCTGGTTTTTTCTTGACATCATAAACAATTTTTCGTCCTGTGTCTGTTACTGCAGACATTATTTTTTTTCTGATTACAGTCGGTTCATCAAAAAGAGCAATATAGCAATTTGGGTCTGATGATTTTGACATTTTCTTTTTCGGGTTATTCAAAGCCATTATTTTGGCGCCTGGACCAAGGATTTGAGCTTTGGGTATTTTAAAGGTTTTTCCAAATTTAGCATTGAATTTTTTTGCAATTTCTCTTGTTAATTCTACGTGTTGCTGCTGATCTTTTCCAACAGGCACCACATCAGTTTGATAAAGTAAAATATCAGCTGCCATAAGCACGGGATAATTTAAAAGACCAGCACTAACTGAATTTTTAAATCGCTTAAACCTATCTTTATACTGAGTCATTCTCAACAGTTCTCCAATCGGAGTAATGGTATTTAAAAGCCAGGCCAATTCGGTGTGTTCTTCAATTTCTGATTGAACAAAGAGGATTGATTTTTCTGGATTAATGCCAGCTGCTAAATAGCAAATAGCTGCATCTAAAATATTTTCCTGAAGTTTTTTTGCCTGATAGGGAACAGTGATGGCGTGAAGGTCAACAATAGAAAAAATACATTCAGTTTTTTCTTGAAGCTCAGTCCATTGTTTTATTGCGCCCAAATAGTTTCCTATGTGAATTGTTCCGCTTGGTTGTATTCCGCTAAAAACTCTCATAATTAAACTTCAATTATTACAGCTAAAATCATCGGTCTTCTTTTGGTGCTTGTGAAAAGAAATTGGCCTATTTTATTTCTTATTTCATCTTTAACATAGGTCCAATTGACTGCTCCTCCAGAGCCAGTAGCTTTGTTGATAATGCCAATCACTCTTTTTCTAGTGTCTTTTAACAATCTTTTTGATTCTCTTAAATAAACAAACCCTCTTGATATTATATCAGGAGAACCCATAACCTTTCCAGTTTGCCTGTCTACAATGGTAATAATCACAAACATGCCGTCTTCGGCCAGTATGTGTCTGTCTCGCAAGACTATTTCACCAACATCTCCAACCCCAAGTCCATCAACCATAACATAATTTGAAGGAACTCTTTCTTTTTCAAGACTGATTTTGTTTTGCGTTAAAGTAATAACCTGTCCATTTTCAGGCAGGATAATGTTTTTTTCATGAATACCCACTTCTTTTGCCAGTTCAGCATGCGAGATTAACATTGAGTGATGACCATGAACAGGGAAAAAGAACTTTGGATTAATGATTTTAATCATTTCCTTTAATTCTTCTTTTTTGCCATGACCTCCTGCATGAATATCCATCATTTTATAATGGAAAACTTTAGCTCCCTGCTTTAAAATTTCATCCTTAACATTTTGCACTGTTCTTTCATTGCCAGGAATAACTGAAGAAGAAAAAATTACAGAGTCATTTCTTTTAATTTTAATAAAACGATGTTCTTTACTGGCAATTCTCATTAGCGCTGCTCTTGCTTCTCCCTGCGCTCCAGTGCACAATATTGTGACTTGAGAGTCAGGATAGTTTTTAATTTGTTTAGAATTAATAAAAGTGGTCTTTTTTGCTTTAACATAACCAAGCCGTTTTGCGATTTCAACATTTGTTTTCATTGAATAACCTTCAATGCAAACCTTTCTCTTATATTTTTCTGAAAGACTTATCATTTGCTGAATTCTGTTTATTAAAGAAGCAAAAGTAGCAGAAATTATTCTGCCTGGAGCTATCTTAAAAATTTCTTCCAAGTTCTCTGAGATTTCTTTTTCTGACAAAGAATGACCTTCTTCTTCAGCTCCAGTTGAATCTGACAGCATTAAGAGAACATTTCTTTTCCCCAGGCTGTTTAGTTTTTTAAAATCAGTAGGCAAGTCGTTCATTGGATGAGCGTCAAATTTAAAATCAGAAGTGTGGAGTATGTTTCCAACTGGTGTTTCAATGAATAATCCTAAGTTATCAGGAATATTATGGTTTTGTCTAAAAAATTCAATTTTAAACTGGCCCAACCTTATCTTTGAACCATCTTTTACTTCTTCAATTTTTAATTTTGGTTGTTTTGAGAATTCTTCCTGTCTTCTTAAGATTATGCCCTTAGTTAAAGGACTGGCAAAGATTTTTAAATTCTTTCTCCAAATATGTTCAATGATATAGGGGAAAGCGCCGATGTGGTCATAATGACCGTGAGTGAACACAATTCCTAAAATATCATTTTTTCTTTTTTTAAGATATTCAAAGTTAGGAATAATGAAATCAATGCCAGGCATATTTTCTTCTGGAAATCTCAAACCAACATCAATAATTATGATGTTTTTTCCATATTCCAACAAGGTCATGTTCCTGCCTATTTCGCCCAATCCGCCAAGAGGAATCATCCTTAAGCTATTGGTGCTTCTTTTTGTAGTTTTTTGAATTGTTTTTTCCATAATTTAAAAATTATTAAGAGAATAAAAACTTTAACTTATTTAATAAAGAAGTTTAATTTTGTGCGGACAGGAGGACTTGCACCTCCACAGGACTGCTCCCACTAGGTTCTGAACCTAGCGCGTATTCTAATTCCGCCATGCCCGCTTTTGAGCTTAGGAATTGAGATTGAATAAGTTTTTTAAATTTATCTTAATTTCTTTAGAAAAGCAAGTTTTACAATTCTAGTTTTTTTAAATATTCTTTGAGTTCTTTTGAAAACTCAGGACGAGAGAGCGCAAACTCTAAGACTGTTTTTAAGTATTCAAGCTTATTACCAGTATCATAGTATTTCCCATTTTTTATCTCACAAGCATAAACAGGAACACCTTTTTTATTCAATTCATTAATAGCGTCCACTAGCCAGACTTCTCCTCCTTTGCTTGGTTTTAAGTCTCTAATAACGTCAAAGATCTCTGGGGGCAGGATATAGGCGCCATGAGTAGCTAAGTTAGAAGGGGCTTCATCTGGAAGCGGTTTTTCAACAATCCTTTTGATTTTAAAGATGCTTCCATCTACTTTTTCTACATCAGCTATTCCATAACGAGAGAGCTGATCTTTTGTTTCAATTCGGACCGCAGAAATCATAATGCCAGGATATTTTTTATAAGCTTCAATCATCTGAGCTAGTCTGGGAGGTTTTGCCATAATGAATTCATCTCCCCAGACAACTGCAAAAGGCTGCTTGCCAATCACAGGTTCAGCAGCAAGAACAGGGATAGCGTTTCCATAGAATTCTCCGTTCTGGCGAATATAGATAAAATTGGCTAATTGAGCAATTCTCTTAATTTCTGAAAGTTCTTTTTCTTTTTTACTATTTTCTAAATGTTTTTCAAGTTGAAATGATCTATCAAAATGGTCTTCAATAGCTCTTTTCTGCCAGCCAGTAATAATAATTACATCCTGAATACCAGAAGCTACTGCCTCTTCTACTACATATTGAATCACAGGCTTGTCTACTATTGGCAGCATTTCTTTTGGCATTGCTTTGGTGGCTGGTAAAAATCTTGTTCCCCAGCCAGCAGCTGGAATCACCACTTTTTTAATTGAATTATTATTGTTTTCCATAAAGAAAGTCTAAATTTTTAGGCATTGATTTTAATGGTTTCTCAGAACGCAGTTCAGGAACCTGTTTGTAATTTTCATTTTTAATCCAGCCTGACTCTGTGTAGTAATAACAAGCTCCTTGTTTTTCCATGAAAAGGTCATAAACTCCCTTACAATCTTCTGATGACCAATCTATTGTTATTAAGTCGTCTGATGAATCATTGATCATAACATGGCCATATCCAGCAGGGATCACAACGTAATCTCCTTTTTCTGCTTTGACAAAAAACACATCTTCAATTATTCCTGGATCACCTTTTTTCTTTTGTGCTAAAAATATTCCCTTGCCTTCTAGTATTCCATAAATCTCTCCATAATTATCATTGCTGTGGTAATGACCCTTTGTTTTAACGTATTCTTTTCCCAGCATTCTGGCTGGAGTAATAGTAATATGATTAACAAGCCCATCTTTCTCCTTAACCTTTCTATACATGTAATACAGTTCAGAATCAGGAGCATTCTTAAGCCACTCTTTATCATAGATAACTTCTTTCATGTCGCTAAGATGACGTATGTCTGGCCTTCTGTTTTTTATTAGTTCTTTGTAATTGTCCATGCTCTTTTTGTTTTGATATGCCATGTTTGGATATCAGCTAGTCTTTTTGACGGGTCAGTGATTATTTTTTCATTTAACCCTTTTATTTTTTCCGGGACAAGGTAAAGATAACTTGGATTGTATAAAAATACAACAGGCGCGTCATCAATTAAAACATTCTGAAACTCTTCTAATTTCTGATTTCTTTCTGTTTTATCTAATAATTGCCTGTTGCTTTCTAATAGCTTGTCAGCTTTGCTGTTTTCATAGCTTGCTAAGTTTAATCCTAATTCTCCTTTTTGAGAAGAGTGCCAAAAAGGAAATGGATCTGGGATGAAAGATAAAACTTCTCCAAATAAAAGTGATTCAAACTCTCTTTTTCTTAAAGCATCTCTTTCTAAAGTATTAATATCAAAAGTTTCAACATTGATTTTAACGCCCAATTCTTTCCACTGACTTTTAATGATTCTCGCTGCTTTTATCATAAGAGATTGGTCAACCGTGTAAAGAGAGAACTCTAAAGCCATTTTCTCTTCTGGCCTGTCAAAGCAGATTTCATTTAATTTATCTCTGGTTTTACTTTTAACATCACCTGTGCCTTTTTCAAGTCCAAAAGGCGCTAAGATTTCTTGTTTGTATTTTTCTTGAAATATAATAACAGCAGCTTTTGTTTGACTTCCAAAATAACCAGTGATTTTTCCTTCAGGATATATTTCTGGATATCTTGAAAGACATTTTTGGAGTTCTTTTACTTCATCGCCTGTGGAGCCAACAACAAGCGTACTTTTAAAAACAAAAGACAAATCTTTTTTAACTGTTTTTTCTCTAACACCTGCATCTGTCATAAAAAAGCCAGCTTCCTCTAAAATACTTTTTGCTTTTTCAAGATCAAATTCATAGATTTTTTCTGGCTGCTGTAGGTTGTAAATATCAGGAAGAATAGGAGAGTGAACTTCTTGGCCATAACCTGAAAAAATCGTTTCAATGATTTCCTGCTTATTGATCCCGTGATTCAGGGCTATCCTTACATCTTTTTCAGAAAGGACTTTTGAGTTTTTCTCATTAAAGAAAACAGTGAAATATCTTGGCAAAGATAAAGCGTAAAGGTTTGCATCTTTGCATTTGATGGGGGTTTGGTCAGAAGCTTGGCAAAAAGAAAGATTTTTAAATATGCTGGCAGAAAATCCTTCCACCATTCCTTTTTCATAAGCATCAATTAGCTCTTCCTCTGTTTCAAAAAATTTGAAAGTGATTTTTGAAATATATGATCCTTCACCATGATACAATATGTTTTTAATTAAATTCACTGATGTTATTTTTCCTTCCTTATCTTGTGATAAGTCTTTCAGTTTGTAGGGTCCTGAACCAGTGGGGCTGAGGTTGTTTGGGCTAAAAGAGAAGTTTTTAGCTGAAACATTTTCCCAGATATGTTTTGGAATTATTTTTAAAACACAATTTTCTAAAAAAATTGATGAACTGTTTTTTAAAGTGAAACGTACAGCTGAATCAGATATTTTTTCTACTTCCACTCCAAGCCAGATTGAACGTAAAGGACTTTTAATGTCTGGATTCTGGATAATCTCAACTGTAAATACTATATCGTCTGCGCTTAATTTACGTCCATCTTGCCAGACCAAATTATCTTTTAAGTGAAATTCATAGATAGTTCCATTGTTAAGTATTTGGTAGTCTTTTGCTAAATCTGGTACAAGGTTTCCGTTTCCATCATAATTCATGAGCCCGGAAAAAATAAGCTCTGTTAAATCTTTGTCTGCATTTGAGAGCGAAGCATAGACAGGATTTATAAATCTTGGAGAACCCACTATTCCTTCAATATAGGAACCGCCTAATGCTGGCACAACCTTGGTGTGGTCAAGATAAAAGCTGGTTGAGAGAAAAATAAATGAAAAAAGAAATAAAGAGCCGAAGAAAATAAAGACTTTCTTCTCTCTTTTGCTTAAGATTTTGAAAAGCTGACGCCACTGGTTTTTTGAAGGCCACTGATAATTCATAGTTTTTTAGATTTCTAAGAGATTCATTTATTTTAAGAAAAGATTGAGCATGGCTAAAATCACAAAGATTATTCCAAAAACTACTGTTGCCCAATAAATCTTTTTTTCTGCACCTCTTCTTGATACGTGAAAACCTCCGCCTCCGCCAAAAGCAGAACCTAAAGAACTGCCTCTTTGCTGAAGCAGAATAGAGATAATTAAAAGTATAGATATTACGCTTTGAGCAATAAATAGATATTGTTTCATTTTTTTAATCCCAGGAAAAAATTAACAATCCACACAGTCATTGTTGTAAGAAATAGGGCAGTGAGATTGGTAATTATAAGTTCTAAGAATAAAACATCTAAAAACCAAATTATGGCCATATTTAATAATATTGAGAAAAGGCCTAAAGTCAAGAATCTTAAAGGAAGAATGATTATATTAAGAATAGGTTTAATGAAAAAATTAACAATCCCCAATATTCCTCCTATTAAAACTAAGACATGCCAATATTCTGTCAGTGCAACTCCTAAGAAGCTGCTTCCAGGCAAGACTTCCAAGCTTATGCCAGTAATGAACTTTGCTGCTAGAAATATTGATAAAATACCAGCAACAATATACCAAAAGAGTTTTTCCATATGTTTCTATTATACATCTTAATTTTAGCAAATCAAGAATTAAGCCAAGAGTTAATCGTGAGTTAATTGACATTGCTTTTGATATTATTTAATATTCAGTTGCAATCTAATCGTACTTTTAAAAAGAGGAATGAAAGATGCCAATTATACAAGTTACAGTTATAAGTGGAAGCATTGAAGATGGTGAGTTTGTTGGCAAACAAATTAATGATGTGGTTGGCAGGAAACTCTCAGAAATTACAACTGAGAAGCCAAAAACAGCAAAACTTCTTTGTCACGGCAAAGAATTGGTTCGAATAAGAGTTTTTGCCGGAAAAGAAGTTCTTTCCGAAGAAGCTGTCACTGCCCTAGGTAAGAAGGTTGTAAAAGCTGTAAGAGGAAAAAAGAAAATCATTCTTTGCGTTTTCCCGCATAAAAGGTGTTTTATCACGGGAGTAGGCGAGCTGTAGTTTCGGGGTATCTAGCTTCCTAGGACCATTTTAAAACACAAGCCGATTGCTTTTCCAGTCGGCTTATTTTTTATTTAGGCGGTCTTCTTGACAAGAACAGGTGTCTTGATTAAGATAAAGGACAATTAGCACTCAAAGGTCTAGCCTGCTAAAAGATAAAAAGTATAATATAACAGTTATTATGAACATAAAACCATTATCAGATTATATTTTAATCGAACCAATTAAAGAAGAAGAAAAAACAAAATCTGGTATTTTATTGCCAGAAACAGCTGACAAAGAAAAGTCTGAACAAGGCAAAGTTATTGCTGTTGGTCCTGGTAAAAGAACTTCAGCTGATAAAATGATTCCTATGAACGTAAAAGTTGGACAAAAGGTTTTATTCACAAAATATGGTCCAAGTGAGATTAAAGTCGATGGGAAAGAATATCTTATTGCTAAACAAGAAGATATTTTAGCAGTTATAGAAGAATAGAATAACAAATTTTAATAAAACTATGGCAAAACAAATTACTTATCAAGAGGCAGCTCGTAAGAAATTAAAATCAGGTGTAGATCAATTAGCTGATGTTGTTAAGGTAACATTAGGTCCAGGGGGTAGAAATGTTGTTTTAGACAAAGGCTTTGGAGCTCCCACTATTACTAATGATGGCGTAACCATTGCCAAAGAAATTGATCTCAAAGACAGAATAGAAAATTTAGGAGCTGAAATCGTAAAAGAAGTTTCTGAAAAAACCAATGATATAGTTGGTGATGGAACTACTACTGCAGTTGTATTGGCTCAGGCTATCATCTCAGAAGGCTTAAAGCTTGTTGAGGCAGGTTTTACTCCAGCTGATATTAATAAGGGAATAAAGAGCAGGGTTGATAGAATTGTTGAGTTTTTAAAGAAACGCTCAATTAAAATAGAAAGTAAACAAGAAATTGCTCAAGTGGCAACAATTTCTGCTGAAAGCAAAGAAATTGGTGATTTAATTGCTGAAATTATGGATGAGGTTGGAAAAGACGGAGTGGTTACTGTTGAAGAATCAAAAACATTTGGTCTTGAGAAAGAAATTGTTAAAGGAATGCAGTTTGACCAGGGTTATATTTCTCCTTATATGATTACTGATACAGACAGGATGGAAGCTGTTTATGAAAATCCATACATCTTAGTAATTGACAAAAAAATCTCAAGCTTACAGGAGATTTTGCCAATCTTAGAAAAAGTAAGCCAGGTAGGGAAGAAAGAATTAGTTATTATTTCTGATGATATTGAAGGAGATGCTTTGGCTACATTGGTAGTTAACAAGCTTCGTGGAATCTTTAAAACCTTAGCTGTTAAGACTCCTGGTTTTGGTGACAGAAAGAAAGAAATGCTTCATGATATAGCAGCTTTAACTGGAGCTCAGTTAATTTCTGAAGAGCTTGGTTTAAAATTAGAAAGCGTTGAAATCTCTAACTTAGGTTCAGCTAGAAAGGTTGTTTCAACAAAAGAAAAAACAACTATTATTGAAGGAAAAGGAAAGAAAGAAGATATTGAAGCAAGAATTGCTAACATTAAAAAACAAATAGAAACTAGTGATTCTGATTTTGATAAAGAAAAACTTCAGGAAAGATTAGCTAAGTTGGCTGGTGGTGTTGCAGTTATTAAGGTTGGAGCAGCTACTGAGGTTGAGCAAAAATCCAAACAACACAAGATAGAAGACGCTTTATCAGCTGCTAAGGCAGCAGTTGAAGAAGGTGTTGTTCCTGGTGGAGGAGTAGCTTTAGCAATAGCAGCTGCTTTGACAAATTCTTCAGCAGGAGATGGAAAACTTTCAAACTTAGAAAAAGAAGGTTATATGGCAGGACACGACATAGTCAGAAGGGCCTGTCAATCACCTTTAAGACAAATCATTAAAAACACTGGTACTGATGAGATTGTATTATATAAGGTTTTGAAAGATATTGATGATAAGAAAAAAGAACAAGCACAAGCAGATAAAATAGATTGGGCTTTAGGATATAATGCTGCAACAGGAAAATTAGTTAACATGGTTAATGATGGCATTATTGATCCTACTAAAGTCGTAAGATTAGCATTGGAAAATGCCTCTTCAGCAGCTTCAATGTTCTTAACCACAGAAGCTGTGGTTTCAGAAATACCTGAAGAAAAGAAGCAGGTTCCTGGAATGCCAGCAGGAGGAATGCCTGGGATGTACTAAACACTGATAGATTTTGAACTTACTGTCTTGCCATCAGCTTATTGCTGATGGCAAGCTTTAGTTAAACCTAAAATTAAGATATAATTAACATCAGTCGAGTTAAATTAATAGATTGAATGAAAAAATGACTCAAATTATTTTAGCAATATTGGCTGTAGTATTTGTTTGGATAATCTTTGTTTATAATGGTTTGGTTAAGTTTAAAAATAGAGCTCAAGAGGCATGGGCTGATATAGATGTTCAATTAAAGAGAAGATATAATTTAATTCCTAATTTAGTTGAAGCAGTAAAAGGATATGCAACTCATGAGAAAGGGATTTTCACAAAAATAGCTGAGGCAAGAGCTAAAGCAATGGGAGCTAAGGATGTAAAAGAGAGGGGCCAAGCAGAAAATGCTCTTTCTCAAACATTAAAAAGCCTTTTTGCTGTTTCAGAAAGCTATCCAGACCTTAAGGCCTCAACTAATTTTCTAGAACTTCAAAGAGAGCTTCGTGATACTGAAGATAAGGTTCAAGCTTCCAGAAGATTCTATAATGGCAATGTCAGGGATTTGAATATTAAACTGGAGAGTTTTCCTGCTAATCTTATTGTTGGTATTTTAGGATTTAAAAAAATGGATCTTTTTGAATTAATAGAACCAGAAAAAAGAGAAGCTCCAAAAGTAAAATTCTAATTAATGTATGGCTACATTATATACCCAAGCGGATTCCAATATTCGTAAAACTTGGATTTTATTAACTTTGTTCTTAGTTTTGGTTATTGGATTGGGATGGTTTTTTAGTTATCTGCTTGATAACAGCGTTTTTTTAATTATTGCTGTATTTTTAAGCATTACTCAAAGCGTTGCTAGTTTTTGGTATTCTGATAAGATTGTTTTAGCAATGACAAAAGCACGAGAGATTCAAAAGAAAGATAATCCAGAACTTTACAGAATTGTTGAGAATTTAGCTATTACCGCAGGGCTTCCTACTCCTAAGATATATATTATGGATGAAGCTCAACCAAATGCTTTTGCAACCGGAAGAGATGAGAAGCATGCTGTTGTTGCTGTGACAAGGGGTTTATTGGAAAAATTAGAAAGAGCAGAGCTTGAAGGAGTAATTGCTCATGAATTAGCTCATATTGGGAATAAAGACATGCTTTTGGGAACAGTGACAGTTGTTTTGGTTGGAGTGGTGGCTCTTTTATCAAGAATGTTTTTAAGAATTAGTTTTCATTCAGGAGGAAGCAGAAAAAGAAATAAAGACAGCTCAGCAGGATTAATAATAGTTTTAGGATTAATTGGAGCTATTTTAGCACCTATTATTGCTACTTTCATTCAGCTGGCAATATCAAGGAAAAGAGAGTTTTTAGCTGACGCAACAGGGGCTCTTTTAACAAGATATCCAGAGGGTTTAGCCAGAGCTCTAGAAAAAATATCTAGTGATAGGACTTCTTTAAAAACAGTTGATAGTTCTACTGCACATCTATATATATCCAGTCCTTTTAAAGAAAAAAACTGGCTAACAAATTTGTTTTCAACTCATCCACCAGTAGGGGAAAGGTTAAAAGCTTTAAGAGGGATGAAAATTTGAAAATTTAAAGGAAAGTGATAGGCTTTTAAGTAGGGAGAGGTGCGCCGAACGGCTAAGGCACTTGTCTGGAAAGCAAGGACCCCTTCGGGGGTTTGCAGGTTCGAATCCTGTCCTCTCCGCATTATTGTTGTTTTGTATGTTGTATTTAATAAAAAAATATGGATGACAATAAAATTGCTAATTTTTTCTTTGAGATTGCTACATTAAGGAGATTAACGCGTTCTCATCGCCAAATGATTCAAGAGGTGAGTGATAACATATCTGATCATAGTTTTAGGGTTGCTATTATTGGTATGATTTTAGCTAATCTTGAGCAGTGCGATGAAAACAAGGTTTTAAAAATGTGTTTATTCCACGACGTTGCAGAAACACGAATTGGTGATGCCAATTTTATCAATAAGCAATATGTTGATTTACATGAAGAAGAAGCACGAAAAGATCAAATGAATGGGCTGCCTATTGCTAATAAGGTTCTAGAAGTTTTACAAGAGTATGAACAACAGAAAAGCAAAGAAGCTATTGTGGCTAAAGATGCCGATATACTTGATCAGATGGTTTTACAGCAAGAGTATTTTTATAAAGATGAGAAAAATCACAAAATATGGCAAGATCATTCAGAAAAAGGTCTTAAAACAGATTCAGCTAAAAAATTAGCTAAAAAAATTAGAGGATCAAATCCTTTTGAATGGCTTTATCAATTAGCTGAAGACAAAACAGAAGAAGGAATTGAACGTTAAAAAAGCAAGCTCTACTAAGAGAAAGTTTTAAATCTTCAAACCATGATTTTGAACTATGAAAAAAAATACTAAAATTATCATAAGTATTACTTCGTTAATTATATTACTATTGGCCTGGGTGCCTTGGTTTACCAAGGAAAATGCGTACAATAGAGTTGTTGATAGGCTTGGCGGACCAGATGCCCAGTTTGATTATTTAGGTGAAAGCATGGCGGTAAAAGATATTCCTTATAAAGTAAGCAGATTGCCATTTGTAGCGCTTGTTTATTTTCCCAGCGAAGCAATGTGGATAGTATCATTTTATGGTGGTGTAATTCTATAAATTACGAATAATATAATATTAAAAACTATTATGGACATACAAATCATTATTCAAAACTCAATATCCTGGTTTTTAGCTCACGGAGTAAAAATCATTTTTATTTTAATTGTTGCGAATTTAATCAATCGCTTTTCAAGAACTATTATTAAAAGAACAATTGAAAAGCAGATTCAGGATAACATTTCTGAGCAGGAAAAAAGAAAACGCATAGAAACTTTAATAGCTGTTTTTGAAGGAACACTGAAGTTCATTGTTTGGGTTGTAGCTCTTTTAATGATTCTTCCTGAATTTGGATTAGAAATCGCTCCCATTTTAGCTAGTGTTGGAGTAATGGGTTTGGCAGTTGGCATGGCAGCCAAAGATATAATTTCAGACTTTATTGCAGGACTGTTTATTATCATGGAAAATCAGTATTCTATTGGAGAGGAAATAAAAGTTTCTGGTGTTGAGGGCAAGGTCAAAGAAATAACTCTCAGAAAAACAGTTATTGAATCCAGCGATGGCTCCATTCATTCAATTCCCAATAGTAGAGTTACAGTAGTATCTAAAAAACAATAATTTATGTATTCTTCCCCAATTGAAGAAGTAAAATCAAAGCTTGATATAACTGAAGTGATTGGTAGTTATATAAAGCTGACAAAGGCAGGTGTGAATTATAAGGCGCTTTGTCCTTTTCATGGTGAAAAAACACCTTCGCTTTTTGTTTCTCCCGCAAGACAAATCTGGCATTGTTTTGGCTGCGGTGAAGGTCATAGCATCTTTGACTTTGTTATGAAAGTTGAAGGAATTGAGTTTGGGGATGCATTAAGAATTTTGGCTCAGAAGGCTGGGGTAGAGCTTAAACCATTAAAGCCAGAATTAAGAACTAAAAGACAAAGATTTTATGAGATTTGCGAATTAGCTGTTAAGTTTTTTCAGAAACAGCTTGAAAAAAGCCCAAAAGGTAAAAAAGCAAAAGAATATCTTTTAAAAAGAAAAATCAATGAAGAGTCAATTGAAAAATGGAGACTAGGCTGGGCTCCTGAATCATGGCAGGGATTGAGTGATTTTTTAAGCTCGCAAGGATATAGTAAGCAAGAAATTGAAAAAACAGGACTAGCTATTAAAAGCGAAAAAGGTTCTTATTTTGACCGTTTCAGAAGTAGAATTATGTTTCCTGTTTTTGATTTGAATTCTCAGATAATTGGTTTTGGAGGAAGAGTTCTTAAAAAAGAAAAAGAAGTTTCAAAATATATGAATACGCCCAACACTCTTTTGTATGACAAGGGCAGGGTTTTGTATGGATTGAACAGGTCAAAAGTAGGAATAAGAAAAAATGATTTTTGCATGTTAGTTGAGGGCTATGTTGATGTTATTTTAGCGCATCAGGCAGGCATGGAAAACGTTGTGGCTACTTCTGGCACTGCTTTAACTCCTTTTCATTTAACTCTTTTAAAAAGATATTCTAATAATCTGTCTCTGGCTTTTGACATGGACTTTGCAGGTGATGCTGCAACAAAAAGAGGAATAAATTTAGCTCAAGCCAGAGGTTTTAATATAAAGGTAGTGAGCATGCCTGAAGGCAAAGATCCTGCTGATATTATTTCTTTAAATCCCGAAAAATTTAAAAAAATGGCTAAAGATTCCATTTCTATTTTAAAATTTTATTTTCAAAATGCTTTTTCTCGATTTGATCAAAAAGCTGCTGAAGGAAAAAGAGAAATTTCAAATATTTTACTTCCTATTATTAAAAGAATTCCAAATAGGATTGAACAGTCGTCATGGGTTCAGGAATTAGCCTTAAAACTTAGCGTAAAAGAAAAATACATTGAAGAAGAGCTTGAAAAAGTGAAGCCAGAGCAACAGGCTGCAGATTTGAATGTTCAGGGTTCAGAGGTTAAGAATCCAGTGATTGAAAAAACAAAAAAAGAAATTCTAGAAGAAAGAGTAATTTCTTTATTACTCAAAGCGCCTCAGCACTTAAGTGTTGTTAATGAGCAAGTAATTCCTTATTTCTCTTCTCAAACAAAAGAAATTGTAAGCAATTTTGAAGATCGTGATAAAATTTCATCTGAATTATCTGGTCTAATTGCATCACTTTCTTTAAAATCAGAAATAGAGGAGATTGAAGAAAAAGAGATTTTGCCTGAGCTTGAGTTTTGTTTGAAAGAGATAAAATCCATTGAGCTTAAGAAAAAACTTGATGATATTTCTCTTCAAATTAGACAAGCTGAACAAGAGCAGGATATTAAGAAAATTGAAAATCTCAGCGAAAGATTTAATCAATTGACAAAAAAAATAATGACTAACTAATTTTATGCCAAGGACAAAAAAACGCTTAAAGCGAGCTTCAATTAAAAAAAGAGTTAAAAAGACAAAAACCAAAAAAGTTAAGAAAAGAAAGCCAGTAAAAAAAGCAAAGCCCAAAAGAAAGAAGGTTAAACCAAGAGTGAAGAAAAAGGCTGGGAAAAGAAAAAAAGTAGTAGCAAGAAAGAAAAAACCTGTTAAAAGAGGTCGCTATAAAAAAGTTTTCACAGAAGAGAAAATTGAGAGATTGATTGAAAAGGCTAAAGAAAGAAGGTTTATCAGCAGCTCTGAAATTCTTTATACTTTTCCTGATTTTGAAAAAGATATTTCAGGACTGGAAGCGCTTTATGACAGGTTAGAGGAAAATGGAATTGAAATAAAAGAAATTAAAGAGCTTTTGACATTTAAGAAAGAAAAAGCAGTGTCAAAAAGAAAAAAGATTGACCCTGTTCAAATGTATTTAAAAGAAATTGGACGAGTTGATTTTTTAACTGCTGATGAAGAAAAAGAGCTTGCAAAAAGAATTGAAAAAGGAGAAAGAGAAGCGAAAAAGAAGTTAGCCAGAGCTAATCTTAGACTGGTGGTTTCTATTGCTAAAAGATATATTGGCAGATCTCCAAATTTAACAATTCTAGATTTAATTCAAGAAGGTAATTTAGGTCTTTTCAGAGCAGTTGAGAAATTTGATTGGAGAAGAGGTTATAAGTTTTCAACCTATGCTACTTGGTGGATAAGGCAGGCAATTAGCAGAGCCCTGGCTGATCAGTCAAGAACCATTAGAATTCCTGTTCACATGGTTGAAACGCTTTCTAAGTATAATAAAGTAAGAAGAAAGCTTTTAAAAAGCTTAGGCAGACCACCTTTAGCCGAAGAAATTGCTGCTGAAATGGGAATTGAGGTTGTAAAGGTGCGTCATTTAGCGAAAATTTCCCAGCGTACAGTATCGCTTGAAACACCAGTAGGCGGGGATGAAGATGATTCAATTTTAGCTGAGTTTATTAAAGATGAAAAATCCACCCCTCCTTCTTTAGATGCAGCAAGGGTTTTATTGAGAGAAAGATTGTATGAAATTCTTGTTGATTTAACAGAAAGAGAGCAAAGGATTTTATCAATGCGATTTGGTTTAGAAAATGGGATTACCCATACCTTAGAAGAAGTTGGTCAGGAGTTTGGAGTTACTCGTGAAAGAATTCGTCAGATTGAAGCTAAGGCTCTAGAAAAAATCAGAGAGCATCATAAGCTTAAAAAATTAAAAGGATATTAAATGGCTCTTCACAAATTTAAGAATTTATCTTATATTAAATAAGGTACATTATTATTCCGGCGTGGCGCAATGGTAGCGCGGATGCCTGTTAAGCATTAGGTTGTAGGTTCGAATCCTACCGCCGGAGCCATTTAAAATCGCCATAGAGGCGATTTTTTGGTAAGATAAAGCATATGCGTTTTAATAAATTAAGCAATCGGTTAAGATGGGGAATTATCGGAGGATTCCTCGGAGGATTAATTGCCGTAATCGGTTTTTGGATATTTACGATCCTAGGATTACCTCCATCAGATAGTAATTTGGTCTCAGTGATTTTTTTTATAATACCCAGAGCCATAATAGGATCAATAGTCGCAGCCATAATGGGACCCATATTGGTTAAGAATAAATCTAAACTAAACAGGTTCTAACATCGTCCAGCCAGGGGAGCCAAATTGGATAAAATTGGATGTAATTGTATATTAAGAAATCGCCATTAAGGCGGTTTTTTAGTACAATAAAGAAATGAAAACAAGAATTTTAATTATTTTAATATGTTTGGTGGGATTGAGTATTGGTGGATTTTTTGTTTGGAAAAATCTTTTTCTCCCCGAAGATAAAAAAGAAAAAATTGCAGAAGAAATTACTGAAGAAAAAGAGACTCCAGAGGAGCAGGCAGAAGAACAGGTAGAGGAGCAGGCAGAAGAGCAGATGGTTTTACCAGGAGAAGAGGAGGAAGAAGAAGGGGAAGAGTCTGTCCCGATCCCTATCCAAATTACTTTTTTAGATGATCTTATTGCTGATCCAGATTGGAACCCCGACGGAAGTCAAATTGTTTTTTGCATTAAGGGAGGGGAGTCACCAACATTGTACTCAATCAATGTTGATGGAAGTGGACTCAAGGAAATCGGTCTAGGATTTGATCCATCCTGGAATCCTGTAGAAGATAAAATAGCCTATGAGCTGAACGGACAAATTTATACCATGAACTCCAACGGAGGAGATGTTACTCAATTGACAACTGGGTATAGCAGCGTTCAACCTGCCTGGAATCCAGATGGAACCAAAATTACATACACTCATTACGACGGGGCTGGAAAACCATCGATCTGGGTGATGAATGCTGATGGTAGCGGAAAAACTCAGCTTACTACTTCTGCAGACGGAGAGTACGCTTTGCCATCTTTTAGTTATGATGGCTCAAAAATTGTTTATGCCAAAGGGCCTGTATGGAATACCTCTTTAGAAAGACTGTCAACAGCAACAAATGAAATCTGGATTATGAATTTAGATGGTTCAAACAAACATAAGATATATGCGTCAAGCGACAGTTACCAGTGGATATTCCAGCGAGCATGGAATAAGAATAATGAGATTTTATTTATGAAAAATCCGCTTCAGGACAGGAAGATTCCAGAGATATTTATTATAAGTTCTGATGGAACTAATCCTAGACGCATGGTTGATCCCCCGAAAGATTCTTTTGGTATTCCTTTATCATTTTATCTTGATCCTGTTTGGGATAATAGTGGTACTAAAGTAGTAGCTGTTAGAAAAATGATAGATGGACCACAAAATATCGTTACTATTTTAGTAGAAGAATAGTATTTATTTAAGATTGGGCAAGGAATAGTGAGTAAGAAGGTGATCACACTAGTGAGTCTGTTCCGGAGACCGAGCCGTCTATCGCGCTAGGGCGACCGAGAGGGGTTCGAGTCCTACCGCCGGAGCCAAATTGGATAAATTGGATGTAATTGAATATCGTCAAGAAATCGCCTAAGAGGCGGTTTTCCGGTAGAATAAAGAATATGTTGCACATAAATATAGAAATTAAAGCAAAATGCTTAAATCCTGAAAAGATTAGAAGGATTTTAAAATCTAAAAAGGCAGAATTTAAAGGAATTGATCATCAAGTTGATACTTATTTTAAGGTAAATCGTGGAAGATTAAAATTGAGAGAAGGGAAAATTGAGAATTATTTAATTTATTATGATAGAGAAAATAAAAAAGGACCAAAGCAATCCAGTGTAATTTTATTTAAAACCCAACCAAAATCTTCAATAAAAGAAATTTTAACAAAATCATTAGGAGTGATTGTTGTAGTTGATAAAAAAAGAGAAATTTATTTTATTGATAATGTTAAGTTTCATATTGATAAAGTTAAAGGTTTAGGCAATTTTATGGAAATAGAAGCAATAGATGATAAGGGAAATATCGGAAAGCAGAAATTAACAAATCAATGTTCTTTTTATTTAGACCTATTTGGAGTTTCTAAAAAAGATTTAATTCCCGAATCATATAGCGATTTAATTAAAGTTATTGGAAATAAGTTCTAACATTGTTACGGAACAACAAAGTCCTTCATAAACCAAGTTCTAATATTGTACCATCCCCGGAGCAGGCTAGTGCTCGGTTTGAGCGACCGAGTCGCATCAAATCGTTAATCATGCGATTTTTTGGTATAATAGAATATATGAAAATGATTAAATTAATTCCATTTATCTTGCTCATTGTCGGAACCTTCGGTCTTTTGGTTACTGAATTGTTTGTTGTTCCTGGATCTCGCTGTCTCACTTTGACTTTTGCTAGTCTGAATGCGGTTGGGTTGGTTATGTTGGTTTTGACACACAGGAAAGCTTAATAAGCTTTAACAGAAAATCGCCAAGAAGGCGGTTTTTTGATAGAATAAAATAAAGGTTGATAATCAATAGTTAGAAAAAATATAAACGAAAATGAAATACAAAGTTCACCAATTCAATATCAAGATGACAAAAGACCAGAGTAAGTTGGAGCAATTTCTCAATAGCTTGGAGGGCGAAATCGTGGCAATAATCCCGAATGTTACCCCTTTCGTTATCAGCCTACACGCCCATGTGGATTTTCTTCTCATTATAGAGAAAGTTGGTTAAGTAAAAAAAGCATAAATAGTTTTTCTTTTATATTTCCATCAAACAGGTTCTAATATCGTCCAATCCCCGAAGAGTTAACTTTAAAGAATCGCCTTAGAGGCGGTTTTTTGATAGAGTAAAGTAATGAAGAAATCTTTAACAATAACATTCTGGGCATTGGTAGGATTTTTTCTTTTGATATTAGGTGAATTTTTTATTCCAGCGGTTAAAGACTTATTTGAAGGTTCTGAGTTTTTTTTGTTGCCATTTATTATTTTCTCTTTCTTGGGCATAGTATTGATATTTTTAACCTTGAAGAAAGGAATCAAAGGAGTATTGAGAAAGTTCTTGCTATTAACAGGGTTTTCTGCTGCAGGATTTTTTATCTTTGTCTTCCTGCATAACGCCTTTTATGCTTTAGGTACAATTACTGGTCATATCACTCTATTGAATTATTTGACAGAAGTTTTACACGTGGCGTCTTTCATTATTGCAATTCTTGTTTGTCCCCTTGGTTTTTTAATTGGTATGGTGGGTGTTATAGTGATAGCTATGAAAAAAAGGAAATAGGTTCTAATGTTGTCCGCCGGGGGACCCAATCAAAAAAAGTCGTCATTAAGGCGCTTTTTTGGTAGAATAGAATAATAAAAATATGATAAGTTTATAAAATTATGGCAGAAAAAAAACAATATCCTCTTATTCGAACAATTTATCTTTATCTTTTTGCATTAATTGGTTTAGCATTTTTGATTAGTGGAGCAGTTCGTTTTGTTGATATGGGTCTTAAAGCTTTTGTTTTCACTAAAGCTGAGCAAGAACAAAAACTTAGTTTACGTCAACCAACCATGCTTTATTCCGTTCAGAAAATTGAAAATCTTCAAGATGAAGAATGGTTATCTGAAGAAGAGAAAGTTATTATTCAAGAATGGTTGGTAGATTATAAAGGGTGGAAAGAAGAATCATCAAAGATTAATTACATTGATACTCAAAGGCACAGAGACGCCTCCTCAAGCCTGTCAATGATTTTAGTTGGTCTGCCACTGTATCTTTATCATTGGGGAGTTATTAAGGAGGAGGTGAGAAAGCAAGACAATAATGAACAATATGACCTTTCTTGAAAAAATTCGTCAAGCGAAAAAATTAATAAGAGAAGCTATAAAAAAATATCCTAAAATTTCTGTTGCTTGTTCTTTTGGTAAAGATTCAATGTGTTTGGTTCATTTGTGCCAGCAAGTTAAAAAAGATATTCTGGTTTTTACTGTAACAGCACCATTTTTCTTTGAACAAGCCCTGGAATACAAAGATGAGATGATTAAGAAATACAAGATGAATATTAAAGAATATAAAAGAAAACCAGGTCCAGTAGGATTATGGAAAACTGATCCTGATGCTTGTTGCAAGTATTACAAGGTTGAGCCAACCAAAGATGCTGTTAATAATTTGGATGCCTGGATTGCTGGACTTCGAAAATCAGAAGGAAGTACAAGAGAAGAATGTCAATATATTGAAAAAAGGGGCAATATAATAAAAATTAATCCTATTCTTGATTTTACTGAACTTGATATCTGGAGATATTTGGCCATTAATCATATTCCTCCTAGCCCGCTTTATAAAAAGGGTTACAGGAGCATAGATTGTGAACCTTGTACTCAAAAGGAGAAAGATGAAGCAGATTCTGAAAGAGCAGGAAGATGGGCTGGAACTAAAAAAAGTGGAGGAGAGTGTGGCATTCATACTCAAATATTAAAATAAAAAGAATCCCATCACTTAATATCTAAAAGCTTTGTCTTTTATTTAAAATATTTTTTTGATAAAATAGATTATAAGATATTATGTTTACAAAATGGAAAAGGTTAGAGGTAATGTTTGAATTTCTGCTTTTCGGAATTCTTATTGGTATAATTGAAGACATTGTTGCTGTAAAATTAACAACAGGAGCTTCAATAACGCCGAGAATAATTGGAATCATAGTGTTAATTGCAATTCCTTTCGCGATAATTGGCGAAATGATTGCTGATAGAGTAAATCTTGCAAGAACTTTCAAAAAAATATCTGATGGTATAAATCATAGAAAGAATAACAAGTCAATACATATGGAAAAACAAAATAGGAAAATAAAAAAAGACTAAGATAGGGAGTGTTAAATCAAAGAAAAATTGCTGTGAGCACAGCAATTTTTTATATTACCTACAAACTGGTTTTCCGTAAGAATAAGTATCTACAATAAGTCCGTTTTGGTCTCTCAGGTAAAGCGTGTCGCAATCATTACTAGCAAGGATATTACTATTCATATAAATATGCCAACTTTCGTCTAAGAAGTTTTCATCTCTGGAATGATCCATAAAACAGCTAGTGTAATTGAAATTTTCACTAAGGTAAGATACGCATTCTGAATCAAGTGAGATTTTAAGATTATTAGAATAATCTGGAATTTTACATCTTCGTATTTTAATAATAAACTCTTGACAACAGGGATTAAGATGAGAAATTTCTTCTCTTGTTGGTTTTGGACAATTTGTTGAAAAGGAGATGGGAAAATCACGGTATTCAGTAAGATAACCAAAGCATTTATTGGGTCGGAAATTTCTACCTCTTCCCAAAGGATTTAAACTGCCAGATAGATATATTCTATCGCCTTGTTTTACAAAAATACTTTCCTTAGGGACTGGATTATAACCAGGATGATATTTTTCTATTCCTTGAGGGATAACAAAACTGCCTGCTTTTCCTCTAATCTGCCAGCCAGTAATGCTGACTTCTCCTTTAAGAGAAATCCTCAATGTTATTAAAGAAGGCCGAGAGGAAGTTTCAGTTAGTACCTTAGAGATTTTTACTTTGCCAAAATAAGGAGAAACGTTTATTTTAAAGGTTGTTTGTGCTGGAGTATAATCAATCGCATTTTTTGTTCTTGCTCTGACTAAAAAAGTATATTCTTTTGGTTCTAAGGCAATAGTTATTGTTCTTTTTTTAGATGATGTCTTTTTCCAATCACTGTCAAAACCAATGAGTTTTGTTTCAAAGTATGTTTTTCCCTGTACTTGATCTGATAAAATCTTTGCTTCAAATTCGAAGACAACCTTGTTTGTATCTTCTATAATTTCTCCATTTTCCGGACCAGAAGTAATATAAGTATCAATTAAAGCTAAAACAGGCCTCTGTTGTAGCGGACTGATCACTGTGGCTGGAGTGATGGGTTTTTCAATTGTTTTTTCTTGAACAACAACTTCTGGATTTACAGCTGCAGGTTGTCTTGTTGAAAATGGTCCTAAATTCGCAAAAGAAAAAAGAAAAACAATTATAAGAATGAAGGGAATTAATGCTTCCATGATAATATACTATGTAATATTTTTCCAAGAAAGTCAAGGTGAAGAAATTGTTTTTGGAGCATTTTTTTGATAATATATTTCTTGCAAGATTTATTAATAATACCTTCAAAAATCATGGAAAAAATCTTTTTACTAATTTTCTTAATAATTATCTTTGCTTTTTATTTTTTTTCTCAAAAAAACATTAAGGAGCAAGAATTAAACAATATGGAACAAGCTGCTGAAATAAATCAAAGTCAAGATGAAAGACAAAACTTAAAAATAGAGATATTAAAACAGGGATCTGGAGAAGAAGTTAAAAAGAATGATATAGTGACCGTTCATTATACAGGACGACTGGAAGACGGGACAAAATTTGATTCAAGCTTAGACAGAGGAGAACCTTTTACCTTTACTCTGGGAATAGGACAGGTTATTAAGGGATGGGATTTAGGGGTTTTAGGTATGAAAATAGGGGAGAAAAGACAATTAACAATTCCGCCAGAATTGGGTTATGGTGAAGCTGGGATTGGTCCAATACCAGGCAATGCTACATTAATATTTGAGATTGAGTTTTTAAGTGTAAATGAATAAAATATTGCAAGGTATTCGTAAAGAATTAAAAGAAAATATAGATATTGAATATAAAAAAGGGGCTATTAATTATTTTAGAGAAAAAATAAAGATTTATGGTGTCAGAACTCCTATTGTAAGAAAAATTAGCAAAAAGTATTTCAATAAAATAAAACATCAAGAAAAAAGTGAGATTTTTTCTCTTTGTGAAAAACTACTCAAAACAGGTTATGGCGAGGAAGCTGGCGTTGCTTTTGACTGGGCCTTCCGTCTTTATAAGCAGTACGAAAAAAAGGATTTTGAAATTTTTGAGTCTTGGCTGGAAAAATATATTTCTGATTGGGGAAAGTGTGATAGTTTTTCAACCCGTGCTTTTGGTTATTTTATTTATGTTTTTCCTGAATTTTTACCAAAGGTGAAATTGTGGACAAAATCAAAAAACAGATGGTTGAGAAGATCTTCAGCTGTAATTTTAATCTATTCAGCGAGAAGGAAAAAATATCTCAAAGACGTTTTTAAAACAGCAGACATTCTTCTATTGGATTCCGATGATATGGTTCAAAAGGGATATGGTTGGATGTTAAAGGAGGCAAGCAATGTTTATTCAAAAGAGATTTTTAATTATGTAATGAAAAATAAGAATAAAATGCCAAGAACTGCTTTAAGGTATGCTATTGAAAAATATCCTCAAAAACTTCGTAAAAAAGCAATGAAAAAATAAATTCGTTTCAAACCAAAAGCTCCACAGAATTGCGGAGCTTTTGGTGTTAAATTCAGCTGTTGCTTTTTGTTTCTAAAAAATTTAGATATAATTAAAAATTGTCGATACTTACATCATTAGCAATTAATTTATGATACTTTATGATTATGAAGAAAATAGGTATTGTTGTTGATGCGGCAGTTGATTTGCCTCAAGAAATGATTGAAAAACATCAAATAGCTTTAGTTCCTGTAAAGATGGACTGGCCCGATTTAGAGAAAATGACAGGAAAAAATACTTTTGAAAAAATGAGAGAACTTGAAAAAAGAGGAATCAAGAGTTTTGGTAAAACATCACAACCTTCTCCAAAGGACTTTTTAAATGTTTATAAAAAACAACTGGAAAGTTTTGAAAAGGTTTTATGTATTACCATTACCTCAAAGCTTTCAGGAACTTATAACTCAGCAGTCCAAGGGGTAAAGTTTTTACCAGCAGACCAGCAAGAAAGAATTTTTATTGTTGATTCTTTGAGTGCTAGTCCTGGAGAGGGACTTTTAGTTTTAAAAGCAGTTGATTTAATAGAGCAGGGCAAGGAAATTAGGGATATTAAAAAAGCACTAGAAGAGCTTGTTCCTCGTGTTAGTGTTTTTGTAATGTTTGAAAATCCAAAATACATAGAAGCTAGCGGACGGATCTCTTCTCTTATAGCTACTTTGTTAAAGCAAGCAATAAAACTTGGAATAAGACCGTTGCTAACCTTTAAGGATGGATTATTAGTTCCGGCTGGAATGAAGGTTGGTGCAAAAGATATTCCAACTGCTCTCTTTAAAACATTTCAAAAAGAAGTGAAGAAAAAGAAACAAGAAGGTGAAAATATTAAGATAATCATTACTCATGCAGATGACTTGGAAGGTGCTAATAGGTTAAAGAGAATGATTGAAGAAGAATTCGGCAACGCTAAAGTAATTGCCATTCATATTGTTGACGATATTCTAGGAACTTTAACTGGTTTTGATACATTAATTTTGGGTTGGTGTAAGGATTAGAAATAAGAAATAATAAAAAACAGAATACAATTCTGATTGGGAAAAAACAATAATGACCAAGAAATCATTTCTTTCAGGTTTTTATTGTTCTGTAAATATCTGATTTATTTTTTTGCTGCTTCAATAATATCCTTAGCGCCTTCAATGCTAGTAGCAAGAGCATCTTTAACAGCAGTTAATGTTTCGTCGCTGACATTTTTTGCTGCTTCCAAAGCAGCCATTACAGCTTGTCTTGTTGCTTCAGCTGCATCACCTCCTACTTTTTTGACTGCATCAACAGAGCCGCTTACTGCTTCTACCGAAGCTTTCCCAATATCAACTCCTAATTCTTTTGCACTATATATGGTTTGAGCCACAGCTCCTTTAACGGCTTGGTCTTGTTTTCCACCAGACTCCATTATTCCGCTTATTGTGCCCATTACAATACCTTTGATTGTTCCAATTACTGAAGCTCCGATGTCAGTAACTCCGAATAATGCTCCTTTTACAATTGAACCAGCAACCTCAATTCCCTTGGAAAAAACTTCACCAGTTCCTTTGACTAATGTAATAGTTGTGTTTTTTACGACGTCAACAATAGCGCTGCCAGTGTCACTGGTTCCTTGTAGTCCGGCTTTTACACCTTCTTTTACGCCATTGACCAGACGAGAAATAATAGAAAAAATCATGTTATTCAAATTATTATAATCTTAACGACCTTTTGTCTTTTAATTTTAGCAGATTTAGATGAAATTAAAAATACAAATTATGGCTTGCTAATTTTGACAAAACATAACGATGAACATATAATAATACATAAATTCCTATGAAAAAACTCGTTTTTGTAATTATAGTTTTATTTTTGTTGCTTAGTGCAACTGGTTTTTCTCTGGCAGAAGAAAAGATAATCATTCATTTCTTTTTTAGTCCAACTTGCCATAATTGCGCTAATGAAAAACCATTTTTAGAAGATTTAAAACAAAAGTATCCTGATGTTGAATTTAAAAATTACAATATTTTTGAAAAACAGAGCATAGATCTTCTAAAAGAAATGTATCAAGAATATGATGTTCCTGCTCAAGAGCAGGGCTTTGTTCCAATAACTTTTATCAGAGACCGTCATTTTTTGGGCTTTGATGAAGAGATAGCTTTTGATATGGAAAACTATGTTCTGGAATTAATAAAAGATAATGCTCATCCAGAACCTCCGCCAGACAATAGAAAAATCATTCTTCCTATTATAGGGGAGATATCTCTTGCAAATCTTTCTCCTCTCACCCTGGCTATAACTCTAGGTGCTTTAGATGGTTTTAATGCCTGTGCCATGATAGCTTTGGGATTTTTGCTTACAGTTTTAATCTCTACTGGAATCAGGCAAAGAGTGTTTTTAATTGGCGGAACTTTTATTTTAGTTTCAGGAATAGTATATTTTCTATTTATCTCAGCCTGGTTGAATTTATTTTTAGTTTTAGAGCAGATTCAATATATTACTTTATTGGTAGGAGCGATTATAATAGTTTTTTCAGTATTTTTAATTAAAGATTATTTTCACGGTGTAGTTTGTAAGCTCTGCGAAGTAGATTCTAGGAAAGACAATGTATTTGTAAGATTTGAGAAGAAAATGTTTGCGAAAATGCAAGAAATTTCACAAGCAAAAACTTCCTTGCCTTTAATGCTTTTGGGAGTTGTTGTGGTTGCAGTTGGAATAAACATGGTAGAGTTGGTTTGTTCTTTAGGATTTCCTTTGGTTTTTACAAAAATGCTGACTACTTATAATTTAAGCACTAGTTCTTATTACTCTTATCTTGGGATATATATATTATTCTATATGATTGATGATTTAATAATCTTTGCTTTAGCTATTTGGACACTTAGAATTACTCAGGTTTCAGAGAAATATCTTAAAGCCATAAAATTAGTTTCAGGAATTGTGCTTTTGATTTTAGGGCTAATCATTCTTTTTAAGCCAGAAATCTTAATGCTTATTTAAAATGACAGTTTTGCTAAATATAATTATTGCTACTTTTTTAATAAGCTTCATTGCTTTTGCTGGAGCTTTAATTCTGTTTTTAAAAGACAAGCTATTAGACAGAATTCTTTTGGTTTTAGTAGCTTTTTCCGCAGGTGCCCTGATGGGGGGAGCATTTTTTCACTTAATCCCAGAAGCGCTTGAGAATGTTGGATTGGAAAATAGTTTGAACGTATTCTTGTATGTAATCTGTGGGTTTTTGACCTTTTTTATTTTAGAGAACTTTATTAAATGGCATCACTGTCATAAAAGAGAACATCCCAAAATAATGCCATTTTCATATTTGATTTTGGTTTCTGATGCTGTCCATAATTTTATTGATGGTTTGATTATTGCTGTTGCTTTTGTAAGTTCATTTTCTATTGGCATAATTACAACCTTAGTAGTGGCTTTTCATGAGATTCCCCAAGAGATAGGGGATTTTGGAGTTTTAATATATGGAGGAATTAAGAAAGGAAAAGCCCTGCTTTTAAACTTTTTATCCGCCATTACTGTGGTTTTGGGTGGGGTGGTTGGTTATTTTATTTCAGGGGAAATAAGCGGATCGATTACTTTCTTGCTGGGCTTTGCTGCCGGAAGCTTTATTTACATTGCTTCTTCAGATCTAATTCCTGAAATAAAAACCTGCGATGCTTTAAAGAAAAGCACGAGTTATTTTTTTGTATTTTTGTTTGGAATAGGTCTGATGTTATTTCTCAAAATATTAGTTTCTGGCTAAATGGTCTTAATGATTAATTTTCCATAGTTGTTTCTCTGACAGTTTCATGTAAAAAATTAGAAGAAAATTGTTAAAAGATTATAATGGTCATTAATTAATTAAATAAAGTAAAAAATATAAGTATGAAAAAAACAATTGAAAATTTAACAAAAGCATTTATTGGTGAAAGCCAAGCAAGAAATCGTTATGCTTTTTATGCTAAGGTTGCTAAAAAACAAGGATTTGAACAGATTGCAGAAGTTTTTTTAATTACAGCTGAGAATGAAAAAGAACATGCAAAAAGGCTTTTTGAACATATAAATGAATTGAAAAAGCAGTCTAACGAGAACTTAGAGGAGATTAGGGTTGAAGCTGTGGCTTCAACAGTTCTTGGCGACACAATAGAGAACTTAAAGGCAGCAATTGCTGGAGAAAATTATGAATATACAGAAATGTATCCAAAATTTGCTGATGTTGCAGAAAAAGAAGGCTTGCCTAAAATTGCTGCTAGATTAAGAGCAATTGCAATAGCAGAGAAACATCACGAAGAAAGATTCAAGAAACTTCTTAAAGAAGTAGAAGCGGGTACTGTTTTTAAAAAAGAAAAAGAAGTGTCATGGGTTTGTCGTGAGTGCGGCTATGTTCATTTTGGAACTGAAGCACCTGAAAAATGTCCTTCTTGCGATCACAATAAGAGCTTTTATCAGATTAAATGCGAAGAATATTAAAGAATCTTTTTAAAATTAAAGTTTTAATCATATGACAGAACAAAGACAAATATATAAATGCAATATATGTGGAAATATTGTTGAGATTTTACATGCAGGAGCAGGTCAGCTTGTTTGTTGCGAAGAACACATGGAATTACTTAAAGAGAGGACCGAAGATCTTGGCCAGGAAAAGCATGTTCCAGTAATCGAAAAAACAGCAACTGGAGTGAAAGTAAGGGTTGGTTCAACTCTTCATCCAATGGAAGAAAAACATTACATAGAGTGGATAGAGATTATTGCAGATGGTAGAGTTTATAGAAAATTCTTAAAACCAAGGGATAAACCAGAAGCTGAATTTGAAATAAAAGCTAATGAAATTGGGGCAAGAGAGTATTGCAACCTTCATGGTTTATGGAAAGCGTGATCTAATTTCATAAATCATCAAAGGATTAAAAACCAAAAAGCTGTTATTAAAACAGTTTTTTGTTTTCTCCTATTGACAAGAGTTTTAACCTCAATTAAACTCTAAAATACCTATACCTATGGTATGGGTATGATAAGTAATAAAACTTCTTTAAATATGACAAAACAAAAAGATATCCTTACAAGTTTAAAAAAGGCTCACAGCCACAATTTAAAAGTTATAAAAATGATTGAAGATGGGAAATACTGCATTGATATCATGCAGCAGAATTTAGCAGTTATTGGGCTTTTAAAATCAGCCCATCAAAAGCTGATGGAAAACCACCTAAAGACCTGTTTTAAAAAGGCCTTTGAATCAAAGAATGAAAAGAAAAAACAAGAGATGATAAAAGAAATCTTGAAAGTGACTAAATTGTTTAATAAATAATTTATGAATAGATTTTTAAAAGTTTTTTTAATTATTGCAATTATTGCTATAGCTTTGAACTATCAGTGGATTAACAAGGGAAGAGAAAGGACTGCCCTGCCAAAATATGCCCGAAGAACTCCTATAGTTGAATCTGCTTATAATTATACTTTAGAGAACCCAGAACTTCTTGACCATATTCCTTGCTATTGCAATTGCTATAAGTTAGGCCATCAAAATGTTAAGGATTGCTTTGTAAAGGAATTTAAAGAAGATGGAAAAGTGATTTTTGATGAACATGGAAGCAATTGCGGAACTTGTTATTATACTGTCTTAGACAGCAAATATCTTTTTGAACAAGGACAATCTATACAACAAATACGAGAATTCGTTGATAATAAATATTCAAAATACGGCATAGGAACAAAAACTCCAATAATAAATAATTAATATAAACTAATTATGAAAAAAATCTTAACCATAACATTGCTTATTACTATCAGTTTCATCTTAGGAACTAGTGTTTATAAATACTTTTCTTCCTTTGAAAGATTGTCATTAGAACAGATGCAAGAACAAGTTATTAAGCAAAGAGATTTAGGTATTGAAAAAGCAATTGCAGCTGGAGTTTATAACTGCTGTGTAGATCCTATTTGTACTATGTGTTATATGGAGGACAATGTCTGGAACAACCAGACCGCAGGAACTTGTGCTTGTGCTGATTTAATTGGTCAGGGCAAAGAAATTTGTCCTCAGTGTAAAAGAATATTAAACGAAATAAAGGATGTATCGTGTCAAATAGATCAAGTAGACGAGGTGGGTTGTGAGAATAATTAATAAAATTAAAAAAATATGACTGAACAAAAAAAATATAACAAAAACTTCTTTTTGGGTTTAACAATAGGACTAGTCGCCGCGGCCTTAATTGGAACCGGCATTTTTATTGGTCAAAATGAAAAATGGACAGCTACTATCAAACCTTTAGCTAGTGAAAATACACAGGAGGAAGGCGTTGATAATGAAAAAATACAAGTTGTTGATAAAGATAATATTAAGGGAAATATTAGTGCACCGATTACCATTGTTGAATTTTCTGATTTTCAATGTTCATTCTGTTTGAGATTTCATCAAACAATGATGCAAATAATAGAAGATTACCCTGATAAAGTAACATGGGTTTATAGGCACTTTCCTCTAGATTCCATTCATCCTCAAGCCAGACCAGCTGCTGAGGCCTCAGAATGTGCCGCAGAACAAGACAAGTTTTGGGAATTTGCTGATGGTTTGTTTGAGAATCAATCAAAACTTGGTCTAAGCCTCTACAAGGAATTAGCTTTAGAGCTTGGTCTTAATGGGACTCAATTTGAGGATTGCATTTCTTCAAGGAAATACAAAGACAAAGTTGCAACAGACTTACAACAAGGAGTGGGTCTTGGAGTAGAAGGAACACCAGGTAATTTTCTAAATAACCAACCACTTGGTGGTGCTGTGCCTTATGAGAACTTAAAAGCCATAATTGATAACTTATTAGAAAAATAACTCTAAGATAATTATATGAAAAAGATTTTTTTACATTTTCTTATCATTGCTTCCTTAATACTGCCTGTTGTTGCTTTAGCTGACAGTAATGATTGCCCAATGTTTATGATGGGTAGTTTTAGTGGTTATGGATGGTTTGGTTGGTTTCTTATGGTTTTATTCTGGGCTTTGATAATTACAGCCTCTATACTTCTTATTAGGTGGATAATTAAGCAATTCCAGAGTGAAAACAAAGATAAATCTGCTCTAGATCTTCTTAAAGAACGTTACGCAAAGGGAGAAATTAATGAACAAGAATTCGAGGAAAAAAAGAAAAAACTAATTTAAAAATGAAAACAAATGAAGCAGGAAAATCATCGTCAGTGCAGAAATCGTCATAACCATCATGAAAACCATCATAATCATCACAAGATGATGGTTGAGGATTTTAAAAAGAGATTTTTTATTTCTTTAATTTTTACTGTTCCTGTTTTAATTTTATCTCCTTTGATACAAGAGTTTTTTGGATTCAGTTTAAGATTCTCTGCTGATAAATACTTTCTTTTTGCTTTTTCAACTTTCATATTTTTCTACGGAGGAAAGCCATTTTTAACAGGGCTTGTCAGTGAGTTAAAAAAGAAAAATCCAGGAATGATGACTTTGATTGGTTTGGCAATCAGTGTTGCATTTTTTTACAGCAGTGCAGTTGTATTCGGTTTAAGAGGCAAATTCTTTTTCTGGGAACTTGTAACTTTGATTGATATCATGCTTTTAGGTCATTGGATTGAAATGCGCTCTGTAATGGGCGCTTCAAAAGCTTTAGAATCTTTAGCAGAGCTTTTGCCTTCTTTAGCTCATTTAGTAAGAGATGATGGGCAAATAAAAGATATTTCTATTAAAGAATTAGTTGTTGGTAATATTGTTTTAATAAAGCCAGGAGAAAAAATTCCTGCTGATGGGATGGTTGTTGAGGGAGAAACTTCTGTAAATGAGGCAATGTTAACAGGAGAATCTATGCCAGTCGAAAAAAATGTAAAGGATTTTGTTATTGGTGGTTCTATTAATGGTCAGGGTTCAATAAAAGTAAAAGTAGAAAAAACTGGTAAGGAGTCATATATTTCTCAAGTAATAGAGCTTGTTAGAAAAGCACAGGCCTCAAAGTCCAAGACACAGGATTTGGCAAATAAGGTTGCTATGTGGCTTACCATTACTTCTATTTCTATTGGCGTTTTTACATTATTTGCCTGGATTTATCTTGGCAAAAGCTTTGTCTTTTCTTTAGAAAGAATGGTAACAGTAATGGTCATTACTTGTCCTCATGCATTAGGTTTGGCAATACCTTTGGTTGTTGCTGTTTCAACTTCTTTATCAGTTCAAAATGGATTTTTAATTAGAAACAGGAATGCTTTTGAAAAAGCAAGAAATATTGATACTGTGATATTTGATAAAACAGGCACTTTAACAAAAGGTGAGTTTGGAGTGACTGATATTGTTCATATTTCAGGTTATACAAAAAAAGATATTCTATTTTATACTGCTTCTCTGGAATCAAATTCAGAACATCCAATAGCTGGAGCGATTTTAACTAAAACAAAAGAAGAGAATATTGAGATTGCCCCGGTCAATAGATTTATTTCATATCCAGGAAAGGGAATTGAAGGCATTGTTAATGGAAAAGAAGTGAAAATTATGGGCACAAATTATTTAAAGGAAAAAAATATTAAATCAGATAGTTTACCAATTAGCAATTTATTAAAACAGGGCAAAACCATTGTTTATGTTCTTTTGGAAAATAAGCTGATAGGCGCTATTGTTTTAGCTGATTCAATAAAACCAGAATCCAAACAAGCAATAAGGAACTTAAAAAATATGGGCATAAAAACAATAATGTTAACTGGTGATAATAAGAAAGTGGCCCAATTAGTATCTGATGAGTTAAGTATTGATCAATTTTTTGCAGAAGTTTTACCTCACCAAAAAGTAGAAATAGTTAAAAAAATCCAGGATCAAAGAAATAATGTTGCTATGGTGGGGGATGGAGTAAATGATGGACCAGCTTTAGTTCAAGCTGACATTGGAATAGCTATTGGCGCTGGCACTGATGTGGCAATTGAATCAGCTGACATTGTGTTGGTTAAAAATAATCTTCTGGATGTGGTTTCTGTGATTGGGTTAGCAAAAGCTACTTATTCAAAAATGCAGCAAAATATTTTCTGGGCTAGTGGATATAATATTATTGCAATCCCCTTAGCAGCTGGTGTTTTATATAATTCAGGTATTGTTTTAAGTCCAGCTTTAGGAGCTGTTTTAATGTCTTTAAGCACAGTCATAGTTGCAATAAATGCGAGATTCTTAAGTTTTAAGAAGTAAAAAAAGAAGCTGAATTCAAATTGATTTTAAAAATCAACTGAAATCAGCTACATGAACCGAATGGAGAAGCGGGCTCCTCCTTCGGGGCTGTTTGACGCTCTAATTGTGAAATTCAAAAGATTACTAATCTTGCGGATGATCATCAGGGCATGCCCTGGCCCACCAACAAAGACCTTCGTACCTTCGCCAAACCCTTGACCGTTGTCGGTAAAGGTAATTTTTCCTTTCTCAACTTCTATTGTGATAATGAGATCGTTCGGAGGAAGGCCAGAGTGTTTTAAGGAATTTGTTACCAGATTATAAAATATGGCAATAAACAAACTGTTAAACTCCATCTTCGCTTTTTCTTGGTACTTAATTTCAACCGTTGTTTCTCCCAGCATTTTCTTGACCTCGTCAATGATTTGCTGCAAGCTCATCAAGGGTACATCATCTTCATCTCGCATGAAGCGATCATACGTCTTCACTATATTCTCCATCCCATTAAGAGTATTTTCTAACTCCATGGGTTGAGATTCTGTCATCAAAGCAAGCTCAAATGAGAGCTTGGCTGCCCCGAGCTTATTCATTATGTCATGATAGAATAAGTTCCACAGTGGTGTTGTTAGTGTTGTTGTCATTATCTTTTCAACTCTATAAGAACTATGTATATTATAATATTTTTATCTTAAGTTGTCAAGCAAAAGCTGACTCTTCAAAAGTCAGCTTTATTATTTCTTGCTTTTTTTGATTTAGACTAAAAACTTTACAATTAAGAGAGCAACTATGTTCAAAACCTTAATCATTGGATTAATGGCGGGACCAGCTGTGTCTTTATATGGATCGCCAACCGTATCTCCAGTCACTGCTGCTTGGTGGGCAAAACTTCCTTTCCCTCCCAAATTTCCTTCTTCGATATATTTTTTAGCATTATCCCAGGCTGCTCCTCCTGAAGTCATTTGAATTGCCAGGAAAAATCCAACAATAATCGAACCAATTAATAGGCCTCCTAAGACTTCAGGTCCTAAAATAAAGCCAACTAAAATGGGAAAGATAACTGGCAGCAAAGCAGGCACTATCATTTCTTTTAAAGCAGCCTTGGTAACAATGTCAACGCATTTTGAATAGTCTGGCTTGGCTTCACCTTCCATTAAACCCTTGATTTCTCTAAACTGTCTTCTTACTTCTTCAACTACTTTAGGGGCTGTTTTTCCAACTGCCTCAAGAGATAGGGCAGTAAAAAGGTAAGCAATCATTCCGCCTAAGAATAAACCTACTAAAATATTTGGATCCTCTAAAAGAAATTGAATCTTTACTTTTAAGTCTATTAGTTCTTGAGTATAGGCAGAAAACAAAACTAAAGCAGCAAGACCTGCTGAAGCAATGGCATAGCCTTTAGTAGTGGCCTTAGTGGTGTTTCCAACAGCATCTAATGTATCGGTATTTTTCCTCACTTCTTCAGGAAGACCAGACATTTCAGCAATACCTGAAGCATTGTCAGTAATAGGTCCATAGGAGTCCAAAGCAACAATTAGACCAGTGAGGGAAAGCATTGAAACAACGCAAATTGCCAGACCATACATTCCAGATAAGGTGAAGCTTATTAAGATTCCAATTGATATGAAAATTACAGGTAAAATAGTAGATTTCATTCCCACTGCTAAGCCAGTAATAATATTTGTAGCATGACCTGACTGAGAAGAGAGAGCAATTGATTTTACTGGTCCATATTTTTTGGAAGTAAAGTAATCAGTGATTAAAAATATTCCTCCAACAATGAAAAGACCGATTAAGGCTGGAAAATAAAGTTTCAATTCTGAAATTTGAAAGTAGGAAGAGAAGTCTTTTGTTATGTAATAGAAACCAATGGCTGACAAAACTCCAGCTGCAATAAGACCTTTATAAAGAGCAGCGATAATTGATTTGTTCTTAGGAAGTTTAACAAAATAAGTTGCAACAACTGAAGCTAAGATTGCAAAAGATGCCAGAATCAAAGGCAAAAGAATTGCCTGAGAAAGTCCTGGGAATAGAAGACTGCCTAAAACCATTGTTGCTACAATTGTGACAACATAAGTTTCAAAAAGGTCAGCAGCCATGCCAGCGCAATCACCCACATTATCACCAACTAAATCAGCAATTACAGCTGGGTTTCTAGGATCATCTTCAGGAATTCCTTTTTCAATTTTACCAACTAAATCAGCTCCAACATCAGCAGCTTTAGTATAAATTCCTCCTCCTAATCTGGCAAAAACAGAAATTAAAGAAGCTCCCAAACCCAAAGCAATCAAAGCCTTAAAATCCTGAGTAAATAAATAAAAGGTAGAAATACTTAAAAGGCCAAGACCTGTTACTAAGAATCCAGTCACTGAACCTCCCTTAAAAGCTAAATTGAAAGGAGCAGACAACCCTGATTTAGCAGCTTCAGCTACTTTTGAATTAGTTTGCGTGGAAACTATCATACCCATAAATCCAGCCAAGGCAGAGGCTATAGCTCCGATTAAAAAGCCAATTCCAGCATTCAGTCCGAAGACTGACCAGAGAATAAGAAATAAGAAGGCAGCAACAACAGAAACAGTCTTATATTGTCTTTTTAAGAAAGTCATTGCTCCTTGTTTAATGGCTTGAGAAATTTCAATCATTTTTCCAGAGCCAGCAGGAGTTTTTTTGATTTCTAAGGTTAAATACAAGGCAAAGATTAAAGAAAAAGAAGAAGCAAGGATAGGTATAAAAATAATGTTCATTGTTTTATTATTTGTTTATGTATAGTTATGATTCCGACCTTAATGAGTCTTTTATATTTTAATTATCATAACTTGCTTTGTGCTGTATATCAAGTTTTATGTTTGATATAATGTGGAAAACATATATGATAAGTGAATTATGAATAGAGACCAGGCCTTAAATTTATTAAAAGAGAATTTAAAGAATCAGAATCTGATTAAGCACTCTTTAGCAGTGGAGGCATCTATGAGGGGTTTGGCTGAAAAATTTAATGAAGATATTGAGAAATGGGGGATTTGCGGATTGATTCATGATATTGATTATGAGAAAACAGGCGGAGATGCTAATTTACATTCAAAACAAGGCGCTGAAATGCTTAAGAGTTTTGGCTTTAATCAAGAGACTTGTGAGGCAGTTTTATCTCATAATGAAGCGCATGGGATTAAACCCAGCAGTTTCATGGCCAAAGCTTTGTATTGTGTTGATCCCTTGACTGGCTTGATTGTGGCTGCTACTCTGGTTTTACCTTCAAAAAAGATTAATGAGTTAAAAGTTGAGAGTATCTTAAGGCGTTTTAAGGAAAGGGCTTTTGCTAAGGGTGCTGATAGAGACATTATTAGTGAATCTGAAGAATATTTAAGCTTATCTCTGGAAGAATTTATAGGGATTACCCTAGATTCAATGCAGGAAATTTCAAATGAACTTGGGTTATAGGGTAAATTTTTAACTTGACTAATGTTTTTGCTTAAATTAAGGTAAAATAAGACTGTGGATAACTTAATTTACGAGTAAAGATTAAAAAGGTCGATTTTTTTTAAAGTTTAATTCGAACTCAATTAAAATTACAATAATATGGCAACAGAAGCTTACTGCGTTAAATGTAAAAAAAAGCAAATGATGCTAAGTGAAAAAGAAGTTGAAATGAAGGGAAAAGGAGGCGCCAAAAGAAGAGCTATGACAGGAACTTGTCCTGAATGCGGAACAAAGATGTTCAGAATTTTAGGAAAAGCCTAATTCCACTCTTAACTTCAATTAAAAGACTTTTGGAAGTCTTTATGCAAATACAAGGTACTAGTCCAAGCGGACTAGTACTTTTGCTTTATGGAAAATTTTTAGCATAGTATTTTGAGCTTATCTTTAGTAGAATAATAATATAGAATAAATTTCAAAGAAAATGGAAGAAATTATTACAAAAGAAATCGCACAAAATTTGATGAAGCTTAAGGGAGAGGCAAGAGGAACTCATTTTGTTAATGATGCCCAGTATATTTTAGAGAAGAAGGGTGACGAGGGTTTAAGAAAAGTAGAACAAGAATTAGAAAGATTAGGTTGTCCGATAAAATATAAAAAAGTTAAGAACACTGATTTTTATCCCATAGGATTAAGAGCCATTTCTCTTTTAGTTATCAAAAAGGTTTTTAGCTGGGACGACAGAGGAATTAAAAATTTATGCGGTTTTGCAACAAGAGTTTCTCTGATTATTAGGCTTTATTTAAAGTTTTTCTACTCTATTGAGAAAATGGTAGAAGTTGCTCCCAAATTATGGAAAGATTATTTTACAGTTGGTTCTTTGAAGGTTACAGAATACGACAAGCCAGGGAAGCGAGTTGTATTAAGAATAGAAGATTTTATTCTTCATTCTATATATTGTCGCTGTCTAGAAGGTTTTTTCGGAGATATTGTTAAAATGGTGGTGGGAGTTAAAAGTGTAAATTGTAAAGAAGTAAAGTGTTCTGTTAGTGAGAATTGTCATGAGTTTGTTGTGACATGGTGATAATAAATGAATAAAAATCTTATTTTAAGCTTTTTGTTGATTTGTAATGTATTTTCTTGGTTAGTAGTTTATGATTTAAGCAGGCCTCAATTTCTTGAGGTTAATTTTTTTGATATAGGGCAGGGCGACAGCATATTTATTGAAACACCAGGCAACTATCAAATTTTAATTGATGGGGGACCAACCAATGTTATTTTAGAGAAATTAGGAAAAGAAATGGATTTCTGGGACAGAAGGATTGATTTAATAATTCTTACGCATCCAGAGCACGATCATATTGCAGGCTTAATTGAAGTTTTAAAAAGATATGAAGTAGAAAATATTGTATGGACAGGGATATTAAGAGATACTGCTGAATACAAAGAATGGATAAGATTGATTGAAGAAGAGGGTTCTAATATAGAAATAGTTCAAGCAGGTCAAAGAATAATTACATCTAATTTATTTTTTCAAACCTTATATCCTTTGGAAAATCTAAAAGGGCAGGATGTTAAAAATACCAATAACACTTCAATTATTAATCGTTTGATTTTTAACAACACCTCTTTCCTTTTTTTAGGTGATGTATATAAGTCAGTGGAAAGAAAGCTTGTGAGTAATGGAACATATCTTGATTCTGATATTTTAAAAGTTGGACATCATGGCAGTAAAACTTCTACTTCAAAAGAATTATTGGAATCAATTAATCCCCAAGCAGCTGTAATTTCAGCTGGAAAAGATAATAGATACGGACATCCCCACGAGCAGGTTTTGGAAATTTTAAATGATTATGGTATAAAAGTTTTAAGAACAGACGAAATTGGTGATATTAAAATTATTTCAGATGGAGATAAGATAAAAATAATAAATTCTAAAAATTATGGAATTTCCAATTTTTAAAACTAAAGTCAAAGGATTAGATAAAAAATTTAATTTAATAAACTTAGAAGAACAGAAAGAATATTTTGAAAGCAAGGCAGGTCCAGAAATTAAGAAATTAAGAGAGTTTTTAAAAGAAAATACTTTTATTGCTTATTTTTTAGGTAAAAAGAATTCTGGCAAGGGAACATATTCAAAAATGCTTGCCCAGCTTATTGGTCCTGAAAAAATAAAGCATTTTTCTATAGGCGATATGATTAGAGAAGTAGATGAAGAATTAGCTGACGAGCAAAAGAAGAAAGAATTAATCAGTTTTTTAGAAAAGAACTACAGAGGAAGTTTAAATTTAAAAGAAATTATTTCTGCGCTTGAAAACAGAAGCACAAAAACACTTCTTCCAACAGAATTAATTTTAACTTTAATAAAAAGAGAAATAGAAAAAATCGGAAGGAAAACCCTTTTTCTTGATGGTTTTCCAAGAGACATGGGTCAGATAGATTTTTCTTTGTTTTTCAGAGATTTAATTGGTTATAGAAATGACAGAGACATTTTTGTTTTAATTGATATTCCTGAAGCGATTATTGACGAAAGAATAAAATGGCGCAGAATTTGTCCTGCATGTAAAACTTCAAGAAATCTAAAATTATTGCCAACTTCAAAGATTGATTATGACAAAGATAAAAAAGAATTTTATTTAATTTGCGATAATCCAGACTGCAAAAATGTACGAATGGTTTCAAAGGAAGGGGATGAGTTTGGAATTGAGCCGATTAAAGCAAGGCTTAAAAAAGACGAAGAACTGATTCAGAAAGCCATGTCTCTTTATGGGATTCCAAAAGTTTTAATAAGGAACTCAGTGCCAGCAGATATTGTTCAAGATTATATTGATGATTATGAAATTACTCCGGAATATATTTTTGAATGGAATGAGAAATCACAGAAAGTGGACATTAAGGAAGAGCCCTGGATGGTTTTAGATGATAAAGGGTATTAAGTCTTTAGTTTGCTTGCACAGCCAGCAACAATTTCTTTAATTAAACAGCTTGTTGAGATTTTTAACCTTTAATTTCCATTGTTTTCTTGTCTTGTTATTTTTCTCTATTTTTCTGTACTTGAAAAGAAAAACAAGATTTGACAGGGTTTTATCAAAAAAGATAAAATAGATAGTGCCCTGGTTTTTCTAGTCGAATCTGGGAATAACTTCGAAAAGGGAGCCTGAAATGATGTGTGTTCCGTGGAATGCACCTTTGGTTCCCACTTGGAACTTTATCCAGAAGTTCCTAGAAAAACAGGGTACTAAAAATCCGCGTCAAGCGCGGTTTTTTAGTTGAACTTATTTAGAAAGGCAAAAAAAAATAGGCAAAGCCATTTTTTTCTCTTAAGTTCCTTTGAACTATTCTTGAGAAAAAATGATTTTGCCATCTAGTTTGACCTCCCTTATTAGGCCTGGTATTTGCAGCGGCAGGATAGATATGCCGTTTCTATGAAGTTCAATGACGATTCCAAGATCGGGATCAATCTGTTTTAGTTTTCCTGCAGTTGTCTTTTCCTCGCCTTCAAGGAGGGTTTTTACCTTTATTTCTTTTCCTATGCTTTTTTCCAGTTTTTCTACTGTCTTCTTCTGTTTTCTTTTTAACAGTTTTCTTTTTATGAACTTGATCACGCTTATCACCTCGTGATTACTAATATCTTTTTACCAGAAATTTTAAGAATTGTCAAGGTATAGTTATATTAAATCACCTTGATAATAAGGTGATTTTTTATGTCTTTGAAGCGCGAGCAATTAAACTATCTTTCAAATTTTAAAAAATATTGCTTTGGTTTTGATTGTTGTTCTAACAATGTAATCCAACTTGTATTAATGTCAGAAACTCGTTTTACTTGGCCATTGTGTTTGCACAGAGGGTTAACAATTCTTGATTTACAAAATACCTGGACATTGTAGTTTTCAGGATTATTAATGACCTTTATTTTTTTATTCATCCTGTCGTAAAATAATCCTAACTGTTCATCGCTCTTTAAGTGCTTTTTAATTTTTGATAATACAATTTCATCAGTAGTATAAAGATCGTTTTCTGTGATGTATGTTTTTTTTAGTGCATATTTTAAATAATCACCAACAGTCCTAAACATTATCGCAGAAGCTAATCCAGAGTAATATTTTTTATTGAGTTTAAAAAACAATTCAGCATATTTTTTTGCAGATTCAAATTCCTTGAAAATCCAATTATTATTTTCTGTTACTAAATTATCAAGAAAATATTTTACATCGCTTGAACTTGACTCATTAAAAAGCAAAGCTGTTCTTAGAGAATAATCAATTCTATTAGCGCACAAATCAGGCAATCCTTTTTCTTTCAGGGGAAAATTTTCTTCATTCAGAATATATTCCAAATCAAAATTATATTTTTTTAATATAATTGGTATTTCTGAATTTTTAATAAATTCATTAAATACATTGTCTTGGTGGCTGTGTTCTTTTTCTGAGCCAGAGTCTAAAGCATAATCAATGCAATGAGAAAAAGCAGAATGAGAAACATCATGTATTAATCCAGCAATTTGTTCTTCAATAGGAGCATCATATTTTTTAAGCAAATAAAAAACTCCTATTGAGTGGTCAAAACGAGTAAATTCAGCAGGAAAATGCTTTTTTGAATAACCAGCTTGATCTATGCCTTTTAGTCTCTGAAGGGCGGAATTATCTATGAGTTCTAAGATTACTGGTTCTGAAATTTCAATTTCACCATAAAGCTGGTCTTTGTATAGCATGCTGTTGAGTTGTTTTTAGTCGGGGCAGCGGGAGTCGAACCCGCCGTCACACCCACCCCAAGGGTGCATGTTGCCGCTACACCATGCCCCGTTGCCGGGCGTTAATTTATCTTAGTAAGAGATTTAATACATTT
>Ga0209976_10000062_pt1 | contig 77711 bp, 138 predicted proteins | sample SumtaG_FD_182806 | JGI IMG/M metagenome (GOLD analysis project Ga0209976, IMG submission 182806) | Deep subsurface microbial communities from Indian Ocean to uncover new lineages of life (NeLLi) - Sumatra_00157 metaG (SPAdes) (version 2) | ecosystem: Environmental > Aquatic > Marine > Oceanic... | reverse complement strand
GATTCTGGGAATGGCATGGGTGGAGATTGTGAAGGCTGTCATTAGATAGATCCTTTATGTATCAAGTTCATCGTAACAGGTAGTCTCAAATGCAGCTGCTAGAATTCCATCTGCTAGAGAACCAGTGTGGTAGTTACAGCTTTCTTTTATGTCATCCATGTCCCATTTTCCATCCGTGCGCTTTGTGGCATAAAAAAGTCTACCGTTGATTTTGATTTCTACAACGGTACCAGAATCAGGGGAAGTATCGGAATAGGTTCTCATGACTCTTCCCTTCCTACTATCTGGGACCTGATTTTTTCCCTTAGATGGTGGTTTATGATACGAAGATCTTCAAATGTTACACGTAGAGCATCTTCAGCTGAGCGTGTAAAAGGCCCACGTCGATCAAGCCTCGATTTTTGTAACTGTTGTACATCCTCTGAGAAGTAGTCCTTTCCATTTACATCCTTGTCGCGATATGTGATAAGACGAAGTAGCCATTCCCGTTCTACTATTTCAGTCTTGTCATAGGCTCCACTGTACCAACGTTTCCACCATTGATTTGTTTTGGTTTTCATTTTATGAGTCATGACTCTCCCCTCTCAAGTTCATCAAACATTTCTTTGTACGTCATTCTACCAGATGCAAACATTGGTTCAGATTCGGTTGGTACTACCGGAACGTACTCAGGACAGTCCTTGGAAAAGTTCGCAGTAGCTACACCTAACCCTAACAAATCAGCCTGAGCTTGATTGATATTCGATTGGTGCCGTAGACATCTGGTCTTGCTACATTTGGCTTCGCAAAACGTTTGATCTTTGTAACAGAGTGGCATCAGCTTATCCTTCCGGACCTAGTCATGTCTGAAGTTATCGTTATATCGTCTTCTTACAGAGTATTGTTCATCTGGTAAGTTTTCCTTCATCCAGTCAGCAGCTTTCTTTGTAGCTTTTACATGGTTTTTTGCGTAGAAGGTAGCATTCACTCTCCCAGACTCCTCCCAAGTCTTTGAACCCTTTATCCAGATTGTATAATTATGACATGCATCGGGGATCTCATCATCTTCGAGGATCTTGACTTCTTCATTCATCATGATTTCTACCCTTCCGAATCTACGATCTCAAGTTTGGCTGTTTCAATGGAGAACTTTTCTCCATCCATGTTTTCCACGTTTAAGGCAGCTCTACCATGTGGTCGCTCAGTCGAAAAAACGGCCCGTCCTTCATCCGTCCAGTACCAGATCAGATTACCACGTTGACGCTGTAAGGTGTCGTAGAGGGCGAGGTCGATACCACTATCGATTTCCTCTTGATCGTAAGCACTCTTACATTGACACTCTTGAGACATACCCTCTACTCCTTGGAAGTCTGGACAACCCGCTTCCTCGCATTCAAGACAGTAGGGACCAACAGCTATCTCCATACAGTCGCGACAGTCGCAAGGTTTGTATCCTATGTGTTGTGACATTCCTAGGTCCTCTCGTGGTATTGAAACCGTTTTCTCTTCCCATTGTGAGCTATCCTTGTCTTCCCATACTCGAATTGTCACTTCAATAGAATCATCGTAGACTGTAACTACAACATCACCGTGTGCATCTTGACAGACGACTCTGAAGCATGAGTCCGGAGATTCAAGAGTAACCGCTTTGATTGGTACCGTGTTAATTGGCATTGTACTTAACCCCTCGTCCTTCGATTTCCATTCATAACAGCCCGATAGGCTTCACTGAGACTAACATGGTACAGCGCTCGGTACGTATTGACCATAGCAAGGAGTTCGATTTCCTTGTAAAGATTTAGATAGAAGTCCTTGTGAACGCGTTGTTCAGTTTGTGCAGATTTGAACGATACGAAACGACCGGTGAGAGGGTTACGGTAACGGTTGCAAGTCTCATCGTAAATCATGACGTTAATTCCATCCTTGTTCAGTAGCGGTTACAGTGTGCTTATCGATGTCATTGTAGATCCAAGTGACTTCCTGAGATAGTGCGTGCTGGAAGAGTTCTGTGAGGTAGTCCACCGTATCGTCAAGGTCATCAATGTTAACATCGTCTGTGATGTCCTCTATGTGGACTTCAATACCACCCCAACCCGGGCAAGCCGTCATGGTGTAGCTACGCCAACTAAGATATCCACTCTCGTCCATGGGGTGATACCCGAACCGGATTTTCAGCGCTCCAACGTTGGGTTCTCCATTTGCTCCGGCATATGTATCGAACATGTCCACAGTCCAGGGGTTATCAATCCCGCTGCCGTGCGGGAGGAGGTCTAGAGCGGCCGTGAGGGCTTCTCTAGCGTGTCCACGGATCGTTTGTGTGTGCTCAGGTGTCCAGCTAGAGTGGCTGGCGTTGCGTCGACTGATCTGGTTGTACAAGTGTGCTGCTAGTGTGTTGGTCATGATGTTAATCCTTTAACAAAAGAGTGTTGAGTCTGTAGGTTTCCTTTATCGTGTCGCCCGTCTAGCTAACTTGCCAACCGGACACTTGTTTAGTTCAATTCGCGTCGGCCAACCTTAGAGATAGTCCGTCTATGAGCGCTCATCTCTGAGGTATGTTTGTTGTTTTGAGATCTCAGAGTACTACCTTCCCGTTCTATTCTTGCCTCAACGATATGCGTCATGCAAAGGCCGCTATCGCTATCGGTCCAAGCTGGAAGAGTACAGGTTGAGTGTGAGCATGTCATGGTGTGTGTCCTTTGTTTACTTCGCCCGATTTGCTTACCGGACACTCACCTATATAGCAAGGCTCATGCCAGGTTGTCTACGAGGGTGCCACCACCTAGATTGAGCAAATTCGTAGCATAAAGTTAGATAAACCATGATACTTATGTCCCTGTAGCTTTACCTAACCTCATCTCGATTCAAAATTCTGGATAAATTCAACCAAATGGATTCAGATTGTTGAATCTAGAGCGACTAGAGTAGCTAGACTAAGGTTAGGTAGGTCCACCTAAGGCAAGATCGACACTGTCTCGACTTTCAGAGTCATTTTCTATATCAAGGTTTATTCTAGATTCGTTCCTATCATCTTTACAATTGCAAGGCATTGGACCGTTACAGAATCCACAACTTGCATCACCCTGTGAAAACATAGGATGGTCTTTTGGTGGTAATCCATTATTATGGAATCCTATTTGGAAACTCTCAGTCTTTTCACTTTCAAGTCTCCACTCTGGAAACCAATCTAGACATCTAGCTTTCTCGTCCCACCATTCACAGTAATAATCTATTACATTACCGTCACCTATTCGTATGACCATGATAATCATTTTTACTTCGTCACAGGTTACAGGGGTTTTGATTGGGTATAAGGTTAACATGAGACTATCCTAAATTATTACTTAATGACGATAATTCAGTGCTAGCTACTATTCCAACTATCCACCATATAAACAATATACCCCCTAATCCCCACCCTACCGTCACAGTTGTAATGTAATCCTTCCAAGTATAGATAGACCTACACTCATCAGTTATTGAATCAAATGCATTAAGTATCCTCATTAGATTTCCCCATATGTCCTACACGATTACGAAGGTTTGAAGCAAAAAAGTGGATTGGACTTCTCAATAAGTGCAGCATATAGAAGTGTTATGATAGTTGCATGCTTATCATGATCAAGATCTATTACTAAGTAAGTACAACATGCTTTTCTCCAGACTTACTCTGTCCATCTTGTTCTTTCAACATTAAACTTTCTATATAGACCCTTCATCTTTACCTCCCTTCACCCATTGAATATAACCTTTTATATCCTCATAGGTTGCTCTGGTGTGTCTTATTAACTCATCTATTAAATCCACACTAAATCTAGTCTCGCCTCGTAGTACTTTAGATAAATGAATCCTAACCCAAGGTTTACCATTGGGTTTCTTCAATACAGTACTAAGGTGGCGATAGTTACCTGTACCTAGTACAGTATCTAGTTCCTCATAAGAAATCTTCTTCATTCCATTTCTCCTCTAAGCCTTCTCTGTAACATTACAGAAAACTTATTGCTGAACCCTATAGCTTTAAGTTCTTCTATAGTAGCGTTACCGATATGTCTAACTGAACCAAAATACTCCGCCATAGCCATCGCTTTCACTTCACCAATTCCTTCTATAGCAAATGCCATTTCGGCCCGCTGTTTAAAAGCTTTATTATACTTACTATTCTCATGTCGAAATTCAGGTATTAACGGCAATCGTCTAGAGGTATCAAACCCATACATTCCACGGCGTTTCACCCAGGGTTTATTGAATAGTCGATACTGATATACAACCCACACAGCAGCGGTGGCTAGATCAGGGACATTGTAATAATGCACTCCCGAATACTGTATATCAGCAATGCGAGATATAATAAACCCATACTTCATAGAGCTAGGGTATCTATCCCCATCGCTGTCTACTTTTTCATACGGGACCCATTGACTATTTTCTAGTATTTCAATTGTGAGGTGTTCACTTGGTCGGAATGTCCCTACTGTTAATAACCAGCAATGATTATAATCGTTTAACATATTTGGAACTTGAGTGGTTTGTAATCGTTTATCCTCTATACTGGAGAATAGGTCACCGGAGGTGATAGTTTTTAGTTCAATCCCAAAGTTGAGTTTACCATCAGGACCGTTACCACTGAAGTATATATCAGCAGAGTTGAGCCGAGTGAGGGTAGCGAGACTAGCTAAAGGTTGATAGGAGATGATATCACCAGGAGCGCCGGAACCTTTACGAGGGTCTATGTGGATGGTCATTTGCTAACCTTTAGTTTTAATCTACCCTGGGCGATTACTTCAATAGGCTGACACTCCTCAGTCCAGTAGCTTCCTATCCCTATAAGTATTTTCTGTTGTCTTTCTGGGGTTTCATATAGGATACCCGTATTCCAGGTATTTATTATTATCTGATACCTCACAAACGTACACCTAAACACTTTCCAAAGTATCCAAAATAAAGGGTTCATGATAGCTCCTCCATCATTTGCCGAATTGGTTTAACCACTATCTCCCAAGCTAGTCTATCTAGACGTTCTAGTTCCTTAAGTGTCACTTCATTAGCACACCCGCTAGCTATTAGAATGTCCCTAGATAGGACGAATATCTCGAATATGTTCATCACAACCACCTTGAAATATCAAATTCCAGTGCTTGAGCCTTTTCAATTAACTTCTCAGCTTCTTCTACTTTTTCTTCACCTAAAAGTCTACTAGCCTCATTCATCAATTTCTCTCTAGTCCCTTCTGTCATATCCATTTGATTTTTAATAATAGATTCAAAGCAACACTGATCACCTGATAGGACGGTGCCTGTAGTGTAGGCATTTAGGTAAGGTTTTTCAACTGTAACAGATGGTATATGGGTTTCCTTATCAAAATTGGATCGTAGAATGATTTCAGTATCAAATTTTGATCCGCTATACACGTCATAAATTATTTTACCAGTCTTCACATCAAATCCATCTGATTTTTCTCCTGGAGCAAGTTTCTTAGGCTTATACTCATCCGATGCACGGCCAATATATACTAGATAAGTACTATTAGATATATCAGCCATCTGTTTATACAATATATGGAGCTGTTCAAACCTATTATTCAATTCCCCATACCCGTACTGCCTCTTTTTATTTAGCGCCAATAAGCTACCAAAATCTCTCTGACGTTGTAACTGTTTAAATGTATTTAATGAGTCAACTATAATAGTTCTTGCCCACCCTTGTTTCCCATCCTCTCCGCATAGAGCATCTCTGAATCTAGTATGAAACTCTATCTCCATCTCCTCACCCATTTTTTTATTATTTTGTAGATCCTCTATAGAATCTACAGCTAATCGAAAATTCCACTTAATTATTTCTTTTTCACCTGCATAGCGTTCTACTTTTCCAGAATCATTTTCTGATCCTGACATATAGAAAATAGGTCCTGGCCAGGTTAAAGCTATTGATGTTTTCCAGGAACCCTCCGGTCCCCAAATTAAAGTAGATACGCACCTACGAGTTAGTTCTGCTTTGACAGGTGTCCACTTAAGACTACTGCTAGGTTTTGCTGTAATGGTGGGTGCTGTTGTGGTGTTTGTCATGATAGGTCTCCTGAGTTAAAGGTTTACAATAACGATGATTTACGTATTCAAGTATAGGCAACCCGTAAGGTTCATAGTTTCTATTTGAACTGGCAAATTCTACAGCTTCAGTATCACCTAATAGAAACAACCAAGCCTTTAGGTGTGAAACACTTCTCATAGTAGATAGCCCTCTTTCACTCTCTGCTTTTTTAAATGCGAAGGGTAAGTAGTCAAGTATTTTATCAATTATTGCTTTTCTATCTAAAGGGGGTCTATCTTCATCCCATTCAACAGCTATTACTTCAGGTTTCAGAAATTCTCTAGCTAAGGTAAAGGATAAAAACGGAAGTAAATCATTTAAACTTACTCCAAAAAAATCATCACATGTTTTTATCTCGTGATAAATCTCTTCTTCAGTCGGTAGTTCAAACTCAAGCATGGTTTTCCTTTTCATTCATTGTTAATCCTTCCATTACAGTTTTAACTAATTCTTCCGGTACTTCACCTTTGTAATCCTTATTTACTTTCTCGATCATAAACAGTAACCTTTGATTCTGTTTTTCCTCTCCACTTTCTAAACTGCCTATTCTAGGTTTTTTCTCCACCTTAATACCTTTATATTTTTCATCTAGAAACCCCTGCTGTTCCATTACTAACGCCTTCATCATGACCATGGTCCAATTAGCTCGTAACTCACTATCCGTCCATATTTTTTCCCAGTATCTATAAGATACCAATTCAAATTCACTACCTGACGTATCACCTTTACCAAACGCAACGTGCAACCTACCTATATTACTATTCACCATGTAACAGTAACACATCAGCTGACACCAATATCCCCACAGTATATCTTCGTTTATCCAATAACTTCCGTTCTCACTCACTCCATCAATACCCCAAGCTGATTTCTGCGGATACTTCATCTCCTCTACTGCCCAGTCAATATAATCAAATAGATCCATTGTGCCATATATACCATCTCTTTCTATTTCTTTTGGGGTGTCATATCGTAAAGGTTGATCCTCCTGTAATCGGGCCTTCATTGCATACTCAAAAGCATTACCAACCTCCCATAACATTCTATTCGGTTTATCCATTGGCTGATATCTATTATTTTCAATTGAAAGTTGGTGTATCACGTCAGATATATGAAATCCAATAGACCTATCTGTCATGGGTAGTAAATCAGGGAATTCTTTTGATAGTAGAGTTAGTTTCATGAGGGGTGTATAAGTATTAAGTACGGGGGCGAAGGCCACCCCCTTAGCGTTCTATCAAATCAAGGTTAAAGGATGACTTCGTGTTACTCCTCCTTAATACCGTAGCGGTTAGCAACGATTTCAACTCCGATACTAGCCATTATGGCTTCATTAGCAAGAGCTGCAACGTACTTAGATGACGAACCACCAGGGTAGGCCCGCATCAAAGCCACAGTAAGGGTAGTCTTCAGGGATCTACCAACGTCGTCCTTTTTCTCACTGTCGGTGATTGCGGTATGAACGTAGACCTTAAACGCGTCAAGTTCACTTTCGGAAATGTCACTGGTACCGATGGACTTTTTAGCGCCAGGGGGAGTATCACTGATGACTTCATCAACAGTAAAAACAGAGTATTCCTGCATCTCCCCCTTATCGTTTTTGAACTCCTTTGGCTTCCGGCTAGCCTTTACATTAAATCTACCATCCAAAGCCGAGAGATCTTCTGGGAATAATTCTGTCTTAACCCCACTACTCGCCAGACTTTTCAATAAACCAGCCCACCCACTTTTTGCTGAGAATTTAGGATCAGATTCAACCGATCCTCGCGCAGCGATGATAGACACACCAAAGTGATCATCCACACTCTCAGAGAAGTAGTTACATGGAACAGGAAAACCATCGCCATTAGATTCCCCCGTACCAGGAAGATATTGATGAGGGATCTCCCCTTCATTCCTACCCCCTTTGATTCTATTCTCAGGATGGTATAGGAGTCCCACCTTATATCTATGAGTATAGACGTCCTCTTCAGAGTCCTCATCAGGGGTATAGGTCACAAATACCGTACAGCGGCTTTTAAGTGGACTTTCATCGTCAAAAAGAGGTCCAGTCTTAAACGACATTGTTGCAGTAATTGACTCAATCGTATCCAAGCCAATATCATCCTCAGTACTCCCCATTTGACGTAGGGAAGAAAAATCGAGCCCATCTAGTAGGTTTTCTACAGGTTCTTCAGACATGTTCACTTTCTCCAAGAAGTAATTGGGGTACTAATCGCCGAACGTTTCGGTGACTGTGGGGTTATTATATAAGGACATCTATCTTCTACGATTTTTACGTTCAAGACGTCTATTTGACTCATCAACTGATTGTATCACAACTCCAAATAGCGCTACTTTAGACTTCGATGAAGATCTCTTAAAACTACTACGTCTAGTATCCCAACCTCTTAACCTAGTTCCGCGTCTATTAACCTTACATACGTAAATAATTCCACTTCTAAACCAGTTCACGGCACCGGCCCTTTATAATCCTCAATATCCCTACATTCCTTAAACAGCTCACTCACTTCTTCAATCCAATTCACCCTCTTTTTAAACCATTGCCAATTCCCATCGAATATAAACACCTCACCATAGTCATCACTCGCCCGCATATCACGACCAAAATTCTGTATAAGTGTTCTCCCTACCACAAAGTCATGATACATCGGGTCGTCCTTTAACCTTGCAGCTACTAATGGATCCCCTATCCAGAAAAACGGCATCTTAGCTATAAACAAGCACCTAGCCTGATCGTAGATAAAATCCGTTCCCTCGCCAACTACAGGCGATACCAGTATAGACGGTGCAGACACTGTTCGGAATTCCTTTAGTGCGTTTTTTGTAGTATCTCTATTATGATATATCATAAACTGGCTATACCTACTACGTTGAATTATCTCTTTCTGCCAATCGTACGATACAGTAAGGATAGCAATCTTCACCATGAGTCGAGTGTCTATAACCTTATCCATTTGATCAACCCATTTAGTTATATTTCCCTCCCCCATGTCCTCTTTTCTTTTAACACTTACAGGACTCATCGGTCCACTTTTTGCAAAGTGTATAACAGGGTGCCTTTCAGATGGAAAAATAGGTTCTACGATTACCTCATCACATTTTCTTACCCCAATATACCGTAAAGTCTTATCGTCTACTGTAGCTGAGACTAATACTATCTTTGGAATACCTCTATAGAGTAACCTTTCAGCGAATTTGTTAACCCAGACTGGGGATAAGGTAATTCCTTCTTTTGTAGATTTTCTAATCCACTTTACGCCCTCAGTCTGTAATCTATTTATCGAAGCAATGAATTTACTAAGTTTAAGTTTCTCTTGATAATCATTATTAGTATCTAGTAGTATCTTAGTTTTTGAGATAGAAGTCTTACACCAATCTACATTATCCCCTTCAGGAGGTAGACCCATATGTAATTCATTTTTCAACCAGTCAGCGTTTAGTATTACAGTGCAAAACCCGTGTAAAATCCCCATTGCTTGGTGAACTTCGTCACATATCAAAATATCAAAAGGATTAAACATACTCCAGTTAGCAGATGACATCCATTTATGATAATTCATTTGGACTAGTTTAGCATTCTTTACCTTTTCAAGGGCGCCACCAATACCGAAGTAATCACATTGGTTTTTCACTGTACAGTCAGAACCAAATAAACACGGGCCGATGTTACAATTGCCAAGGGTACCTGTGTAGAATTCCCCATAAGGTTGCAGCGCTTTACAGGGGTAATTAGACATTCCTTTTAGATCAGTGAGGCCGATTGAACTAAAATCACCGTATAGTTGATCCTGTAAACCTTTTGTAGGGGTTAAGATTAAAGCCCTACGTTCTTCTAATATAGCTGCTAAAGTGTATATTAAGGATTTACCAGTGCCTGTACCGGCGCGAAGCTTTATAAAGCGTGATGTGGATAGTACTATTTGCTCAACAGTATTCCATTGGGTGCTACCACTGGGGTATACACGAAACGTTTCGAATTTGGAAGGGAGGCCGAATTGTGATGGGGTGGTCATAGGATTTATTTCTAAGTAGAAACTGAATAGTCCTGTTCAGCTCCGCATGTAGGACATTTTAATACCCCTTCTGCCCAATGCTCCTCAGATCCATATGGAGTTCCAGGCTGTGTACCTGATTTCTCTATAATGAACTCGGCAACGTCACCATCCACTAAACAAGTAAAAGCAGTTCCATCTTCTTTAAATTTAGCCCCCTCCTCAAGTTTAGCTGTACATTCTAGACATAATAATCCTTTAGGTGTCTTGAATAATAAACAGTCATCAAACTGACATTTAGAACAGGTTCCAGTTCCAATGGAGTTTTTAGCCATTAATTCATTGAATCTATTCGTTGCCTTGCTAGCTGAAGTTGGATTACTCATGATATTGCCTCAGTGAGAGCTTTATCCGGCCAGACATTAGCAATAGAAACAATAAATGCCATGTCACCGGTTACAAATAGGCCTACTTCTTTAGATAGAGGATACCTTAGCTTTAGAAAAGGAGTGTTAAGAGATTCCTCTTGTACATATCCTTTTAATGCAGTAACTACACCTAACTCCAATGTAAACTTATTCTCTATTCTGGTAATTAAATCGTCGACTCCATATGATGTATCATTTTCTCAAACTCCTTTGGTGAATTCTTTATGTCCAGTCACTTTTCCTGATAGGTATCCCATACTTCAACCTCAACTCTTCATCCTTCGTTACAGTAAATCTCCCCTGTTCAGTCCTCGTAACTAATCCTTTTTCGCTCAATTCCTCTACAACATCAATGCACACACTAGAGCTCAACCCCGTCTCACCTGACACCTCATTAGATACCATTCCTCTATCCCCGTACTGTACCAGAGCGGCTATAACAGTTTTACTGTCACCCTTTAGGGGTATTGGTGGGGGTAGAGTGGGCATTTCACTATCGGCCCCTTCAACTATAGTTTTCTTTCCCTCAGTTAAGCGAATAGCTATTAGTAAGGCACTCGGCCCCACCTGTACAACAATTGCAACGCATAGATTTATTAGTACAGTAGTAGTTCCAATCCAACCTTCATCATGTATCCAGTTTAAGGTTTCCGGTAATGATTTATCAAGTTGGCTCCCTATGAAGTATAAAGGGATAACCGTACAAAGTGAAAAGAAGACCGATAGCCACATTGAGTAGAGTAGGAATTTTACTTTGGGAGTTGCTTCGTAACTTACAGTAATGAATAGAACCAATGCTTGACAAAGTATTGAGGTGGTTCCTAGTGCCCACCCTGGAATTATAGACCAAAACCATTCTTGAGGTGGTTTACCACTCTCTATCCAGATAAAAATCCCTGCAAATAGCATAGGCTCTACTATGAAAGCTAAAGCTACAACTATAGGGGAGAGCTTTTTTACTGCGCTGTCAGTGAGTGTCATGTTGTTTCTTCCACAGTAACACAAATAGTTCCAATTCGAGAACCTTCATCAACAGTTTCAAATGATTTATGATGAATTAACACAAACCAGTGCCCTAAAATTAAATTATATCTCCATCCTAATATAACAGCATCTAAAGGTACTCCTGTCATAGTACCTTTACAATCAAACCAATCAGGAAGAGATAATATTTTTACTCTATTTTCAGTTGAAATATTTGCAGCAAATTTATGGTTATCACCTATGGGATAATGATCACTCATGACATCTTCCTCTCTATTTCTTCAACAGTCATGTTACGTTCTCGCATTTCTTGAGCTAGATAGAACATTACTTTATTGACATCGGGATTCATAAGTACCACCTTAAAGGTATTAGTTCAGTTATATATTCTCGAGTATCGGCACACTCATTACATAGGCCATATTCAGTATCAGCACTCTCATCTCCACATAAAGTACAGCCAACTCCTACGGATTCTTTTCTGATATATTCAGTAGGCTCATCCCACTCTTGCTCTTCCTGTAGTAATCCTATCACCCATTGCGCCTCCAGTCCAAACGCGTCGCCAATTTGCAGTTCACCCTCAGAGTTAATAAACTGTCTGTAACTTTCGGGTAACGTCCCCGCACTGCCACATAGTGTAGGCATGTTAGTCATTTAAGCATTCCTCTATGGTGTTTACGATAACGCCTTTAGCAGTGATACCTATTTGGAATTCACCATATCGGGTGGTATTTAATGGGGAGCGTTTATAGATTAGCATAGGGGATTTATCGTTTTTATCCTCCAGCATTAGAAGAGTGTCACGTAATTGCTCTTGGCATTCCATATAATTTATAACTCCAGTCTCATTATAAGCTTTTATCACCACAGTTGTTCTACCAATCCTAGCCCACTCCAGCGCCTTATCTAACTCATTAAACGCCGCCTCTATTTTCAGTACGTTCTTCCACTTACCATCCTCTGTTTTACCAATAGGACATCGAACAGTAAACTCAGGATGAGGCTTCTTAGACCGTTTAATAAAGGTTACACACTTTTTTGGTTTTGCAGGGGGTAAAAGCTTTACTTTTTCTGTGCCAACTCTATGTAGTTCTTCATAGTATTTTGTTTCAACCTCTCGTGCGCCTATTCCCTGAAATTGCAACCTACCCGTATCAAAAACAGTAACTGAGAGTTTCTTTGATGTTTTTAATTGTGTACCATACGATAACTTTTTTGTAACTGTTACCTGATGTCCGATACGCGCTAAACGACTAGACGTATCCTTAATAGGGTCTATAAGCTTTATTTCACTCATTATCTGCTCCAGGTAAATCTAGTACATTATCCAGTACCTCATTAAGCCTACTATCACTCTTACGACTCTTCCTCACCCCGGGTTTCTCAGTAACAATAATTCCACCAACGATTTTCTCAGCAGCTATGCCATACTCCGTAACAACCTTTCTAATTTCACCCTTGTTTTCAACTTGTGGACGTAAGTACTTAGACTTAACCTTTTTGATATCATTTAGCTTCCAATCCCACCCACTAGTAAATGTAGCCCCTTCTACTTTAGTTTTAACCTTTTTATCCTTTGGAAGTACAAGCTCTAAAGCATCATTAGTATTGCTAACTTCATCGTCTAATGTGTCTAGTAACTTTGTAGCTTCTGAGATTTTACCATCTTCTATCAACTGTTCAGCTTTTTCTAAAATATCTTTTTCACTCTGTTCAACCATCATTGTTAAAAGGTTATCTCTTTGCTTAGTTTGTTGTTGTTGGTTAATCTGTTCATACTCAATCATACGTTGATTTATAGCTTCATCAGCTTGCTCTAGGGGTTCAAGCAATCGTTGCATATACTCTTTTGATTTATTAAAACTATTCCTTGCTAACTGTATCTCAATTTCTTGTTGATCGATTTGTAGTAGTCTACTAATTAGATCTTTTGCAAGAGCGATTCGGTTAAATCGTAACTCGACAGCTATTTCTAGATCAGTTTGGGATTGTATCGCGGGGAACGCTTTTGAGATCTCAGTAATGGTTTGGATTTCTAGCTGAGTTTCTGTGGGTATCTCGGCATGAATTTCTATTATTTTAGAGCTAGAGGGAATGTCCATCTTTTGAGCTGTAAGTAAATAGTCTTCAAGAGTAGCCTTGTCACCGTGCTTTTTTAAGCCTAGTGTAGCTAACTGTTGTATTATTTCTTTGGAGGTCATAATGCTTCTATTCCTTTACTTAAAACACGGTCTAAAGCGTCAATAACTTTTTTAGTATCTTCTGGTAGACCTTCAGATATTGAACCGTGCTAGTCATCGCTACCTATTTCTGGCGATTCTCCATCACTTATACCCTTCTCAAGCTTATAGACAATCCATGAGTGAGTAGTTCTAGCCCTATCCCCAGGTATAACATTCAAGGCGTAAGTTGTTAATTTTTCAAGCTCTCTACGAAGTGTTTCAGCGTTGGTATACGAATACTCTCCAGATAAGTTGCTAATTCTAAGACCTTCATTGCCGGTTAACTCAGTAAGTCCTTCAGCAACCTTTTGCAGAGGGTGATCTTTTTTCGACGTTGGGTTAATGTTTACTTTCTTGATTTTCATGAATGACTTCTCCTTGAACAAATTATGGCAGTATTGCCAGTAGGGTACTGAGTAGAGTTAACTTCTTTGGGTCGTGACTTTTTTGCTACATCCTGAATAGATCATCAAAACCATCATCAACTTGAAGCGATCCCTTACGTGCACCATAAGCTATTGCATGAAAAATCATTATTCTATCCTCACGACTAGTAAATTTTAATTGTGTACAGACCTCAGTAGCTAAAACGATTTTTTCATAATGGTCTTCACTCTCTGTTACGATTAGATCTATATTGTGGCACTCACTATATGACCTATAAACAGTGTTTACCTTTACTCCTCGTATTTAAACTAGTTTACTCGCGCGACTAAATTGACTTATTTTTTTCTGATTCTCCCAAAAAGGCAGAGTTTTTACTCTCCATTTACCTAATGATAATGTATGTACAAACCCATTTCTCTCTGAGAATAAAGGAGGATGTACACGATATGAAGCAAACCATAATCCAATCTCAAAAACTCTCAACCAGAACATCCCCTTTGTATAATACATTTTAAGTAGCCGCGACTCGAATCTATACTGATTAGGTATCTTAATCATTTCTTATTCCTTGTAACAATCTCACTAACCTTAACCCCACTTCGCCCGAAGAAAATCGCCCCAACTGCATAGAGTGCGTATTCCAGTATAGTTAATTGTCCCGGTGAGGATAGATCAAACACAATCATGGTTGTGCAGAGTATAAATGATAAATAGGCCAGTCGCATTTCACCTGTAGATAGGGATTTGCGTAAGGGGTCATTAGTTCTACTTCTGAATTCATCTATAAGTTGATCAAGTTCATCAAGTTTTTTGGTTTCTTTTACTATGGCGTCCATTATCTAGTACCTCTCTATGTTACTTTGAATGAGTATTTCAGTTATTGCTGTACCAATATTAACCATTGCATCTTTTATTTCTGTATTACCTACTGTTCCTTCATCTTCTGGATTGGGGGAAGGCGATACTAGTAATTTGGCCAGCTCGTCTTGTAATTCTCTAAGCCTTTGGACTCTTGACTTTAGTTTAGTTGGTGACTCTCCACTAGTAAAGATCTCACCTATACCATCAGTTGTGCTGTTCACGTTTACTCCTTCTTTACGTTCAACTTGAAAAGCTACTCTGGCCCCCCCTGTACTCAGGTCGGGTAGGAGAGATCCTACGGTGCTGTGACCAGCCAGAAATCGAGTCTAATACCCCACCCTGTTCATGTCAAGGCTGTTTTTGATCTATTTTGACGGGGTGAAAGCATATTTGAGAGGGTTTCCATGATGAATGTGACATATGGTAATAATCCCTATTTAATAGGTTTACATAGACTTCTTACATCAGTACCACTAGAAATAGATAATTTCAGCCCCTCTCTTACAACATCCTCTCTACGATAAACAGGCCTATTATCTTCTAATCGAAAACTAATAGGTGTGAGTGAAACCTCTAGATAACCAGATTGAAAATGTTTGCACTCTCGTTTATCTATGTATCCAAGTGTGCAGGTGATATCTTTATAGCAGCCTTTATGTTTACAGCTGTTATCACTCATAAGTAAAGACCTTCTTTGTATAGTAATCTTCATCTACCACTTCCTGGAAATGCTTACTTCCATCTCTAAACGTTAATGTAATATCATCAACATTTTGTTTCTTACTCGCCCCGTGTAAATGTGCCACGAATAGAAAATCCCTTGGTTTAGCTCTAGAGTTAACATCCTCAAAAGTCTGCATGGATTGCAGCGTCGTAGAATTAAACCCTAATGATTCCTCAGTGAACAGCATTCCAAAATACATACAATCAGTTATATTATCGCTATCAAATAGTTCCTTAGACCTACCTACAATACACCGCTCATGTCCCCAGTAAATCCCTTTACACGTCGAGCATTTAAACACTTCCTGAGAATTAGTATGACACACCTCACATACATATGGAGGATCCTTAGTAGCTCCTATAATCGCAAAAGGACGACCGTAACAATATAATACATCCTGATGATCTTCACCGTAGAAATGGTTACGGTCTATTAGGTACTTTCGTTCGACCTTATCTAGCTTGGAGTAGGGTACTACTAGTAGCTTATCTTGGGGCTTACGGTTAAACATTTTCACAGTGATCCTCCCATACATACTCTAGCAAATTCTTCATGACATTCCTCATGTGTATACCCTCCATCATAAATAAGGTCTCCACAATTAGGGCATTTTCCAGTTGGCTCTTGACTACCCTCAACCCATGGAACATATTCAGCTGTACCTTTACTTGGAAATTGATCTTTTGTAGGATCTATCCTTACTCCTAGAGTGGTTTCTAGCCACCAGTGTTGTCTCTCTCCCCATAAGTAGTCATAATAATGTCCCCGTATACGTATTAGTTCCGGGAATTCTTTAGACATAGATAGTGTGACTTCTTTACACATTCCATATGATTCAGTTACATTTTCCTCTATCCATCTTTGATATTTACACATGCTCATAGTACAACCTCCTCACAAAACAATAGTGAATCGCTAATCCTATCCTAATTGCTTCACCTATCATACTTTCGGTATCCTCATCTCCATTAGTTATAGCTATCAGTCCTCCATCCACACCTACATATTCAGCCATTTTGATATTCCTAACTATTCTAGCCTGATTCCCATATCGATCATAATCAAGTGGATGTAAAGAGAATAATATCTCATTACGCTTCGCCCATAGTATACCTAGTTCACCTACACCTTTACCTTTTCCACTTACTACCTCAGTTATATTAAACCCAGACTTGATAACTCTACCACAAACTAGATCGTAGTTATCTACAGTACGTGAACCAGCTATGATGACTTTCATTTTAATCCTCCCTAGAGAGATAATCCAATATACGATGTTCCCCTTTATCTCTACCCCATGTGTTTACCCTTATACCTTTCTCTTTACAATAAGTTTCATATGTGTAGTCAGTTAACAATAACGACCCATTACCCTTAGGGTACATCCTACTAGACCAGATAGCACAATCACCGTCTTCTAGCTCTAGAAAAAATACTTCACTATACATCCAGGTGAAATGGGCTGTACCAGATAATTGCCTAGGTGAAAGGTTGCAGTTACGGTTTTGCATTTATTAGTCCTTTAGCGAAGCACCTCTCCATTATCTCCCAATATCCATCACATACCCCCCTATGGTATAACGTCTTCTTAAACATCCTATGCTCCTTTTGATAAGCTTGTAGCTCATCCTTCCACCCCTGCTCGTAAATACTCCTAATCGTACACATTCTATACGCTACTTCTACTTTAATCTCTGGTCCCTGTAGCTCCTTAAACCTTTGATAGAAATTACCTGATCTAACTTCATCCCCTAACTTTGAACTCCGTGACTTATCAGTACACACATCAACAATAGCCCATAGATCAGGGGATAGACTATTTACAGCACTACTTGTACTAGGTACCAGATGAATTATATCATGTAACATCCCAGCAGCTTGACAAATTACACCGAATGGCTGTAACTCAAAAGCTACCATGTCACAGAAATATAGATAGAAGTCTTCGTTACCTGTAAATGTATTAGTAGCTAGCTCCTTAGCCTTTTGTAATAAGGTTGGTTGTAGCGTTAACCATGTAGCATACTCAGATGTCTTGAAGTATTCGATGTTCATTTCAGCTATTACCACTTTATCCATTCACCCTCAAGACTAGTATCCTGAGCGTCTAGAGCCATTTCTCTAGAAACCTGAATATAAGTATCCTCATTCGGACAGCATTGTCCATTTACGTGTGGGGCATCGTCTCCCATCGGAATACCGTTCTTATCACAAGGCACTCCACACCACACACATCTCATTAGGGTTACTCCAAGTTAGAAATGGATATGTAGTACATTGTTCTATCGTGAACTTCGTCTGTTAGTATTTCCTCCTCAGCGTAGTCTAAACTTGCTCTTGCACAAGCTATTTTCAATACCTTTCTATATCCTTCCTTTGTACCGCCTAATTCTACCCATTTAGTTATACCTACTTCATCTAGCTTCATAGATGGCATCATTCATTTCCCTTTTAGTTATTGTAACCATTTTCTTATCACAGGTAGGGGGGGTTCTTTTCAACAAAATTAAGTAGATCAGGTATCTCTTCCAACAGTTCAAGTGCAGATATAATTGAACAGAAAACCAACGTCATTATTATTCGAGTATAGATGAATCTATCCAAGCTCATCACTCATCTCCTTTGTCCATTTTGTACAATCCACTTTCACTTCCCACGTCCAATCTGCTGCTACTTCACAGTTAGGTTTATCTTTATCATTACCATTTATCCCATAGGAGTTTACCCCGTGTGATGTCAGCCCTAAAAACCCACACCTACTATGCGACGGCCTAAACCATAACGGTTCAATAATACCTACTTTCCATAGTTCCATTAACCTATCGGCGGCATCTGACATGAATACAGCATGTCCACGTTTACTTCTAGAGAATATTTGGTATTCACCATGGAATACACAACCTACCCATAATAGATCTTTCGACCCTAGAAATAAACGTTCAAGGTGGGCTACTACTAGAATTTGTTCAGGTGTCATATTAGAACCTTTTCCCGTGCCTTTCTTCTCGTACCTTGGCGTCGTGATCCTTCCTAGTGAGATTAAACTTTAACTTTTCTTCAATCGCCCCTGATAGATCCAACTTCAAAAACCCTGCTAAGTCACAGATACGTATTATAGCATCTGCTAATTCTACCTCGATCATAGAACGATTAGGTAGCTTATCATCCATTAACCCTTTTCTATACCCCTCCATAGCTTCAGATACTTCTGAATGAATTAGGCATAGCTTGGTACATATTTCTAGGGGATTTTCTAGAGTTGACTCCCACCAACCTCTATCCATAGAACGGTTATGACAGATTTGAATAAGGTTTTTGATCGTCATTCTAGGTCTAGTTAGTACTGTAAATTGAACTCCACTCACTTCTTCCTTCCTTCCAGCGTTGTTATTTCCCACCTACCTTTCATCCACCCTAGTGTCCATGTTAGTGCTTCTGTGGTATAAGCTGAATAAGGATTAAATATCGATGCCGCATCGCGTACAGTACAAAATCTACCATAATGGAATATTTCTTGAACTGTCATCTAATTCCAGCCACGACAACCACAGTAGTAGGTATCAAATTCCCTATCCGGTTGATAGACAAAAAATGGTAAATCGGGGCTAGACTGTACTGACTTGCACTTTTGCTCACACCTTGCAACCCTTTCAGATAGATCTGGTGGATCCTCCATAGGAATTTTTTCCATATGAGTTATACATATAGACTTATCGTTACTTGTTTTACCTTGTGCTATACAGCCACATTTCATTAACATTATTTAACTCCTTTCCAGGGGTTAACCCCTTGAATACACACCGGCGAATGAGTATTACTAGCTGCCACTCTTAGCCATACCCTACCGTAGATTAAAATACTCAACCTCTCCCACCAGCTAGCTTTCCAACAAGAGATAATCTCATTATCTACTTTAGAAACTTGTAAATCTGACACATCAGCTCCAGTATTGAACCTATCAGCCGAACCGCCGTAAAGTAAGCTATTCACCTGTGGAAAATTTACGGGATTCATTTAGCCCTACCTTCCCATACCACTGTAAAATGTTTACCCGCTTCTATTGCTTGTCGGCTAACACTTTCCCATACATCGTAAGCATCCTCTTTATGGTACTCCGTACGAGCTATAATACCTGTGAGGGCAAATAAACTAGCTACGTAGATCTTTAGGGTCATCATCATCTATCTCCTGTTGTTGAAAAGGTATTACCTGTCCATCGATATCTCGTGGTGGACGTATTAACCACTTTTTGAGCTCAAAGCTAATTGAACTGGTATTTAACAATCGTTCAGTCGTACCAGGGAACATGTCGTCGAGTGATACTTTACTCATTAGTTACTCCCTTAGTTCGAATTAAAGCAACAAAGTAATGCTTTAATTCTAAGTGCTTCACTTCTGACACTATTCACATTGAATAAAGTTGAAATATCTACTTCTTCTTCTACTCCCTCTAACTCTATTGTAGCAGTATTTACATTTATATGTATTAACTCGTGACCTAGCCCTAACCCCCCTATACGCTACAATATCCCCAACTTCAGGAACTTCTTTAGATAACATATTAGCTATTGCCTTGAAAATTATCTCATCTATTGTCATCGCTTTACTCCTTTGTTTTGGATTTACAACTCCACCCAACTATGCCCAAACGCTCCCTCAGCTCTCACTGGTATATCCCCCATATCCACCCCATGATGTTCAGTCATTCCACTATGCACTAAATCCCACACCTTAGATTTAGTTTCCTCATCATCATTAACCAAAAACAGTAACGAATCATGAATACTTAATATCGGCCACACTCCATAACCTTGTTCCTTTAATCTCAACAATCTCGGCCAAATATAAATCATTCCACCTTGTAGAATATCCTGTGCCGTACCTTGCACAATATGACTCCAGGCGAATCTAGCCGATTCAGCTTGAATATAATCATCCTCTGACCATACACCGGGGATATGCCGCATAAATCCTGAACTGCAACGTACTATACCAGTTTCCATGACGTCTAGTTCGGATTGTTTAATAGCATCTGCTAATCCTGACAACTCTTGTTTGAATCTATCTTGAAAGGCTCTAACTTTGCGTTCAGTATACCCTTCTAACCCTAACGATAGAAACTTCTGTAGTAAAGCTTTATAACCTTGTCCAAACATCCATCCAAAAAAGGTAGTTTTAGATGGTAACCGATGTACCTTTTTAATTACTTCTTCTTCCTTCAATCCAAATACTTTCATAGCAGTCTGAGTATGCATATCTAATCCGCTTCTAACGATACTACATAATAATTCATCCTGTGAAACATGAGCGGCTACTGCTACCTCTATCTGTGATAGATCAATCTCCAGCCACACTTTACCTTTAACTGATCTATAGCATCTACGAACTAGTTTACCGAAATCCCCATGCTTTGTAATAGCTAGTACATTCGGTTCTCTAGCTGCTAGTCTTCTAGTAACAGTACTTGGTAAAATCTGTGCCTTTACATAATAAATATCTGAGTCAACAGGATCTTGATTCTCAAGTGTACACTTACACAATGCTTGTGTACAATCTGTAGTCATTACATGTAAACACTCTCGCCAGTAGAAGATATCCGTTACAATGTCCTCAACATAACGTAGATGTCCGATACTATCTTTACTTGTTGACATCTTTTTATCATGCTTTACTCCTCCCTTCGTCATCAATAACCCTTCAAGCCCATGCATTTCCATTATTAGTCTAGTATCATCACTCGAACCTGACGGGTTAAAAGGCTCTCCGTTGTAATAACAGTGTGACAGTCTAGTCTGTGTAACTGTCATCCGATTTTGCATTTGTCGTGAGAGTAATTCTAAAGCTGATTTACTCACCGGTAACCCATGATCTTGCATAGCCTCAAACATAGGTATAGCAAGCATATCTTTACGTTGCACATCCTCCAGCTCTAACCTTTCTATCTCAGGCTCCAGCGCTAATTTCAACCTCAACGTATAATCAGGATCCGCTCCAGCATAATCTACAGCCTCATCTAATGGTACATCTGACAAAAACCCCATAGGTAAGGTACCTAATCTCCTCTCAACTATATCCTTTATTACTTGAGGTTTCTTCGCCCACCTATCAGCTATATCTGTTAGTTCCCCATCCTTATTACACTTACCCTCTATTGAATCCCTTAGTATCATTTTCACTTGCCGTATAATCTGCCATGGCTTATGTGTTTTAATCATACCATCATTTTCATAGGTTTTATACGGTTCAACCTTCGGCCATGCACCTAGCTCCTCTCCAATACCTTTATCATCCCCAAGAAGTCCTATAGTAATAATATCATCAAGCCATTGTTCACGTAGTAGTTTAGTAACTGGTCCTACGACTTCCATATAAGATTTAGCATTCTTCACCCCACACCAGCGATACACAGCAGGTTTCAACGCCCACTTTTCCGTACGGAGCATGTATAGATCTCTCATTGTATCATGTAGTAAAGCTTTAGATAAATCTAACCCCATCACTCGACATACCTTAAAATCATGCATAAGATTATGCCAGATGAATTTCACCCCTTTATCAGCTAGTTCCTGGAGTTTACCTATACCTACCTGAAAATCCGACTGCTCATATTGTAAAACCATCCCCATACCTGGAGCACAACTAACTTGAATACTCCATGGACAGGTTCGATCATCCTCTGTATCTAGCCCTATTTCACTAGATCCATACCCATCGATAATACTAGCGAATGTCGTCCCGTCTACGTCTATTCTAATAGGGTTAACATACTCATCTTTAACGATATCCTTTACAGTAAACTTACCTTTACATACTAGATCTAAATACTTACAAACAGCCTGGTAGTCAACCATATTTATAGCTCGCATACGTTCACTATGGAACCCTGCGGCAACATGATAAACAGGTAATACTACCGCCCCATTACCACGGGGTTTTCTAGATGAGTCAAAGCAACCTGCTTCGTGTGGAATACCATGGACTAGTTCCATATTAGCTTTCTCACCTAGAAACCATTTAACCGCATACTTACCAACGGCTATTATTATCCAAGGGTTAGTTTTGAGGACTTCAGCTAGTAGAATAGGAGTCCACTGCTTTATAGCTTCAGGTATAGGATCAGGATTACCTGGGTGGTATTCACCTACTACATTAGCCAGGCGAATGTTACTTGAGGACTTATTACCAAGGTTTAGATACCTTTCTTGTACACGGCCAGATTTCCCGACAAAGGGTCTACCTTCACGGGCTTCTTCATGTCCTGGAGCTTCACCGACTATTAAAGCTCGATTGGGCTGAGGGCCGTATGGGTCTACTATGCGCATCGCTCTAGTGTTAATCTTAATTGCCTAATAGCATCCTGATTAAATGCTTTTGTTAGTTCTTGTCTACTGAAATAATTAAGGTTATACCCTGTAGCCGTAGGGCCGCACTTATTGTATATCATCCTCACTCTCCACTCCTTAGCCATACGTAGCTTATAAAGTGCTACTTCAGGAGGTAATCCCATCAGCTTAGCTATCTCTTTTTTCCATCTAGTCATGATCTATTAGACTACATTTCTGTCTTACTTTCATTTTAACACCTCTTAAAGACCGCTTCTGCAACTCCCTAGCTATCCTATCCCGTTCCAGTCTACTAGCTTTAACCAATTGGTTTCCCCTCTGTCCGTTAGTCTGCACCATTAGAGTACCTGATTTTGGGTACCATTTAATGTTTATTCGCAGTCCTAACCCGGCAACAGTTTCAAACTTGAATCCATCTGGTATAGGAAATCTCTTTATATCTCTACAGCCGACTTGTTTTAGCTTAGAGATTAGATCAGTATATGTACCTTTGTGCCTAAGCATTTATTCCATCCTTTTTCATAGAAATCTCGTTTTTATGGTGCTAGAGGTGGGACTCGAACCCACACGGTAATTAACCACTTGATTTTAAGTCAAGCGCGTAGACCAATTCCGCCACTCTAGCATTTGATCCATTGATTTTCTACAGCTTTATATAGAATAGTGATGATGTCCTCATTTTCGTCTACTGAAAATATAAAATCACTAGGTGTTAGAGCTAGACATCTATCTACCGTATTAAAAGGTCCATAAGTGTACCTGGAGTTAGGACCTATAGCGTATCTTACTTGTTGAGTTCCTCCAACGACACCGAAAATAGGCACTTCTTCAACTGTAGCTTTACACTTACACTTCGGACATTCATACTCTCCAAATTGAGCAAATATCTCAGTAAGCTCCTCATTACATTCGCATGTTGCAGTATAAATTACTGTTAGTTTACTTTTCATCTTCTACAGCTCCTTTAGACTTTAGAAAAACCCTAATAGCACTATGCTTTTCTAGAAACGGTAACCTACTGTCAACTATCACCACTCCACCTAGTAAAGTCGCCCACCAATCATTAGCTGAGCCAAGCATCCAATCATGAGAGGAGTCTACATCCTTTTGATATAGTGCTTTTTCATGTGAACCAAAAACAATAGCCGTTAAGTCATCCATTAATTGTTGAGTAGTTGGGTACATGTACGTGTGTGGGAGTATCATTCTAGTTCTCATTTTCTTTACCTCATCATAAAATGGGTCAAATTTTTCATCTAATTTCTCACTGTACACTGGCACTGGTGGAACTGTCACACCACGAACTTGCTTATCTGCTAGATACTCCTTTACTCTTTTCCTTCTAGCTATTTCCTTATCAATACAATCTCCTTCTAAACAAATAGGCACAGATATATACCCCGATTGGCTAAACTCTCCATCAGCAGGAGTTTTATTACAGGTCACGCATGCTAAGTCTGGGAATGGGATGAAATTACCATCAATATCATATAGTAATGAATCGAGTTCTTGTTGTTCAGTTTTCATAGGATTACCGTCGTTATCGTAGTCACTGAGATACCTCATGTGCTCCAATTAAATCAGCAAGGCCTCTTTTAGTAGAGCTACATTTGTGAACTATAGTTAAAGTTACTGGGATTTCCGGGTCTGACCCTGATATACAGTATAGAAGATAGCTCATACCTTCAATTGGTGCTTCTGTTTTATGGTCGATTCTATCACCACACATTCGACACTTATAGACTAAGCATGCGATCATTTTAACTCTCCTTTTAAGTACTCCACCCTATCCTTAAACACTGATTCTCCATTAGGCCCTCCACACTGATGTACATGTACACTACGGGTATACCCATTATCCTCTATTTCAAGATAGGTCCACTCCTTGGTTTTACTATTTCTATATAGTTGACCATCACACCAGTAACATGCACCCCCACCTGGAGGAATCTCTTTAGACTTTTTCTGCTGAAGTTTCATTATTTCCTTTTTATCTAAATGTAATGGGACCAGACGGACTTGAACCGTCGACCAACCGGTTATGAGCCGGTGGCTCTAACCACTGAGCTATGGTCCCTTTAAAAATTTAGTATCCCCTTCTAATCCTTGATACATTACTTCTACTCGTTCTACACGTTTCAGTTATATCCTTTATCGACCAACCATCTCTAGAGAGTGCCTTAATAGTTTTATTTAAACACCTACTTCTAAAACTCCTACCGGGAAACATATTAGAACCGCTATTAAGATGAAGTTGGAACCCCAATTTATTCAGATCTCTAATATTCAATTCTAACCCATTTAGTACAGGGTCTAACCTAATCTTACTTGATACACTATGAGGAAACTTTTCTCTGTCTATCTCATAGGTGTTTATTAAAGATTTTACAGCCTGTTTGGATATACCTAAGCCTTCTCCAGCTTCTTTAAGCGTTGTACCTTTAAGACATTCTTCAAGGCGCTCCCTTTGTTTAGCTTGTCTATACTGGAATCTGAGATAGAACAGATTATATTTTTTACACCTAGCATAGACAATACCAACAGAACAGCCTAATATTTTAGCTGTTTCTTGGGTAGACCTACCCGTATGCGCTTCGATTAGCTCATCTACTGAGAATGTATACATAGTGGTGTAGTCTGCATTTTCAATTTAGACTCCAAAGTGGATCTACTGGTTCAACTGGATATTTCTTTGTTACCTTATCCATGACAGTGGACATCTTCTGTACCAACTCCATAGTATCATCCGCAACTTTCATGAATTTATTACATGTAGTATTTGTTGACGCTTCAGACAACTTACACTTCTCCTCAAGTAGTCCAAGCTTTTCTTTTTGCTCAGCTAACTCACGTCGAAGTTCATCAATTTGTATTTGTTCGTTCATATCTAACTTCCTCTCATAAGGAGTTAAATTTAAGAAGTGCTGCTCTTCTACTAGACTTCCTCTCCTCACTTTGTACTTCTTTTTCTACTCTCTTTTTATCTGCTATCTTGATGGCCCCTCCACCAAATTTACATCTCTAAGGAGTATTTGTTTTATCTCACTTGATTCTACATCACCAATTTTAACTTCATTTGTTGTATATGAGAAGTTTTTTACCTCTTGGAATAGAGAACATAGCTTAGATGTAAGATACTGTAAACCTTTATTTCTTGGTAAAGATACTCCTAACTTAGTTAAAAGGTCACAAATTGTACAAACTTCTATTTCGACACTAGTTGGACTTAAATAATCAGTTTCGTTCTTAGCCTCTACCATCCCTATCTTCACCCACCCAACCACCTGCACCATCACGTCCCATTTCTTCATTGTTGTATCTCCACTCTACCGCACCCTGAATTGGATACGGTACGTAGATTCTAGATCCTCTACCACACGCACACCTACCGCACGCACACGAGGACCAAGATTCAAGGATCGTCTCTCACAAGCAAACGTAGACTTAGAGAGAGACTACTGACGGTCGACGTCAATGTCCTCACCCATAGGCCTCGACCGCCAGCAGCCAAGACCACCCTAATACCCCACCCTGTTCATGTCAAGTCTTTTCTCAACTATTTTCATCCCCACCCCTATATAAGACGAACATAATTTCTCTAGCACAGTAGCATAGAACTTGAGTCAACCCTACTCATATAAATCTAACTACAACTCACTCACAAAAACTTGACACCCCCGTCACTCAGATTTCAGTCTACGGAGGGGATAAATCCCTTTGAAACTCAGTCCCATCTCTAACTAACGCAATGGTCACCCTACTCTGTACACTTACATTAGCCCCCATCTTAGATATCCCTGTCACTTCAAACCTACTACCTGCTAGAAAAATTCTATTTTCACCTTGAGACGAGAGTAATCCAGCACGCAAGTCGGGAGATATATATGGTTCACCTCTAATTACACCTATTGCAGGAGAAAACTCAAATGGTGTACTATTCCCACTAAAACTCTGTCTATCTAATTCCCAGCGGGGTTTACCACTAGTAATCAGTGCAGGATAAGCATAAATAGCTACCTCTACCTTTTCAGTGCAGTAATGTTGACCTCTAACTACTAAGGCTCTCCATTTATCCTGATAATGGTGGTTAGTAATCCTATGTGGAATAGTAAAAAATGGGTGACGTGTAACTAGTTTATCCTTTGCTATATGACCTTCTACTTCTCCTCCACCTATAGGATTACCGGGAACATTAGAGGGTACACCCATACTAAATGATGGCCCATCTCTACCTATCCATATATCACCTTCTATAGCTCCCAGTGCGATACCATGCTGAATAGCTAACATATTACCCCCTGGAAGTAGTATAGGGGTTCTACCATCAGTTACATCTGTAAATACAAATAAAGACTCTTGAATACCTCCTTCCCTTAATACTACTAGAGATATTTCCACGTCTTTATCATTTTCTTCATCTGATGCTATATAAAACGATTCAGCATTTAAATTCCAATGTTTTGTTACGTTCGCTGTCCATAGTGTCTGTTCTACAAGCCCTATAGTAGCTTCTCCTCGTAGCTCGAAAGCTAAGTCTTCTCCTAAAGGATCAATTATAACCCTCTGTGCGTCTCTGAGTTGCTCAGTTTTTCCAATTGTGGACATGAGTTACTTCCTTTAAAAAGGTTAGAAGTGACTCCAGGGTGAAGGATAAAAAAACTACATATCCAGGGAAAAAGATGCGGGTAGAGTATACCCGCGAATACATCAAAACCTTAAGTAGCTGGAGTCGGTGGGGGTTCATCATCGTCATCATCATCATCACGACGATTAGATGTCTCGTATATGCTCATTTACTACCTCCTTTCGTTACTTGTGTTACTCATGTACTGCATTGAATCTTCCTTTAAGGGTACTGAGATGATTCTCATTTCTTATAACTTTACTATTTAAGCTATTAAACAAATCAATAGATCTCTTATCACCATTGGTTATAGTATTAGTAAGTATTTTCTCTAACGCCTCAATATCAGTTCTAGTCTGTGCCAATTCTATATCATACCCACTTTGACTACGCTGCAATCTAACCACTTCATCCTTTAAACCGCTTATTTCCAATCTAACCCCATCTAATGCAGTAGAAATAGGTCCAACTATTTTAGCTACTGCTTCAACTCTTAACGTTAACATATTCAATGATCTAGCTGTATCTACATCTTTACCCCCCATTTTATAACCACTAACTGCAAAAAACATAATAACACCAATAGCTATCCCCCAGAATCTGTAATTAGTAGGTAACCGTGTTTCAGATAACTCAACTGGGAGTTGTCCCCCCTTCATTTGCTCCACCATTTGTTGAAGTTCCTCAATACTGGGACTACCGGCGGCAATCCACTTCTTCACTACCTCCGGCATCTCCCTAACTTTACTAGGCTCACTACTCATTACTTATAACCTCACTTGTCCTAGCCTATTGGTTACTCCTACTCCTACTTTTATCTCTTTGACGTCGCTCAAGTCTAATTTTTCGTCCTCGATCCTGATTTTTTTCATGCTCTTTACTTATCTTTTTTTCAACTAATTGGTCTGCTTTTGTTAGTGTAACAATCTCTGTACCAGGAAACCAACCTGTAGACCTACCTTCATCCATACATGCTTTCCTAGTCATACCATCACAGAGAAAACCACCCTCTATAGAAAAGGCTTTACCATATAGATACAGTGCATTTTTGAATTCATTTTCACAGAATTCATCTGTATCCTCCTCACTACACCATGAAACCTCTTGTCTAGCAAAATCTGCGCGAGTTAAAACATTAGGTGGTAATTCTCCCCCCTCAGTCCGCTGCGTATCAACACCTAACCCCTCAGCTTCAATAATCCTATCGAAGACATTTATAGCTTCATCCTCCTCTATAGTAGTTACCCGTACAGGTTCAATATTAGAAGCTACTAAGGAGCCGTGGATTAAAGTGGTAGGTATAGGGTCGTAAACTAAAGGTGAGCACCCGGTGAAAAGTACAAGAATTACAATCGCAAAATGTCTCATGATTTTAGTTCCTCAGTAAGTTTAGGCACATGTACCCGATCCAACGACCGTCCACGCACCTGATAAGCGAAAGCACTTAGCTCCGCTAGTGTCTGTATACTCATCACAATCATTAGGAGAGCTAGGAGGACTAGTCAGTTCCCCATAATTGCAACAGGTTCCACTTGAGGTCTCGATACACACAGCCTCATCGCTGTCAAGAGTGACATGAAAGCGACTTGCAGGTAAGCTATCGTTTATGCCTACACGCTGATCAGAATCGATCCATACAGCCCCAACCTGATTAGCGGTCTTCAGCACGATCTCTGCACCGACATTAGCCGTCGTAATGCTAAACAAGTCAGCGGTGAAATCCCATTGGAGAAAGGCGCCAACGTTATCGGATTCGGTACCCAGGTTCACATTGGCCCTATTGGCGTCGGGGACCAGAATAGAGATTCCATTATTTCCAGCAGCTTCAAATACAGCAGTGTTCCCCGCGCTTCCCGCGGTCACGGTCCCTGCTGACGCCTGCATGACGTGTAAAGTTCCGTCAGGGTCTGCCGTTCCAATACCAATTTCATCCGCGCTTCCATCTGTCACGAATAAATTGGGTTTGGTATCCCCCTCAATACGAAAATCCACTGCGGCACCCGATTCGTTAATCACAAGGTCATTATCAATAGAACTATGAGTATGGAGTAGCCACACTCCTGTAGCACCATCCCAGTAACATGTACAGTCATGGGGTGGAAATCCTGTACCTCCCCCAGTATTACAATCCTCATAAGAGTCCGGATCCTCTATAGTTATAGTTTTAGCGTGATTTGTTACGTTACACACAGGCATATTCGCTCCAGGTACAGAAATATTCTGCCCCCGTAACCCTACAGCGAAAAAATAGATTACTATAGTTGTCCAAGTTACTCTTTTCATACGCCCCCCTAAAAGGTTACTGGGTGTTCAATTTTGAGTACTATTTCATCAACAGTTTTAACTCTAGCAACTCGTTGAAAGACGTTACCGCTATTTGGTCTAGAAGTTGTAGTATTACCTGAACCGCTACCCCATAAAGTAACCCCAACTGAGCCTTTTCCATGACTAGGTAAATCTATTACACTCCCATCTATCATGCATACAAAAAATTCCAACCCATTACTATCTATAACAATTCCATCAGCTTGGCCTGTAGATGATGTCTGTAGACTTAAAATCCATGGAGAACCTATCGTAACAAATTGTCCTTTTACAAAGCTTTGTACTTGAACTATTCTCTCAACAAATACACCATCAATCTCAATAGATCCATCTACGTTAAAGGTTACAATCTTGGAGTTAAATAAATTTATCTCTACAGCATCTACAGTTGAAGATTTAACTGGAGGGACTACTGAAGGATTATTAGGACTAAAGCTAGACACCTTTACCTCCAGGAGGTTAATGCAACATTAGACATTTCATACAAATCATCCCCACCATTTTCCTTGCCTAAATGGTTAATCTTTACTCCTTTAGGTATAAACCTTACAATTCCACCTTCATCATTTCTATTCAACTGTTGACTTAACCCAGGATATTTATGTAAAAAGAACGGATTAGAATCTCCTACTCGTTTAGATAAATCAGTTAGTGTTTCTTTATCATTACCGGATAATACCGGAAACCCTAACTCTACAAGTCCAATATTGGTATCGTCCTGAGAGACCACTCCAGCTTTCTGAGTTCTAATAACTTTCGAAAATACTATAGTATTTAGTCCAGACTCTTTACCTAATTCAGCAATTGGACTTAAAGCTATGGTTTTAACTCCCCATAAAGAGCCTATTTCTAATATAAATGCAGCTCCAAATGTGAAGTTCCAACGAATACTTTTAGCCGAGAATACTTCAGGTACCAGTCTACCAGCCTCATTCTTTGTAAATGTATACAGAAACTGTCTAGGTTGATTAGATATTCCTAGTGATGATGTGTGCAGATAATTTTCAGTCAGGGATTGTGTTCCACTATCGGCAAGCAGTATACCAGATAAGGGCACCTCATTATCGTAAAATCTTACTTGTACAGTGGGACTTACCGCAGGTACTACTGCCGTAGTAACATTATGCCCATACACAGCAACAGATGACATAACCTTTATATCCCCACCCCAGTGGGTAATTATCTCTAATGATGTAAGTGCAGCGTCCATTACCCCAACAACCTCAACTGGGCGACTAGTCACAAAGGAAAAATCACTTCCATCATCGGCTATAACAGTAGCCAATTCTACTTGATTACTATAACCTATATAAGGCGTCATTGTTCACTCCAGACTGCTACTGTAATTTGACCTATTGTAGGAAATAATATCGGACCAAAGCTTACACCGACTAAATTAGGTAGGTTGTACTTGGGTAAATCAGCATTGACAAGAGTACCTTGTTGGAATGAAGATAGTTGACTCATTGCATCTAATCTAAAGGTTATAAAGTGGACGGTACCTTGTGACAATCGAAGAACATCCTCACCTATATTACCAGCCGGCAGTCTACTATTAACATACGTATTAAAAGTTGGAGTTATTACATCTATCTGATTAACTTCCCCGACTGCTATAGTACGCCACTGTTTTGTAATAAAGGCTCTAGTATCAGGATCCACTGCGGCAGGGATAGAACTATCCTCCATTGTAACCCATGATTTTGAATGCCGCACATCTAACGAAGTTAATCTATTTAATCCATGATCTTTAAAATGAGGCTGCTCTACTTTGATTACTTCAGACTCATGAATAACTTCAGCACCAGAAAGGTCCTCAGGAAACTTAAATTGTTGTAGCCCAATAGTACCTTCCCCACTTTCAGTAGTCCACACCAGGCACCCTTCAGATACTTTATTTACAGCCTTCTCAGTAGTTTCTAGTGTATCTACATAGTATCCCACTCTAAAATCAATATTCCCATATACAGGAAGAGGAAATATCGTGTCATTCCATTTTGGTCCATATAGTTTCATCATTTGTGCAAGTAAATTTGAAATATCCCCTGGTGGTACAAAGCCAGGACTAGGAGGACTCGTAGCAAGAATAGCTGGATCACCTATCACATTAGCAAACAGTGGCCCTATAGGATCACTATTAAACTGTATTAAGTTAGGAATATCAAAAGGTCCCGTAGTAGTCTCCCAATTAGCCTGTCCAACTATCGTTGTAAATATTGCGGCTTCAGTACCTGAAACTGTCCAACCTGGATCTACAAACTGTAGTTCGAAAAGATAATCTAACCCAGCGGGCCTAAGACCCCTTTCAGGGTTAGGAGTAGATAGAACTAAAGTGATAATTCCATCAAAATTCGTACTAGCAACTATTTCCACTTGCTGATTTATTATATAAGTATCCCCAAATACAGGGGTAGCCAATGCTGAGGAGTATTTAACCGTTTTTGACAGATGATTGAATGTAAACTGTGCAGATATAGGTAACGTCTCAAACACTAATGGCATACCTTGTGAGTATACTCTATTTATCGAATGTAACACCAACGACACCATACCTTTATCTAATCGGGTATCTATCTCCTTTACAGGAGCACTAAATATATCTCCTAAAGCTAAAGGTTTAATTTCACCCTCTTGAAATGCTTCACCATGATCAATACTTTTCCATTCGCCTGTACTAGCTGGAATTACTATATGATTACTATTTCCACTGTGATCTACTATTGTATCCCCACGGCCCTCATCAAATTCCCAATCTATAAGCATATCTGTTTCATCAGATAGATCTATTACACCTAGGGTACGTAGCACTTCAGGTTGAGTTCTAACATAATCCCAGACTCTAACTGTAGAAAATCTAATCCTACTATATGATGTATCACTTAAAGTTAGATCACTAGCGGTACCTAATATATCAGTTACTATTGGCTCGTCATCTAATTCTTTCACACTATCAATCCAGGCATTAAATACTCCTCCAGTTTTATCCCACGCGACAGTAACAAAAAGAAAGTCTGTTAAAGTAACTATATTAACTACAGCTATTGTATATACATCAGTACGATCGTCCACCCCTATTCTTAGTGTATTAGTTGCATCATCAAAGAATATCTCAAACATTACAGTACCACTATCTTCAACACGGAAAATCGATCCATCATCATCACTAAACGATACGTACATCTGTACTGTAAAATCACCTAAGATAAACACCGGAGGAGCAATGGATAACTCTTTAAAGGCCATCTCATAAAACCTAGCCATCCCATTAAACCGCTCAGTTAATAGTGGTCCCTTAGTCTCACCTTGTAGTCTACTTTCCATAAACCACGTTACAGTATTCTTACCTAGATCCCTACCAGGATTAGTATTTACTACACCAGTAAAAAAGGTTTCAAAGTCTCCTATATCTGGTTGTATTCCAGTATCAGGACCGAAAGCCATTCGTCCAGTTACAGTACCACGTAAAGTATAAGCCCCTCCAACTTCAAATAGATAATCTAATTCTCTATCCTGTCCTTCACCTAGTCTAGTATTCACAACCTCAATAGACGTAATTCTACGTGGATTCATACCGCCTGTAGATGTAATATGACTTCCATCTTTATCCTTCCCGCCTTCTACTTTATATTTCATCATGTTGATCTGTAGAGTATCGAAGGATTTATCGGTCCACGATGCTCTATAAGATTTACCATATAGCCCAACACTAGCGGACACGTCTACATACTTACGATTGGAGAACCGTAATATATTACCCGGTGATGGACCTTGTAGGACCATGTCCCATAGGATGTAGAGTAACATTATATTTCAGTTTTCCTCATCGATTCTATCCAATCTGTATCAGGTCTGCGATAATTCACTATTCGTTCAGGAATTTTAACTAATTTGTTCATCAATTTCTGATTCTATACCAGGGAATTCATCTTCATATTCCTTTAGTAATTCACTCATTTTTACTTGCCATTCCTGTGGCATATTCTCCATTAACACTCTAGGAAGGGTTAGAAAAGATACATAAGATAATCCAAACCAACTGTGTATAGGTGTATGTGTAGGATCGAATCTTGATTTTCTTTCCATCACTAAAACTCCAAGTAAAAAAAGTTAAATCTAATTTAAGTATTTTACCACTTAGTTCCAACCATGTCAACCCCCAATATCATGCTACTACCCTATAACCCCACATTACCTAACTTGGTGGACTTGTTACACTATCTAACCCTTCGATAGCTTCAATAGTAGCTCCACCTATTGCACTCTGATTTTCTATCTCTGCATCATGTTGAATCTGCGTCACTGTTATCCGATCTCTATTCAACTGCAACATTTCCAACATATGCAAATTCTGCTCTACCAACTTCTCATTGACACTTTGCAGCTCTACCGTCTGTACATCCATTCTCAATGTTACATCTGGAGATGCTAACGGAGGTTCATTAGTTAAATCTGGTGGTTGAATAGTATCTAAGAATGCCAACATCTCTTGAATGGTTAATCCAAACTCAGCCCCAGCTCCACCTGTAAATTCTCTCTGTACATCAATAAAATCTCTAACAGCTTGCTCTATTTCACCTAACGCTTCAAAATCCAATGGATCCACTTCTAATCTAGCTCGTAATTCATCAACTCTATCCTCAGCTACATCAACACGCCTACGTGCAGATATCCCACCGAGACTACCACCGCGTAATTCCTCACTTAACCCTCTAACTCCACTTAAAGTAAGTTCCCAAAAGGCGGCGATTCTTTCTAACCTTATTTCCTCAGCACGGGCAAGTTCCTCAGCTGTACCACCAAGAATATCTAGTGCTGCTATAACATCAGCAAATTCATTATTGATATTCTGATATTCTTGTGCTAACTGATTTGTAACCTCTAAGGTACCTTCGTATAGATCTAATATCTTACCCGAGGCCTGACCAGAGATAGCATCAAGTTCTTGTTCTAACCTAATTAGCGCTATTAGCTCATGTGCTAAAGGCGATAAAGTAGGAAATAGTGCAGAAAGTTCATCTAACTGTTCACTTGTCAACTGAGTTATATCAGAAATGCCAAATACAGAATTAGATAAAACCCCTAGGCTACTTATTAGAGCCGTATTATCAGTAAGAGCAGCATCAATATCTTGATTAAAACCACCAATAGCATCAATCCAGTCTTTCGCTTGGGTCTCAAATCTACCTATGTCTACTCTATCGAATTGACTTAAGAATCCATTTATAGAGTCTATTAGTGATTTAAAATTATCCTCTACTATTGTAACAGCGGTAGGACCTGTACTACTAATTCTACTCCCTACACCTAACTTATCACTTGGACCACCAGTAAAAAACGCATCCCAATCGGGGGGGTTATCTCTCATAAATTGTAGCATTCCACTTACACTCTCAATAATTTCTTGGCTTAAAGCTCCTTCAAGTAGTAATCTATTAAATCTCAGCTCAGCTTGTGATAATTCCAGATCAAAATTAGCTATTGCTAAGGTACGTCGCAACTCCTCCCCATCAATAACTCCTTTATAATATTTATCAGCTAATCCTAAAGCCTCACTACCAACAGCTTGATCCTGTTGAGTCTGTATCTGCTGTAATAAATCTAGGTATCTACGTTCACTAATAGCCCCAGTTTTAAATGCAAGATGTAAATCCTTCATCCTTAATCTAAAAGCTTTAAGTCCATCTCTAACTTTTTCTAGAGGTAAACCTAAACTTGAAACCATTGCCCTAGTTAAGGCATTCTGCATCTGTTTCGAGCCGCGGTTTATCACCAGCTCCATAGATGCAAAAGCTACTTCAAACGGAACACCTAATAAATCTGCCTGAGTCTGCGCTATAAGTTTAGCCTTCTCTAGAGCGTCTTGGCGCTGCTGTTCAATATCCACTGACTCAGTTAGGAAATTACTCCCGGCAGCTTCTCTAAAGGGACTCAATAATTCTTGTCGTTCTCCTCTTATTGATAACCCTTGTTGCCGTCGAACATCCTCAGCTGAAGCACCTATATCTAACGCTTCTTGGCCAATTGTAACAATATCAAGTAATCTAGACGATAGATCACCCAGGGTACCACTAGCAGTAGATGCATTTAAGGTCAACTGACTTAAATTTAAATTAAATTCTTCTAATTGTTCAGCAGCCTTTTCAGCTTCCCGTCGTGCTTCTTCTCGTCTTTGCTTACCTTTACCCCTACCTGGCTTTTGAGATGTAAACTTTACCTCACCAGACTCTAGATCACCAAGTAATGAGTTAGCCTCATTTAGAATACCTCTCAAGAAGCTTTTACTAGCATCGTCTGCTATTTCAAGAAAACGTTGTGTTTCTCTTATCTGAGCTGCTAATTGTAGTTTATACTCAATAGCAGCAGCTTCTTGTAATTTAGCAATACCAAATTGTTCTCCTTTAACTTGTTGCAATAATGTAATAAGAGAAGTCCCTGCCTGAGCTGCTCCTTTACGGAAAACATCTGCAATATCTTCAGCACTGAATTTCTCTGGTATCTCTTCTAAACTTAAACCCAACGCCTCAGCCTGATCTCTAGCTACATCTAGTCTTAAAGCATCCTGTAAAGCCTCGATAGTCTTATCAAACCCAGCTTCCATACTATCTACTTTACTATCTATAGATAAATCGCCACGACCCTCAGATATCGTTTCTAGTCTATCTTTGAAACCCTGACGTACAATATCTGACATCGCCTGGTCTACTGCATCTGCTGCCTCAGTAGTAGCACCAGAAATATTAGATATACCTTCTGATAACCTCTCTATAGCTACTGTTTCCTCTATTACTCCTTCTATATAGCCTTCCCTATTAGATGTAAGATTTTCTCTAAATTTCAATTCTTTATCTATTCCAGTATTGAATCCCTCCATTTCTCTAGCTAAGTCAGCGAATCCTTGAGCAATATTACTAGCCCCAAATAGAGTATCCCTACCTAATCCTAACTCTTTACGTTTCTGTTCTATTGCTCTATCTGTAAGTGCTAGAACATCTTCAGCTACTAAATTAAATTTTCCTTGTAATTCAAGATTTTCCTCTGTCTTATCTTGTAGATTATCAAAAAACAGCTCAGTGGTAGAGCGTGTAATATCAAGACCATCATTTAGACGATCCATTGCAATAGCTAGATTTAATGCCCCACTTAGTTCTTCAAAATCTCCTACTTCTGATGGTCCACCTATTCTCTCAAATACCTGTCGTACATTATCCCCTAGCCCCTCCGCATTTTCATTCATACTAAGTAATCTTTCAGCTGCAAATGCCATAGCTTGTGATAAACTATCGATTCCTCTAAATCCTTTTACAGCCCCTCCTATTCTAACAGTAGCCAATTCATTCTCTATAGTTATCTCCAGACCCTGTAACCCCTCAAATACAGTTAGACCTAACTCATCCTCTAGAGTATTAAACAATCCAGCAAACTGATCTGCAATGAATCCAGCAATCTCCTCTAAACCCTCACTAGCTTGAACCCTCGACTCTATATTATCTAGCCCCTGAGAGAATTGCAACACCATTGTATCGCCAGCTTTCTTAAAGAACGCCCCTAAAACTGCGCCAACAAAAGCCCCCGTACCTCCAAATATTCCTCCTATAGAGGCTCCTTCCTCAGAAAAAGTACCACTTTTTTCTCCACCAAAAGAAGAAGTACCACCACCAGCTAACGCACCCCCAGCAGCAGTCCCCACAGCACCTAGTACTGCATCCGCCAACTGAGCGTTTGCGTTATTTATAGCTACCTGATCTCCGCTAGCTCTAGCCTTAGCTAAATTCTCGAACGCCGGTATTAAACTACTAACAGATTTAAGTAAACCTCCTAACCCGCTGTCCATACTAGAGATAGCATCTCCAGCAAGAAATATAGCATCGGCTACATTCCCCCATTGTCCTTCAAATTTCTCAGTTATTTTCTGTGCCTTGGTTAGTTGATTTTTATACTCTTTACCAAATTGTTTAATACCCTCAATGTCATCAGCAGGGTTAAAGATATCTAAAGGTTCACCTGAACCGCTATCTAAATCTGGTATCCCCGGCGTCCCTATAGAGGTAACAATTCTTAATGTTAATTCTTTATCCAGTCGCTTCTCTAGTGCATCAATCTCCTTAGTTTCAACTTTAGCCTCAATAACCATTTCTGGTCGAGTCAACTCCAATAACCCTTTTAGCCCTTCAATCTCTTGAGCTAACTTATCCACCTCAATATCATGTATTAGCCCATTAAGTCTTTCAACTTCTTTATTATAGCTACCTAAACTCAACACCCCTAAATCTAAGGCATTCTTTGCTTTACCTAACTTAATCTCTAGCTTCTCTATCTCAGATCTTAACCCCCGTGTAATTACCTTCGCATCCTGTTTAGCTTTAGATACAGCTTCGACTCCAAGTGCAACCGACTTAGCTTCTTTTTCTTCCCGGGCAAACGCTTTAGCTTGCTCATCTGCTATCTCGGCAGCTTCAATAGCAGCTATATTGGCTCCGTCTTGCGCAGCCTCTAAGGCTTCTATTTCAGTTCTAAGTGCAAATATCTGCCTTTGTGCCTCTAAAGGTTTATCACCAAGTCTACGTTTTTGTTCTGGGGTTTGACTACTAAACAACTTAGCCTGAGCTATATTTCTCTTTAACTGCTCATGAACAACCTTTAATCTTTCATCTATAGTCTCCGCCCCCCCAGCTATAGCCTTACTTGTCAACCCCCACTGCTCTTGCATTTTAACAGTAGAAGCTGTAATCTCATCTATATTACTAGACAATCCCTTAACCAACGACGTCCCCGTAATAAAGTTCAACCAAGCCGACGTAATATTCAACACCCCACCAGCTAATTTACCTAAACTAATTAAAGTATCCTCACTTGTATTTAATAACTCAATCGTCCGCTTTTGACTCTCCATCAATGCCGGTACATAGCCTTCACTAAACGCTATCCTTGCACTTTCAACAGCTGAAACTAATCGTCTAGTACTACCGCCAAGTCCACTCTCTATCGTCTCAGACATGCGTTTAGTAGTACCGTCAACACCTTCACCCATTTCAGTATATATCTCGTTAAACTTATCTACCCCAGCAGTCAACGCTAGCATTGACGTACCACCACGAGCACTGAATATTCTAAACGACTCAGCAGCGCCCAAATTCTTCTCAGCTAATAGATTTATAACATCTATTAGGTTCTCCCCTTGGAAATCAACATCCTCAAGATTGATCCCCATCTTCTTTAGTGTTTCAGTAGCTATTTTTGTGGGGGCAATCAAACTACGGATAGATATTCGTAGACCAGTGCCTCCTAGTTCACCTTTTAACCCTCTATCAGCTAAAGTAGCCAAAGCAGCGGACATAACATCCACTCCTTGACCTGTAGCCTGAAACACTGGCGCCGCAAACTTTGCGCCTTGACTTAGTAACCGTACATCAGTATTCGCCCTATTCGCCGCAAACGCCAATATATCTAATACATTCTCTAACTCCCTAACATCCCTATTAAAACTCCGTAGTATATCAGCACCAATACTAGTAGCACTGTTTAAATCCAATTGTGCAGCTGATGCAAAATTTAATAATGACGGTAACGCTCCAACCGTTTCCCGCATACTAAATCCAGCTCTACTCAGTATCTGCTGAGTTTTCGCTACCTCAATCGCTGTAAACCTTGTACTTCTACCTAACTCTCTAGTCTGATCAGATAACCCTTTCATTTCCTCAGACGTTGAATTGGTAACCGCCTGAGTGCCTAGTAAGTTGTCCTCTAATTGTAAAAATACATCAGTAGATTGACCTATCTGGGCTAGACCTTGTCGAACACCGACATACGCTAAGGCTAACCCAGCAGCCCGCTTACCCATTTCTAATAACTGATTACTACCCTTACTTGTAGTTTTATTCCCTCGTTTCTGTGCCTCAGTTAATCTATTAGTTTCATTTTTAGCTTTACCTAATCCTCTAGCTAACTGTACCGCTTCTTTCTCAGCCCGGTCTAAATTCCCTGCATAAACAGAAACAGCGCGACCAGCAACTTGAGCCGAAACCCCAGTTTGCCGCATCACGCTATTTACTAAATTCTGCTTTCTAACTAAATTACTAGCCTTCAAGCCAACTTTATCTATACCATCACTTAAACCTTTTAGATTATCTCTCTCAGTCTTTGATATTAAAGGTTTTCTAGTTCTACCTTTACCTAGTTTATCAATACCTTTTTCTAACTTTTCTACCTTACCAACCGCCCCTTTAATATCCTGCGAAAACTGCCTAATATCAGCCTTTATAGGTTTAGATAGTCTATCCAACCCTTTAACAGTCTTATCAACAGTTTTAAGGATTCTACTAGAATCCCCCTCAAACTGCTTAAACCCCAGTCTAACCGGGGTTTCAAAACCATCTGCTGCTACATTAGGCACTTTTCTATCTCACACCTTGTTTCTGCTTTTTTAATCTATCTTTATACTCACCAGCCTGAGTATAACCTTTTCTATACCCACTAGACATATTCCGTAGTACTTCACCATAAAATTCCAAGTCTTCATTATCTAACCTACAATCTCTATCAAAAGCCAGCATTTCATTAGGCGAAAAACTAGGTACTCCCATAGAATCCCCAGGTAAACATTGCCAGTTAGTAATGAACACATCTTGCAACGATGCATCCATTATTGGGAATCCTAATATGATATCTGGTAAATCAGTTATCCACTCCCCTGTTTCTTTATCAGTATGTCCTACCCATCCTGGGAAGTACGACTGGGGTAATTGTGGTATAGTCCATCCCCCACACTCGGGGCACATTCTCATACCAGAGAATTGCTTTAAACATTTATAGCAGGTTTCATTACCACGCTTGACGTGCTTTCTCCATAGTTTAAATGGATCAAACGGTGCGTCATACGCCCGTGATATAAACGATTGAAACCTAGCCCATTCAGCTAAGCCCTCCGAAATGTCCCTTTTTTTCTATTATAGTTAGCCTCCACCTCTACAGCCTTTTCAACTATCCACAATGCTAAAGCTACACGTAAGGTGTAGCTGAAAAAGGGTAACTCTGCATAACCCATTTTTTCTAACTTAGTATAGGCCTTCTTATCATACTCTTCACGCAGGTTTTTATAAGATTCTCTTATTTTATCCCTATACTGTAACGCCATAGCTTCATATTCAAATTTCTGCTTACCATCAAATTCTAATCTATTGAATTCATCCTGAAGCTTCTTTTCCTCAGCTTCACCTTTCTTGACACACTCCTTACTAACCTTATCAAACATCGTCTCAATCGTATCAAAAATATCACTCTGATTACTAATCATTTCACCTGTTTCAATATTCTTAAACCGCTGAACAATAACTTGCTTATCCTCTTCATCCTCTAAAGGTCCATGAGGTTCAAATATCATTTCCCTTATACGATCATTATCAAAAGCTCCATCAATAGGTAATTCCTTCTCCGTGAACGCTTTACCACTCCAACCCCTAACAACCGAAATAGCATTTAATTCACTGTGATAATCTTCCTTTCTATTTTCCTCCTCATCAATATCTCGTAACTCTTCTCCATAAACCTGATCTTCCCCCATTAGACTATATATATCTACAAGCCCACTAGCTTTAGGGGCCAGTAATTTAGCCCGCTTCATAGCTTCCCGTTTAGCTTTATTTTTACCTTGGTTAACCTTTGTAATGAACGCTTCAACCTCTCTGCTGCCACTTTTACTAGACCCTAGTCTACCAATTAAAAATGTAGCACCTAATTCGTATGGATCGTTAAACGATTCAACTTGTGGGATCACTTCAGGGGTAAAAGACTTCATGGTAAACTCCAAGTAAAGGAAAGGTTAATTGAGGCAAAGTTGGAAGGGTTAAAAATTGAAACTAAAAACGGGTAAAAAGACTGGCCCTGACGCAGGTATCGACACGGGCTACAGTAGGTGTGTCGCTTAACGTCAACCCTGGAGGGCCAGCCTTTTTTATTACTTACGACGTGGTATCTTCCGCTTCAGCGCTAATTGGAGATGAATCGCCGTCTCCAAAGATACCTCGCGCAACGACATAGAAGAAGTACTGTGTAACAGTAGTCAACCCCGTTGCAGTGAAGGTATTTCCATTCTGATTAGCTAACACAGGGGCCGTATTAACCTTTACGAACCCTACACTGGTAGTCAAGCTCTGAAAGATATCATAGTGTTTAACTCTGAAAATGCCCTGGTGATTTACTAATAGTTCACTATCAGCATCCCAAGTAAGATCAATTGTAGTCGGTCCAGTCTCTAGAGCAACTAGAGTAGTAGGTTGAGCAATAACCGTAGTTAATTCCTCAATAGCTCCACTAACAGGAGTAGTGTACGTATACTCCTTTGGATCTCCAACATTCCCACCTATCGGTCCTAATCGGTTTCCAGGAATCTGGAATCCCAAAACCGTATTAGTTGGACTAGGTGCCAGATCTTGACTACCTTCAACCATAAGAACTCCCTGTTTACCAATGAAGTTCCCATCAGGATCCAATCGCAGCGCATCGTTTAATAGTTTATATTCCACTCGACTATCAGGTCCACAGGTGAAAACCTTTAACTCCCAAACGAAGGCCTCACCAATTTCTTTGTTCTGATCTGTTCTATCTCCGGATTTCTTATACGTGTGGTTATTGGCAGTAGGGGTCAACATAGAACCCGTTAGCTCAATTGTGGGGTGAGTAACTCCCGACTCTACAGTTAACCCATCTGGGGCTATACGCAATCCACCGAATTCCACCCCTAGTAAAATAGTCGCGCCACTGTCAAGATCTGCTGGCATGTCCTTGTCCTCACTGTCAGTTTAATCCTTGATGTTAAAGGCGCACCCTATAACACCAACTAAGGTTTATTATCTCTAATTACCTAACGCACGATCTATACGGTAACTGTGCAGTGTAAGCTACAAAATTAGGATATCTACTCCCTCTAATATCACTCTCGTTAGGCTCCTCAAAATCTCTTGCTATAACTGTAGTTTGCTGTGGTGGGAAATCCGTAGATAAAGTTTTAACCATTTGTTTAAACACACTTCTCCATATACTTTCATTTCTTACACTTGAGAATAACCCGAATATATAAGTACCATTTCTAAGTGGCGCCGTTAGCTGACTTCCTATTACATCAGTAATCCTAGACACTCCAGGGGATACCTCACAAAATACCTGAGGCCTTGTACCCTCTATCACTGGCTCCTGAAAATGCATACCTCTAACATACCAACCTATAAAATCAAATCCACTAAAACTATTTACATGAGTATTAAGGATATCCACTACCCGTCCTAAATCATCTCTCTGCCACGTTGCAGCACCTACATCTGAAACACTTACACTGTTCCAAGCATACTCCCCTAATGCAAATCCACCACTGGCAATTGTTAAGCTATACCTAACCCCTGGGATATCAGTGCCCCATTTTACAATGTAATCCCCTTGGCCTACAATAGCTTCAGTAATTGTTATAATATTCCCAGCTATAACCCCATCAGCCGCTAGTCTTACATCTAAAGTTCCTTCTAGCCCGGTATTCCTATTCGCCACTACCCGATAAGTGTAAGGAACACTACCTTGATAATAGTGATTACTCTCACCAAAGCCTTTTAATATATAAGTAACTGCATACCCTGGACCCTCAGGGAGACCATTTATTACCCCCCTAGTAGAATCACCACCAAGTAGAGATAACGACACTCCACTATTAGATATTACATTACCACTTGAACCGTAAAGCCTACCTCCTAATCCTATTGGTGGGGCATCAGCAAAGGTAATACCTGTTAAATCCTCATTTGCTGTATGGAATGTGATACTAGTAGACATTATACTCTAGCCACCTTACGTAATGTCCTACCCTGATCTATCTCCATTTGCCCAATCGCCCCATCTTGTGCGTGTTCCATCATCTCATAACCCCATTTTCTTAAATACTTACTATAATCTGTCCCTATGGATATAAATATATCATCCCCGAACCGTCGTCCAGCTATACCTCTTAATGCCATATTTCTACCTGGTACTTTATACGACCCTAAATCCCCTGGATCAAACCTTTTTAACGTTCCTACACTAGTAGAGACAGACATCCTAGATCTACCTGTAGCTGTTGCAGTTTGTTCTGGGCCAGGAGCAACTACTACAGCACTACCCATACCTCCTACAGCAGCACTTTTGGATTGTTCCATATAAAGTATATTAAACTGTTTAGTAAGTACCCTTCGCATATGTTTATGGTGACGCATTTATACTTGCTCAGCTTTAGAGGAATTATTCAGATTCCCCGACTCAATTAAAAGCATTAACTCCATACTTTCTTTTTGATTAAGATTATTTAGAGCATAGCGTATACCATCATAGTAAGCTTTTCTTTCTTTATCAGTCCTTTGTGTAATAATAATATTCACTTCGATATCCCCTTCTTCCCCACCCAAACTATTGTAACCCTAACCTGTTCAACTTCAATAATATATCCACTATACACTCCTCGCCTACAATACCACCCAACCTTTGGCACTACACTAAAATCTCGTGTCATATATTGAAACCCAAATAAAGCTACTCCATCAGTCTGTCTAGTGTTGTAACTCTCAGTGCTAATTTCAACCGTACTAGTAACATTTATTCTTCTATCGCTACTACTAACTGATTCCCCGCCGACTAATCCACCTAGTAACCCACTAGTTAACTTTAAACTTAAAATACTATTATCCACTCTAGATCCTACATCTACAGTATATAAATTCCCGTCTATTACCGTTCCACATCCCTCACGTATCATACCTGTAAATTGGTCACCATTTGAGTTCTCTATCAGTATTTCTGTAGCCCCTTGACTAAATACTCCTTTAACTACTAAAATAGGATCCGGTGCTTCTAAATCCACTTTACCTAACTCAAACCCAGGTATGATAAATGTAGCACTATTATCTGTAAGTAGGGGTATTACCCTACTCCCTACACTTGCAACTGCTGAGACTAGACTCATGGACCACCTAGCCAAAAGTTAGACCCACTAGATAGCTTTTTAATCAATCCTCTAATCTGCCCGTGTAATTCTTTCTGCTCTCCAGTTTCTAACTTACCTTGAAACTTCTCTAACTGTACACCTTTAGCTAACTCAAACTTTTTTAAATTCCCCGGTATATCGGCAAACTCATTATTAGAATTAAATAAGCTCAATGCAATATGTTCAGCCTTCAATGCACTAGCTAATTTAATATCTTCGGGTATTTCTACAGGGCCAGTGGCCAGTAATAAATTACTCCCCCTAAATCCTACACTAACACTATTCACCCCTCCACAATTAGGATACCCTGTTCTTGGATAGTATAATCCTTGCTCTATATTTAACGGCGTCCCTACGTTATTATAGCTCACCGAAGTATTAACCGACTGCGTCCCCCTAATTAGCACATTCTCCTGAAAAACATTTATGGTTGCAAAATGTGTATAACCTCGCCCAGCAATTAAATCCAATGCACTTTGTAAATTTTGAAAGGTATTAGCAGCTTGAACCCCTGTACCATCCTCTTCGATTAAAATAGTTTTAGGAATAGCTATAACAGGTGGGGTACTCTTAGCACTAGTCTCTACCCCTACAGTTACTTCTAACTCATAACTATAACTAGTATCATTTACTAACCCTACATCTAGATACTCCTCTTGCTTACCAAAATCCACAATAGCCCCAACTGTATTTATCAGTACAGTGTCCCGATAAATATTATAGCTTGCCGCGTCGGTAACAGCGTTCCACCTTAGTAGAATCTGACTGTTACCGACTACGGCAACTATTCCAGTTGGAGGGAAGACGGGCACGCTACCCGCTTAGAAATCCGAAACGTGGATACTACAATACTCGTTACGAGCGAGCACAGCAGCTGCAAAAACTTCAAAGGAGAGATGACTCTTCATAAACTCGACATCTTTTGGATGGTACTGCCATGTCACACTAAACCCATCCTCATCCTGGATAGTACCACCAGACATTCCCGGGGTAAGCACTGGCGGAACAGCACTTGCAATGATACCACCTTGGGCAGCAACTAGATTCTTGGTATGACTGGGCTGGAGGGTAAACACATTCGTATCAGGAAACCCACCAGCAGGGGCCGCAGGAGAGAAAGTAGCTCCTACAATGTCACCTGTACCGTCAGCGGTAGTACTGTTAGTGATAACGTAAGTACCCTCAACACCTACAACCTGGAAAAGATCTGCTGGAACAAGCGTACCTGTAGTAGCAACTCCGCCCGCTAGGTTCATAATAACAGCGCCTTCTGCTACTGCGCCATCTATCGTACCATTGCCAAAAAGTCCAGCAGTATGCCGCTGATCACTTTTCAGATTCCTACCGACAGCAGAATCCTTAAATGGGGTAACATCAGCCACTGACCCCAACTCCCCGAATTCTCTCACTTTTGTCTGCCCAGTTTTGTCAACGTGGGCAAAATCATCCGCAGTAGCCATTTTATTGTAGATATTCGGAACAAAAAGTCCAAATCTCTTTCCTGGAGCAAACCCCTCATCAAGGACCGTCACATGAGGTTCAAGCTGCGTCAGTGTAGTAATAGGCACTCCTACAACACCAGAAAAATTCGACACCAATGCAGCCTTCGACATCACGTACCCATTAAGAGCACTAGCCAAGGAGGTCATAGCTGGGGCAATAATAAACCTCTCCACGTCGTGAAGATTGAATTTAAATTCCCGTGGCTTCAGTACATGGCGAATAACGAAATGCCTCTCAATCTCCAGTCGAAATTTCTTTTCCTTGATGTCCTCTGGTCCAGCAGTGGGGCTATTGATCAATTCAGCAACCGGCGGGTTATCCGGATACCTGATATCAATCTTGTCCCCTTCACCAGGACTATCATCAAAGTGACTAATGAATGTCTGACTAGCTGCTAGGCCATAAGCAACGGAATGGTCCTGTAGATGAGCACTAGCAGCTGCTGTGATTTCATCAGTGGTTACTCCTTGAAAGATCGGTTCTCCAGTGTGAAACAAGTTCGCCATGATTTTCTCCTTGTACTGCCTTATAGACAGTGAGTTGGATGTAGTAACCTAAGTGTTACTTTTTTCGCTTCTCTCTTGCCTTTTCCCTAATATCATCACCTGATGTATCATCACCAGGGTTAATATCTGATCCTTGTAATCCACCTCCACTATGTAACAGTGAACTAGACTCTTTATCTTGTTTAACAAAGGCACCAGATAATCCTTCACTTGCCCATAAAGGATTCTCACTACTAACATCGCTCAATAAATCAGGAAGCTCAATTTCTCTCCCGTCTCTTTTAAGCATATTCCCCTTATCATCCTTTAGATCAAATCCCTTACCGTCCTCTTTAGGGACCATAAAGTGCTCAATTTTTGAATAAACAGTAGTATGCAATCCGTCACGTATTGCTTCTGGTAGTTTAACTTTACTTAACTCTAAATGTCGCCTACGCTCTAACCCTGCCTCTTCATGCACACTTAAAGCTGAGGATGTAACAGTATGCTGATCCTGTAAGGTTTTATAGGATGTACTAGAAACCTTAGCTTCAGTTTCAAGTTCGGAGATTCTATCTACTAGTTTAGTCTTTTCTTCTTCAGCTTTAGTCAACTTATTTTCAGATTCCGCTTTATACTTATTAAAATCATCAGCAGCTAATTCTCTACGATCCCTATTTTTATTATGGGTATCTGTATTCTTTCCTTCTAACCTTCCAACACTTTCAGTTAATGATTCTACTTCAATATCTAATTCCCCTACCCGCTTATCAAGTTTACCTGCTCTTTTCTCTTCCTTATTATGCCCTCTAACTAATCGTGCAAGTACTCCATTAGGATCACTATCTAAACCTGAGTCAGCTAATACTTCCGCAAAGTCTAATAAAGCCATGGTATCACTCCTGGGACGTAATCCCTAAGTAGTTCCCGCCGTGAGCAGGGGGAGAGCAGAATAGCTCTCTGAGGCAATCGTAAATCGCCACCGACTAGCCTATACCTTCACCTGAACCTGTCAAGTGATTTACGAAAATTCCTTGTGCATAGCACAAAAAACAGGTAAGGGACAATAGTCCCCCCTGTTCATGGCACGTCACGATTCCTATAGGTGATCTGTAGAGCTTAGCTCAATACAGACAAACCTACTAGAAATCTATTTCTAACTACTCCCCAGCGTCTAAATCCATACTACCAGAAACTTTAACCTGAGCTTTATCCCTTACTTCTTTTTCCTTAACTTCAATATCTGCATCTAGTGCTATTCTAGTATCCAACAAAGGTTGTAACTCCTCCCATAGCTTATCTGAAATATCCTCACTATTTTCTTTCCATATCTTATAGAATACCTCTTTAGGTATTAAATCTAACTCTAACCATTTTGCTGCCCTCTCAATTAAATCTTTTTTATCTCCTTCCCGCTTTACTCTAGATGCTGTAATCTTAGCGTCATTAGGTACAGTTTCACCCAGTAAGTGCGCTGTAAATCTAGCTAACTTATCCAGTGACGGGATATCTGATAACATCAATGCTTCTAATACTGTTACAGACCTACCTTCACGTACAGTAGTTTCTAAAACTCTTTTATCCCCTTGATATTCAGTCTCCAATGAGCTTAAACACATAAGCTCTATTCGTTTTTCATCTTCAATTATTCTTCTAGCGATTTCATCTATTTCTGCACTACCTTTTAATGCCTGCCAACTAGCTGAACTATCTTGGGGTAAATCCAATCCAGATCCCTTACTACTCGCTGGAGGAACTATACCATTATCATCTTCCTCATCTGCATTTACAGTTACAAATACTGGAGAGGCTAGTACCCTTAAAACAAAATCGTTTAAATGGCTGTTTCTATTATCCACTTTTAATTGTAAATCCGCCGCCTCAGCAAATAACGGAGGACTTTGCATCTTTACTTCCCAGTCAGTATAAAAAGGAGCAATCGGTACAGCACCTAAACCCTTATATCTGCCCTCTACTGGTTTACTATTTTTCCCTTCTTTCAACACTTCCCATTCAAATTGCATATCCTTTATAGCTCTAGGGGCATAGATGATATATTCATCCCCTACAGTCTTAATTGACACATAGCTTTTCCATATTACATCATTACTCTCTAACCTATAAATAGTCCTAACTAGATGACCAGATTCTTGAATATTCTCAACTAGGGCCTCTGTAATAACTACACCAACATCTTTAACTAATTTAAACTTCCAATTTAACATTGCATCAGCTTTTACATGTGACCACACTGGGCCACTTTCTAGGTTTAGTATTCTAATAAAATGAATCCCTGGTTTAAATTTAGACCCAAACGCCTGTTGATGTAATCTCTTTAATCCATTTCCTTCTGCATCTAAACCTGCACCTTCTCCATTTAATAGTGCTTCAGTCTTGGGTGGCCAATTATCTATACTTAATTTATGTGTAAATGGAGTTGCTGCTGAGGTATTTAATGTCCTATCAAAAACATTAGACGTTGTCCAATTCTCTTTCCCTACACGCCAATCAAACCGACTCATACCACGTAAATATGATACATCACTAGCAGATAAGCATTCATTAGGTGCTGGATAAACCCATCGTCTCTGTATTCGACTATCCAGTCGAAACCAGTCTGCTCTATGTCCATAAGCCACAGAAAGATTTCTAGCCTTAGCAGCTGATACATAACTACTATGAATTTGATTTGCTTCGTGAGTAGGGTCAACTTTCTTCATGATGAACTCCATTGGTTAAAAAGGATTAGATCTAGCTCTAACTCCCACAGTGTAATATATTTTGAGTTGGGGTTAACTCATACCTTTCTATAGCACTAAGTCTCTCGTCTCAGATCATTAACTATAAATCTAAGAACAACCCCTAGAGGAGGTTTAACTACGCTATCCATGGACGACTACCTATATTTCTAACTTTTCTTTTTCTATTTATCTTAATGGCTCTAAACCCATGAACTTGAGCATCTAATCTATTAGGAGAGCCTTTCGATTCTCCTTTAACCCATGTACACCATTCACCCTTTAACTTTGTAAAGTGATTCCTATCACTAGCCTTATACACTCCATTTTTACATTTATGTAGATATAAAACTAGTCCATCTTTATGTGCTTTCTGCCAATCCAGCGCACGTAATTTCTTATCCATCGTTGCGTGTGTACCATGGATCTTGATAGATTTATTACCAATACGTTCCTGTCTACGCAGTTTTTTAATTGCTGCTTTCAATGGATCAATACACATTCTACCACCGAAATTAGTCTCCACTTCTAAACTAGCTCCCCACTGATAAGCTGTTAAAACCGCAGTATCGGCCCAGTCATCATCTAGATCAATATCCGTTCTAACCGATGCGTCCTCTAACACGCAATACATTACTTGCTTATCTATCAATATCCTCCCTACTGCAACAATACCACACCATGTAGCCCCTCCGGCAGGATCTACCCCAACAACCTTTTTAGAAATACAACTTAAATCAAACCCTTCTTGAGTATATTTAAAATGATGAGAGCTAAGCAACGCTCCAGCTATATCTGCCACATCATGCTGTTGTTCCTGCATAAACGTAGACGGTCCAGTATCATCAATCATTTCTTGACATTTTCTTAAATCTTGCCCCTCCCATGTAGGGATCCCTCTAGTAATTAAAAAAGTAGTCTTAGGTACAGAACTACCCTCAACTGTTACCATCTCTATATTCTCTTTATACTCAAAATCCAATAGTGCCGGAACTGGACCTACTAATCGTCTATTCTTTAACCAATCAGCGGACCCTTTTACCTGTTGATCAATCATACCATCATCTTTAATTAAATTCTGAATAAGGCACACCGCTGGGCGTCTTTTAGGTCCTCGCATTGGAAAGATATCTGCTGTTAGGTTTTTAACCCTACGTTTAGTCATTTCCTCACTATCAAAAGGTTTATCTAAATCATCCCCACCAAAAAAATCAATCCTACCTCCACAATTTTGATTTAGTCCCCTATTTTCCCCACTTAAACTTGCACCTACAACTAATTGCCCAGCTTCATTAAGTAATAACCTATTATTCCAGGCTTGGTGAAATCCTTGATTCCCAACCATTAAAGGTTCACTAACTAGTGGATACCTGGATCTAAATTTTTCTGTACCTAATAGACTTCTAACAGAATTAACTCTATCTCTAGCTTTATCAAGATTAGCTGAAATAAATAAAATACCCATACGGGTCTTATGCGCTAGTAGATAACTAGTACCCCCATCTAATATAGATGTTTTTCCCGCCCCACGAGGTAGTACTCCTACTAAAGGTTCAGGTACATTGTCAATCTCTATCTCAGTAAACCAATCTAATATTTCCAATTGCTTATCTGAAAAATCAAATGTAAAGCTATCGGGAAACATTTCCTTTAACCACTGAGCACAGTGTGGTCTAGTTTCTGTTGCAATAGTAGGTCTAGCCAGTCTAGCACTACGGGCTATGATTGGATCGTTTAATACCTTTTGAAGTAAAGAGTTGGAGTGTAACACTTAGATACCTTTTTGGATTCGTTTAGCGTAGAATAGTATTTTTTCAGTATCATACGTATCATCGTGGGATTTTTTCTTTACATTAAGTGTCCTAGCTGCACATTTTCTCCATATAGCTTTAAATAGTTCCCCCTCATTAAAAGACATCCCAAGAGATTCAATAATATCTAAGCACTCAGCTTTATAGGGTTTTTTATAGAGACTGGATCTGTTACCTTCACTTTATAATATGACACTGCACTACCTGTAAATTCTTCACTCATTACTTTCTCTCTTTTAGTTTCTTCTGATCAAATTCCCATTCTTTTATCCGTTTTTCAAGTTCACTCCTATCATACCTCAATTTAAACCAAAATGCAAATACTAATATTACTCCAAACACAATAGCCCCAGCTAAGGCAGGGCCTATCTTTGATAACCCATCCGCAAATGATAGAATCTCTGAACCTATTTCTTGCATCACTTCTATCAATATAAGTACATCTATTATTCACAAGTCCCGTCACCTATAATTACTTTCCACTCACTATCTAAGAATACACAGTAGGCCTGTAATCCTGTTTTATCAGTATAAGTATATCCAGTCAATCCTGTGGGTGCTACCTCATGTAATCCCAAATTACACGTAGTACCCCCTACCAAAATAATACAGGACTTGCTAGAAAATAGATCCCCAGCAACTTGAAAGCTTCCTACTAAAACGGACGGGTCGCCAAATTGAAGAGTAAATGCATTCAATCCTCCCAACTGGAATACAAACACACTTGGAACATTTAAGGCAGACCCAACCATTTCAATATCCTCTGTTACAAGATTTCCAGAGGAGTCAACTCTAACTACTCTACTAGAAGTAAATGGAGTACCAACCCCAACTCCCCCCTCACCAATAGCATACCACCCATAACCAGAACCATCTTGCACTGCGCTATTATCATAGCAATTATACATTGTTTCTGCTACGTAGTCCACCCGCCACTCAAATTCATTTAATATAAACCCACTACCACAGGGTAACACAGCTAACTCAGCTGGTGTAATGGGTAGAGGCAGTATATCAAATAGAGGTACATGTGCAGATGCTGTAGTAGCTACAGTTATAATCCCTATCAAGTAGGTTAAAAAAGTTTTTCTCATGTTATGCTCCTGGGGTATTTTTACCTTGTGATAGCACACTACCACACTGTTTTGACTTGTCAAGCGTTTCTGGAGAATATGTCATCACTTACTTGTCATAACCCAGGATCGATCACCCTTACGCTGCATTGGTTGGTAGATCATTGCCATTTCTAACTACTCCTTAGTCGATTCGTTATTAGGGCTAAATAGGACCAACCACTTCTGAACTTATTACCTTTAAATATTAACATCACCCAATTACTCCCCAATCAAATCCCAAATGCACATCGGACTTATCCTTTCTAACATGACTATGAGCATACACTCCACTATCGGGCACCTTATCTAACACTTCCACCATACTACCAGGATATGTCAACTCTATTGAAAACTCCTTCGACAGCATCTCCAATAATAACCTCAACGCTTCCACCTGCTCACCTGTATATTCAGCAAAAAATCTCCAACCCCGCCATGTACATTTATCCTTTATTACTCTCGTTATATCAAACACTTTACCATCATATCTAGTCCCCTGTGATACCTTTCCAAATTGATAATATCCTCCATCATACCAAGTTAATGGCCCTACTGATGTTAATTCAATCCCTATACTTGACTTATCATATTGTCTATTAGTGTCCTTTAACCCCAGATGATATGCCCACCTTTCAGGCTCAAATACCTCATAAACAGTTCCCCTTCTACCTATTAAATACGCCGTAGCAATGTGTCGGGTATCTTGTTGCCACCAGTTAAATGTAGATACTGCACTACCACCCACGGTGTGATGTAGTACAATAGAAGTTTTAGGATACTTGGTGTGATAGTATCTATCTTCATGTAGGCGAAGTGTGCGGTTGATTAACATTCTACCTTCAGAACGTACTATTTCTAATAAAACACTGTCTAACTTCATTTGACCGTACTTGAAATGATTCAGAATTAGGGTTTAGACAGTCTCCTTCAACAGATTGTGGTAGAGTATCTCTAATAGACTTTACCTTGATCTCCCCTTCTCCATCAAAGTACTCACAAAATGCGCAACACTCAATAACTTTATCCCTTGACTTCTCACCATTAACTCTACCTTTAACCCCCGCCCTTTTTATCCTTCCCAACTCCATCATAACAGCATGACACGCAGTTTCAATACTACACTTATTTTCACTTTGTAACTGTAGTAACATTTGACGTGCCTGTGAACGGGTAAAGCTCGACGCTTCCATTATTTCAGTCGCGGCTAAGTTGAGTTTATCCATTATAATTACCTCGGGTTGTAGCTTGTAACATTAACCCCACACCTCAGCTCATAGACTTCAACATTAACATTACTCAATCCTAGCAATTTTTCTATACTGCCTCTTACGCACTACCCTTTAACCTTCTCAATCTACGCTTCTGTCTCAGCACCCGCCGTCCTAACCTGAACCCTTCCCATTTAACCTTAAATAACTCCCTATCTAACCATTTTATCCTCAACCCTAGATACCAATTACAGAAACCTATAATTAGCACTATCGTTCCTAGTACGATAAGCCCCCACCGCACCGCCCCAGTATTGGTATATATCATATACACAAATAGAAGTACCATTGTCAGATCGTAAGTAACCTTGATACTGTTTCTGATTTTAACCACTACCCTGTTCCTCCAAATCTTAATAATAACTTACCTATAGCTTCTCCCTCAGTACTTCCAATTGAAATACCAAGGGACGGCGAACTGCTCTTTTACCTTAGTACCAACTTCCTCCCATTGTTCTTTCCACTCATCAGGACATGCAAGGGTGGTAAGCCCAAAAAATAGGAATAAGTGGCCTAGTAACTCCACTATCGCCTTTTCTTTGTAACTCTCTTTGTAATCGCCTTGGAAATTCTTTCCAAGTTGAGTACCTAGGGGAGATCTTGATTATAGCCCAGTGAATCCTCTCAGCCTTTAAAAGGCCAATATATGCAGTCTACCATATTCCAAAGTTAATCCAATACATAATCTCACCTACTCCACCCATACGAAATACTAAACCTTACAACAATCAAATCTATACTCCCAACTTTCTTTCCACGTTCGGTATAAATATCTAGCGGGTCCCAACCAATTTTCATCGGGAGCCAGTCAATACTCCAACTGCCCTTTTTGAAGTAAGCCTTATTAACCAACGTAGAACCGATAGCCCAGAGTATCAAAATGGCAATGATCAGGCCTAAACCGTATGCGGTAAAGATTAAGTCACTCATGATGATATTAAACTCCAGGGTAATTTGTTCCAAGTCGAAATTGACTAAGAGGAATTATTCTTTAATCCATCGTCTAGCGATTTCACATAAGGCAATAAAAACTACATCCTTTCAGTGGGACCTAGGACGGCGGTTACCTACACACCAATATGGCCGGCCATCGCTAGTTTCTCCGTAATAGGTGCTATCCCAGTCGAAGCCACTCGGGATGACCTCTAGACAGTCGGACCAACCGATGCAAACGTAGCCATCCTTGATGGCTCGAACGGCTCCGGAGCAAGGTGCTTTCTCAGTGATCGATTCGTCGAATGTTTCGACGATATCACCAATGGAAGGTAAGGACGGGCGACCAGTAAGAACAGTCAGGTATGCCCTGGTAACACAGCCGGTTTCGTGATTTCTTTGAAGTTCTATCAATTTTCCCTTTCGAGATTGAACAAGTCAGACGAGGAATAGGATTCTGCCCAACCGGACTTCTAATCTACATCTCCGTTATCTTAAACGGCACTTTAGTTAAGCTACCCTCCAACTCCGAAGCCGTATAACTAACCATCTAGGCTTATCAGACCGTAGAATTCTCATTAGTTATCTCTCCCCTTCACACACCACTCAACCGCCTGAAACCCTTTCACCTTATCATTACTAACCTTTACCCTTATCTTACTCCCAGGGATAAACGGGTTTTGGGGGGTCTATACTTGTTACACCATATTGCACTACAATCATTTTTATATCTCCATGAAGTAAAGAATTTAATAACTCACGTAGGCGGCGAAGTTACATGCTGCTTCTCTTGCCTGGTCTTCTGACTGTATCACCACATCACCCCACTCGATAAACGGAAGATTATCTGTCTGGCTTGGAAAGTCTTCACGAAATAACCTATCCCCCACTCTAAATCGACAGCGGGCTCTATGGCTCCACCCCCACCATGAACCATCGGGACTTCGACCTATTGAACATACAGAGTGACTTTCTGAGACCTTCTCGGCAGTCACTTGCTCTCGTTCTATAAACCTAATTAAGCCCGGACGTCCATTACGATGACGACAATCTAGGAACTCATCTTTTGGTACCGTTCTGTAGACTTCCATCTCAATAGATGGACATCCACTTTGTAGCCACCTTTCTTTATTTAAAGAAAATAGGGGCCACCTCTTCATAACTCTAACGTGTTTAGTTATCATGCAAATTTCCTTTTCATTAGACTACCTACAACTCAACCTCATCCAACAGTATTACTTTATATGTACCTCAATTCCCATACTCTCCCCTTATCACAACCACCACATTCTACAATAATGACCCTTTCACAGTGACTAATAGTAAATTCTTAGCAATTAGCAACCCATGTTCATGTAACTCATCCGGTGTCATGAATTTGGATTTGACTGAACTATATTGACTATTCATATTTAACCTCAGCAACTACATCTGTAAAAAGAATTATAAAGATACATCCTGAAACGGTAATAGTAGTCTCTTGTTTATTATTCATTCCCAATCCATTCCTTTAACTATTTCCCTTGCCATCCGCTCTATCCAGCGTTGTTTATCTAATTCTGGCAATTGAGCGAACGCACCTATAAAGATATCTATAAAGGTATCTAACCGTTCTGGATCGTATAGCTTAGTGATAACCTTTTGGACACGTTGATCGAATAGATTAGACTGATCAGCTTTAGCCTGGAGATCTTTCCGATATCTAATTCCATCGGCTTTAGCCCTAGCACATTGTTCACTTTCACTCATTAGTATTTATCCTATACTTACTAGGATTTTCAATCGGGCTAGAATATCTCACTCCACATTAGGTTATTCTCAGCGCACCAATGACGATAGCATTGCCAACGTTTTGGAGTTATATCTGCTTCAATGTTTCCTGTCTACACTTTCTAACTTCATCCAACATACCCAGTATGGTTATCTCCTACATCTTCCAGACTTATAAACTCACACAGTAGAACAAATAGATTCCCCTCTTTATCTTTTCCTACCTCAACTCTGCAATGAATATTCCCACTGGTGCTAATTCCATCAGCTGTACATAGTATTCCATCGGGCCTATCAACTACCTGCAATTGATCTCTAAACAAAAGCATTACTTTACTCCCCCAACCCCAACATCATCTCCCTTTCCTCAACTGCATTATTAAACAGCCTCACAAATACTTCTTCACACTTTGCCCGGAATTTCGGCGGTACTTTCTCACGTAGTAATTCCCCTTCAAATAACGGCACAATCTCAGGAATCATTAACCTTATTTCCTGCAAAGCTTTAGTATCAACCGCCATTTGGTTAACATTTCGTTGCAACTCAGGGGCATTGCCTGGACGCGTTCGACGATCTGTTGGTAGGTAACGTTATCACCCTTCGCTATGTCACCCGCGGTGTCAACGTCGTCGAGTAGCTGCCAAGGGGCACCGACGAGAGCGAGTAGTTCACACTCTCTTTTACCGGTTCTGGACTCAATTTCGTACATTGGTAGCTTCCTGTGGTTTCTGAGGTTCAAACATTTCTCCCCCCTCACCGACCTAGCATCATCAGGTCGCCCCCTGAAGGTGGAGGGAATAGGAGTGGCTTCGTCTCCGGGGCCTGGACGTATCCCCTGAGAATAACTTTACATTGGTATCTACTTCTAACACTTTCATCTAAATGTCTCACCCCCACATTAGATTATTCTCAGTATGCCATCCTTTCTAGATTTTTTCAATATAACCTTAGTCTATTCCAACTACTCTGCATTACCCAATCTTATAATCACGAGTCGATCCCCTACCTCATGTAGATACTTACTCCCTTCACCTTCTATCCATTGTCTAGTACGTTGCTCACTTTTGCGTTTTGATATTATCCATAGCCTGTGGATTTCAGCATTAGTAATGTTTCTACTACTTCTACACTGATTTAGAATCTTCTTTACTAATCTACGCCGCATTACTTACTCCACTTCCACATCATCATAACAAGATAATTTCCGGTAAAGGCTTATCAGGTATCGGGCCTAACATATCAGACTTGCCCACTATTAACACACTACCTTTATGTAGATCCTGAGTCTTGATAATGATATCCTTGAATTATACCTCACCTCGTATAATCGACTCTAATCCGGACACTCTATCAAGATAATCTCTTACCGTCTCACCTTTTAAAGCTTTAGATACTTCTTCTTTTGACATATCTATCTACTCCCTCAACTCCAACATATCTTCCCTATTCTCAATTGCATTATTAAACAATTCCACGAACGCTTCCTGAGCTATTATGCGCCACTTTGGTGGCACCTTTTTACTTAATAAGGCCCCAATAAACATCCCACCAACTTCGGGCACAATTGTACGCATCTCTTCTAATACCTTATAATCAACTGCAAGCTGATTAACCTTTCGAGGAATCTGTGGAAACATTTTCTCCACAACATTATTCATCCCTGCTGGGCTATTCTCTGAGACCTTAATAAACTTATCTATATACTTTTTCCTTAACCTTTCTTCAGCACGGGCCAGCTCTAGAAAGAATAGTTTCTCTGGTTCACTTCCCGCTCTAGCCTTTTGTTTCATTCCATGTCGTCGACTATCACCATAGCCTAACAATGTTAAACATTCCCCCGCTGGATACATTTTCTTCCTTAATTCATAATAGTTTTTACCTAGTGTCTCTAAATCAAATGTATCATTTTCCATTTGAATCTGAATATTCGATCTACGGGATCGAGGCTTAGAATCCTTTCTACCTTTTGGACGTCCAGGTTTACCTACTTTTTTTGATATTATATTAGGCATTTTTCGGTCTTCACAGTAAATCGTTTATATTCAGTATTAAACATTTGACATTAAAGATTAGAGTTATATAGGTTTTCAAGTGGGTAGTTGGTCATGTATTAGAACTAATTCACCTATAGGATTTGAGTGTAAGGATATCTTAGTCATTTCTCTACCATTAGAGGCTTGGAGAGTTGCTTGTTGTGATGATTGATACCGTAATGTAGCAAAAGTAGCAATGTAAGCTCCTGGCGATTTATGACGAGAATCAACAGCTTGATCATCCCAGCGGATATATCCTTGAGTTACAAGTGCAGTTCGTGCCGACTTGCTAATTAGATTTCCAGTCCATGTTGGACCGTGTGATAGAATAGCAATGTATTGTTCAACCTGAAGTTTTTTGGATACCTTGTAACCGTCAACGGTGATCTCTTTCATAGGTCGTCCTTTTTAGAGGCAGCTTTGGACTTACGTTTACGGGGCTTACGTGGGGGTTTCTTATCTGTAGGTATAACTGTTTTAGCTGGTGGGAGATCAATGTCGATACCCATTTCAGTTAGAGCTTCAGTGGCTTCGGGTGTAGGTGTAATTAGTTCTTCTATTGCTGTTGTTTCAATTGCTGTTGTTTCAATTGCTGTTGAGATAGATTGTTCCTCAGCCGATATGTCCAGTTGATTGTTATCGTCTAAAGTTATGTAATGTGAGATGGGTATGGTACACTCACCGTGTTGCTTTGTACATAAATGCCATGCATTGTTACGGATGTAGATAGAATGGTCACTGTACTTTGAAGCGAGCGTGAAAGGGATAAGCCAGTCGGGCCACTTGAGTTTGTAAGGATCGAAGGCAATGGGGGTATTAAGATCAGCTGTAATGCCGAATTGGAATTGGTGTGTGATGATCATTGTGGATGTCCTTACAGAAATTTAATCAAGGTCGGCTGGATCCCTTTACCTACCAATGAGCGCTCTACGGAATCGAACCGTGTAGAGGGTCCGACCTTGAAAGTATTATTTACTTCGTATCGACTTAGCCCGAGCCAAATCATCAGCAAGTTGAGTTGAAAGTATAGGGATTAGATGATCGTTGAATTGTAGACATGCTCGGGTGATTATTTTATTGGTTAGTTTTGGGGAAAGTAGAGCTTGGGTTAGGGAGTTATTAACTACTAGGGTAGTCTCAGTAGAGTGGTGAGGTTTACCTACTGTAGAGATATCAATAGGGATGTCGATACGGTCGCCACGAGAGGTTTCTATTTGGTAGATCATGATTAGTACTCAGTGTAGAATGAATCCTTTTCATCAATTGGTTGCAGTTCAAACCATGCACTTTTCCATTGACGATTTTCCACCCTCAATTACCTAGTGAATCGTAGTCTATCAGACCTACCTAGTCACGGCTTTTTAGCTAAGCTAGGCTTTATGGTCTGACAGTGGAGTTATTTTCGGTTACGTCGTCGACTTACACGGACGATTTTATTACGGCGTTTCGTTTTACGAGACTTGGTAATTGCGATGAGGTTGCGAGGGAACCCATAATGGTCGTACTTTTTGCGGTCTTGAGTTGTTAGAAGTAGTAATTGAGGGTGGGTTAGGCACTCCATTTCTATTAGACTCCATTGAGTAAGTTTAGGAGGTCAATTTTAGATAGACTTGAGAGATAGGAGTTAGACTGGAGGATATTGGGATTGGATCTGGCTAGTCTGAGGAGTTGCTTACGGGATTGAATACTATCTACAGTTGCAGAATTGCCAGCGGTGTATTCAGCCTGAAAAGTTCTTTTTTCCTGTGTTCTAAGTTCCATGTAGTTTATTCCTGATGTAGAGGTAGGTACTTATTCGCGTTATCTAGTCATGAGTCCGTTTTTAACCTTAAAGTACCTACCCCTCAAAAGGATGACAACCCGTCAGACCTCTTGACGGGTATGACCTTGCCATACCTGTATTCAGGTGTCAAGAACTATCTCAACTTTTTTCAAGGGGGCGGTAATGCGACGGTAGAAAAGGTGGAAGGCGTAAGTAAGGCGTAAGGATAGAACGTACGTGGAGCCATAGGAGGACCTGTAAGGAACGAGTGGGGGTAAAGGGCAGTTCTCGTGGCTTGTAGGGGGTGGTCACGTCTTAGGGTTAAAGTCTCGCATTGTGGGGTATGTGTGGAGTGTGGTGGGAGTAGAAGGTAGATATGATCCCCTCGTGCGCGCGTATAGGCCCGTGTGGGAATCTAGATAGAGTAGTAGGTAAATCTACCACTTTTGCTGTTCACCATTTAGTAAGTCTATCCCAGCTCGTGCCAATGATCTAGAAAAGTTAAATACTTGTTCTGACATTTTGAGCTTTATGTAACCTTGAATAAGTAATAATTCATCGGCCATAGGCTTAGTTAGAGATTGGTGGATAAAGTGTTGGTGTGCCTCAAGGGTGATAGTAGGACCATACTGGGAAAAGTAGATAGGGATAGAGGTCCAATGTTCATCTAGTTTTTCTTTGTATTCTAATAGGATACTGTAAGCATGACCTGAGCAGACATGACCGTTAGGAATTAGATAGCCATTAGGGTCTACTAAGTATTGAGTAGCAGGTTCAATGCAACTATCACCACGTCCATGCCAAGTGCTACAGGAGGTAGGTAGAATTAGATCGTAACTATCCTCTGCTAGTTTTGGCTGGTTATCTATTTTCTGTTGAGTTTCTTGGTTGACTTTATACTGTCGAGCCCAGGATTGTGCTAATTTATAGTAACTATCTTTTGGGGATAACCCTGTAGTGATAAGGCATTGAAATTCGTCAAGTTGGGTAGGTACGTCTATAGGGGAGTTTTTAGCTATGAGTAGATGGTAATCAGTATGAGTTGAGAGTTGGCTGCGTCGGGAATCACTCATGGGAGCGGTCTCCAAAAAAGTTGAACTTTTTTCACTTAGGGTACGTATTTGGCACGATTCGTGCTCTTTAAGAATAAGAATATATTTCAGCCACTTGCTAGTGTCTAAGGCTAACACACTAGGCACACTAGGTAAAAAATACAGATTGAATTAGTGTGGACACTCAAAAAGCGTAAAGGCCTTATGTTTATTGAAGTCTGACTTAGTGTGGAAGTCGACTGTTCACCCTAGTCGAAAAATACACGTTGACATAATATCGATTATCCGGAAGTTCTAAAACGATTTAGTGTATTTTTCATTTTAACTGTATTTGTCGATTGTCAGCAGTTACAGGAGAGAAAAAATATAGAGAGGGCTACCATGCGGTAGGTAGCATGGGATTTGAATACACCTAGTGTGGAAAAGGAAAAGCACACTAGTTTAAAGGGTTGAAAAGGATGCGGAGGGGTTGAGGAAATGCTACGTTGATGGGTTTTTTGAATACAGGTCCACAATGTGGTTTAGTGTAGAGGGTTCGAGCACACCAATCCGGTAGCATAAAATACACCTAAGGTGCTTATGGGAGGGAGCGAAGTATAATGCAAGGGAGTACAAAGTAGAGCAGAAAGTGAAGGGGAAATTGTATGAGTGTGTTAACACAGTGGAGTAACCCTTGAACATAAAAGTTAGTTAATTCCTTGTCTCATCATCTCTTTACAGTGTGTGAGTAAAGCATAGGATATTTCTAACCCTTGAGTGTCTGAGATATTATCTCCCTGGGATAGCCCTAATCTTTTAGCTACTATCTTGGGTATAGACATTGGACCTTTGAATATTGGTCCGACTTGATTAACAATTATCATTGATCAATCTCCTCTGCATAGTTATCCGGTAGATCACACAGCGAAGTACCTAATAGTGGAGTTCTGTTTCTCTCATAGCTTGCTCCATCCACCCCCGTACAATTCCAGCAGCTTCGTCAGTAGTTACTCCATCGAGTTTAGGTAGTTGAAACCGAATTATTACTTCCCAATCCTTATGAATAGGGTTTGTATCCATTGTAATACTTTTAATCTGGGGCTCTATCTTAGTCATTATCTATTTCCTTTGCGTAGTTTTCAGGCAAATCTGTTGAACCGCTTCGCATAGATTTGACAAATTGAACAAGGGAACTTAATAAGTACCCCACGAGAAGGCAAAGTAGGTATTTAACCATTACAGTGTCCAGCTGGCCAGTAGCTATACCTATTAGGTTCTCTATTTTGTAGCTTTTCCTGTGCTGCTTTTTCATACACAGGGGCGTACTTTTTTTGGTAGTTGATAGAACCTTGTGGGATTGAAGGACTGATACCGCAGGAGCCACTTAGGGTTAAGGGTACAAATTTGAAGTCAGGGTGAGGATTATCTGGTTTGGGTCTCATATTATTCCTTACCGTGATCATAGTGAGGTATACTAATCATCACTGGCTTGCCTTGTTTGGTTATTAACATATAGAGTTTACCACACTCACACGTCCACTCACTTCCCCTAGGTAAGACCCTTATAGCTTCCTCTGCATTAGGTCGACTGCAATCATGATCCTTTATCTTTGTCCATTTACCGCCTACTTCAATCATCACTCTACTCCTCATTTACCAATCGATGAATTAAACTGATTAGTTTCTGCCTTGTGTAATTTTCCTTTTGAAACATTATTGTCAGCTCTCGAATTGTCTTCCCCGCTAAAAATTCTTCTATAGCTCGAGGTCCTACTGATCTCTTTACCGCTTGGAGTATGATACTTCCATACTGATATTGCCCATCTATACGGTTAAAGAATGACTCTAAACTAACTTGAAGGTTTAGTTTATATTCATCACTTACCTGAGATTGAGATAACATTGTCAACATCCATGCAAAAGTCATTAGGTGTGACATAGAGATACCTAGCTCACTGTTTAACTCATTGATAGTAGTCTTTGTAGCATCATTGATGTAGGTATTTTTTTGTTCAGTGCCGGACGATAACGGGTCTGATATTGAGAAATTAGCACTGAAGCTATCTCTCCACTGATTCATTGATTGAATTCGACTGGTGTCTGTGATATTACTGCTAGCCACATCCTGTTGAAGAATTATCAGTTGAGTAATGCTAGGGTGCTCGTGTAAAAGAGTTACACCGTGAAGTATTGATGCACTCATCATGGGACTTAGGCCAGGGGTTCTAATGTCGTGATCGGTGCCAATTTTTTTTGCTAATCGAGTGGTTAAGGTTGTGAGGTACTTTGGGCAGTATACAGAAACCATTTTCATTTTTTCAGATGCGATGTACTGGTGCTTCCTATGCCGCATTTCCTCAGCAAGGTTAAATTCATCCTCTGGTTTGGCAGGAATGAGATTATGGGAGGAGAGTAGATGAAGAGACATAAGAAGGGTTAAATATAGAGGGACAGGGGGTAAAGGTTTATATTAGATAGCCACTCAATTTGCCGCGGCAGCGTGATACTCTAGTCGATTGGTTCCATCATTTGCGTATTCCTCTCTAAGAGCTAGAATACTGATAACCAGTCAGTAGCGCTCAAGGTTTTGGTTACATAATGAGAATTAGACGTCACATCCTGGGAATTTAATTGACTCCTCTGTCAGAATCCCTAACTTCTCATTCAGCATGTCTAAGTGGACCACCGGGGTAATCCGTACCGCCTAGAAATGTCATGGAGTGTGCGACGATGAACTGACGCGCAAGCCACCGAAGAGCAGCTGGCATATATTCCTCATCGGCCCCACCAAAATCAATTGGCAGAGCGAAAGAAAGTAACCCAACTTCGTACCCTATTTCAGCAAGCTCCTCGGCGTTGAGTACCTTGACCTTAAGGACGACGGCGATGTCACCTTTCCGAGCTTCCCAGAAGACACGATTTATGGTGACCTCCTCACCAAATAGCTTTGTCATAGCTGCCGCGGTGGCTTCATGTCCAACCGCCGAGAGTCTATTGGGAAAGTCTCTTAAGTAATTTACAATGTGTTCAGCAGAGCACTTCCGTCAAATCCAAACTCCAGGGCTTGTGACGATGGATGTATTGAGAAATACGATTCTTGATGGGTTGTTCATTTCTTCTTCCTTTTTACTTTTGTACAGTAAAATTACCATTCAATCCCCCGAAGGGTCATAGACCTAACTTTGCTCTCATTTCTTTTTCAATTGCGTCATCATCTATTTCAAGTTCTGCCTGCTGTTCTCGTAGCTTCGCTTGCTTTGCTAGGAGTTTTTCTTTAGGGGATAGTGCTTTTTTGACGGTGTGCTTAGCCGGACGGTTAGAGGTTGATTTTCTATCCAGCATACTGGAGTATTTGTCGAAGTTGGAATTATCCTTACGTACTGTTCTCTCGAATTCTTTATCTAGATCCTGATAGAATTCAAAGAATAGATCAATTAGTAAAGGGAGGTGTCTATCTGATACACCATCGAGTATGTGAATAGTGCCATCGTCTGACGGTTCAGGAAATGTTTCTTTTATATATTCGTCTACAGGTAATTGTAGTCGCGCCGTATGTCGGAGCTGAATAGCCAGTCTATGTTTAACAGTCTCTCTATCTTTAGGCGAAGGGGTATTCATTACAGTAGCGGGGATTAATGTGCTAGGCTCAGGAAGTTGGTTAGACATAGAAAACCTTTAGTGTTAGAGTTAGAAAAAAAGGGTCCCAATTGAGACCCCACTAGAAGAAGAAGCCTATAGGTCAGCGAGTTCTGCTTCGTTCTTAGCCATCTCGGCCGCGAGTGCTTCATTCCTGGTCTTCAGGGACTTCTTCTTCCATGCAATAGCTGAAGCGAGAAGGTTTCTTGGGGTAAGAAATTCAGCCACTTTCTTAGTGACGGCTTCATCACTACCACTGAAGCACTCGGTGAGATACCCCCGCATAGCTCCCGTAGTTGTAAACCCCGCTTTCCTGAGAGAATTCACTTGAGGACTATCAAGGTAGACCTCGATTGGAAGATAGAGTTTACCGCCTGCATCACTGTTGTCCTTAGAGTCACTCGCACGGAACGCGTTAGCTGCACGGGTAGGCTCAGCTTGGGGGGTAGTGGTAACAGTTTCATCTTTGACGGTGGGTTCAGGGTCAGACTTTGACATGTCAAGTTCTCCAAGTTTGCTCTTATCGAGCGGATTTACCCTTTATCGGGTGATTGTTGTGGACGAGTAGAGTTATGAGGGGGTTTAGTATTTTTAGGTGTCAACGCAGGTCGAAGATTTACAGCTGTGAGTTGCCCTTTTTTAACCTCACTACTCTTTAGGTCAAATTTCCAGACTGTATTTGAGGGGTATCTATCTCTAGGTAAAAGCTTGCTACCGTGAACATGAACAGTTTTGAAGGACGTTATAGGATCCTCAGTACTTGTAACGTGAAGATTACTATACTCACCCAGGGGTAAATAACGGATAAATCCAAAATTATTCTCCTGTTTAAAGTAGTATATTTGTCCGGTTAGAGTTGAGCCAGGTTCGCCGTGGTTGAAGTAGACAGGTTTATGAGAGTCTTCATCTGCAACTTCAGCATTGACAGGTTGTTGAATAGGAATCACCCCGGGGAGGAGTGCTCCGTTAATGTGATAATCAGCACATTCCTGTAGAGCAGAAGAGGAATTGAGAAAGCTCATCACTTCTACTCGAATACCTCTTAGCTGTAGAGCTTCAACTAAAGGGATAAAATCACCGTCCCCAGTTACAAGTAAAATGGTGTCGGAAGCTGTTTGCGTAAGCATGTCAACTGTCATACGAATATCTACATTAGCTTTTGGTCTACGACTACCACCGTTTCCTTGCCACTTAACGTACTCCTTATGGACTTTATATCCAAATCCGCTTAGACTAGCCCAGAACTTCTCCAGGCCCTCAGCATAAAGATTACCTTCAGACGATCCGTCATCTTTATCTGAGTCATAGGTGCAGTAAGCTGTATAGCGCTGTACCTTACGTCCATCACGTTGAGCAAAACGGAGTAGCTCATCATAACGAAGATTATTTGCACCATTGTGGTAGGCGTTACTGGTATCGACGAAAATAGAGGTGGAGTTGGACATAGAAGGGGTTATCCTTTTAAGAGTAGAGGCGTTAGATTAGGGGGGGGGGAGGGGTTAATAGTAAAGGGGTTAAGGTTCGATAGTAGGCTCCTTGGGATAAGTAAGTAGTAGATTCAGACAGTTAGGGCAAGTCGTTTTTTTCTTATCAGCTGTCAGCTTTACTGTACGGACGCCGCACAAAGGAACACAATGTCCCATATTGTAGCAAGTTTCTTTGGTCATAAAAAAGCCCTTTAATTGTGAGTTATTGGTTTAGTGTCCACACTAGAAAATGTACATGCAAACGCTGTGCCAAGGAGTGATTTTAGACAGTCAGGGGAGGTTTCAGTGTGTGACTGTGTAGAGAGTATTATGGTATAGCAAGGTTTTGAGCGGTCAAAAATACAAGAGTGTAGAAGTGTCACCGTAAGGGGACGATAATGTCCTTTATTGAGGACGACTCATTTTCTGCTACTTTTTTGGTCTCCAGAATCAACGGTGGCCAAGGGTGCCACGGTCCAGCCTTGCAGTTGCCGTTCTCTGGGTCCCACGTAGCGCGGCAGAAGTCGGTTGGCTTTATTTCCCAGGTTATACAGTCTGTCGAGGTGAGACGCTATCGTGAACCCATGTACCCTCCAATTTAGAGGGGAACCAGTAACACCTACGAGACAAGTGGGTTACTCCATCGACCGTTGATTGCACTATGTATCCCTGTTGTACCACACTCATCGACTTTCTCAGAGGGCGAAGCACCGGACAATCATCGACTACACTTATTTCTCATCTTTTAATAGGTCGGACGGTTCAAGATTATCAAGCTCACTTTTACCCTTGTACGGTAGTACATTCTCTAGTCCAGCTTGTAGACTCTTAACTGTACGCCAGGGCTTGACAGTTTCAAGGTTGAGGAGTTGCTGAAGTTGAGTGAGTTCATCGTTGGTGTAAGTGGTGAGGTCTTCTGGGGTGATCACCCCAGTTTTGCCTCTATGAGAGTGTTAATTGCCTGATATATTCGATATTGAGATAGTGCCTCCTCTGCTAAGACCTCAGTCGAATGCTCAGTGTAATCATGTAAAGACCCACTGGGATTACAGCCAAATTGGGTTGCGTCTACAGGTTCACCGTCAAGTATCTCATGGGTGGGGGTTAAAGGGAAGACTCCGAGTGTGGGTAGAAGGTTGGACATTATGGTCTCCAGTATGTCGGGTAGGTGATAGATAAGTTGAACGTACCTTTACAGGTATGTAGAAACTCAGCTAGGGTTTTGGTTGGGTCCATGATCCATTCCTTGTAAGAGAGTTAGAGTATACAAACAAAGTCGTACTTTGTGAATTGGCTCTCCTTCTCCCCTGATGGTATTAGAACCTGTTTAATAATTGGGGACGGCATGTAAAACCATTCAACGGCATCCCCTACACACGGTCGGGCCTTCATCTTCCGAGTGATCTGTCTATTAAGCCCCTCATCGATGAAGAGAATGGTGATTTCTGTTTGGATTTGAAGTCTTTCTAGTGGATCCATGCTCTAACACTCCTCATGAAAATTATCAAGTCCCTGTCGAAGCTCATGTAAGCCACTTATGACGTACTCAACAGCCTTTAAGTTGTAGGCATTTACAGGACGACCAGCTTTACCACGTCGGTATGTCGTCCTCGGTTCAAGCCCCACAAGGGCGAAGCCTGCCGAGATACGGTGCGATTCTATACCATATCGCTCCGAGATTCCAGCAAGGTCCATACACCCGTCTGGGAGAGCCGTTAGAACCTCCTGGGAGGCCTTGTTGAGCGTCGTTTTGATCTCCTGGAGGGTATCTACAGGGTAGAGCTTAGAACCCCGTCCGCGAGTCTTGGAAGCCTTCCTATAGGTAGCTTCGTGCTCAATTTCATGGTCACGGATGTAGGTGTAGGCCTTTGGCTGTTGAGACTTCGGAAAGTAGGCTTGAACGGTTTCAAGTTTGGTGCTGTCGTAGTTTGTAACTAGCATTTTGGTCCTTTGGAGGTACATGGTACACTCACTGGAATGAGAATGAAAGAGGGGCCAGAAGCGGTAGACGAGACAATGTAGTCTGTAAGATGGTTTAGATCCCAGTTCATTTCCGAGCCTGGATTGCCACAAAAAATCTGAAAAGCTCCACTAACTCCGTAAGGGTAAGCGGTAAGGTGGTGTAAGTCAAGTGCTTTAACTAAGGTCAGTTTATAGCGTTTTGGGTCATTACAGGGGGGTGGTCAGTTATGAATTGTCATGAATTACTTGTATGCTTTGGCTAAGACCTTACGCGCCCAAGTGACTAGCACTTGAGGTTTAAGGGCGGTGGTTTCGAGTAGCTCTAAGACTTGCTGGCGGCTCTCAGGCGTGACGTCTGGACTGTCTGCTAGGTCTTGGACGTAGTGCTTGATTGTAGTGATTAGAACGACTTGTTGGACGTCAAAGATGCCATCCGTGGTCATGTACTCAGCTCGGATAGCCCTCTGTTGAGCTTCGATAGCGTTAGTTTTTTTATCATTGCCTAATGCTGCTAGCCATGTATCCTCATCACAACCTTGCTCTTTTTCAACGGTGACACACTTGGCAAATTCCCGGTTATTTATATCAATAGCTACATCCCACAAGGTCATGGCCAGGACTAAAGTGACGGGCTCGACATGTTCGCAGTCGGTACAGATGAGGGTACGGGCTGAAGGGTCGTAGGTGGCTGTGGGATGTTGACAGAGGGGGCAAAGTGTGCCAGTGGTAGACATGGGGGAGAGTCCTATCTCAGGTAGTTTGCACCATACGGGCCGATCCCGTAGGCGTCAACGTTGCTAGGGTCGTCAAGGTAGATCGTGCCACGAGGGTGCTTGGCTGGTGCTTTGTAATTGGCAGTCTTGAGCACAGCGCCGTCGGACTTACGGACGAAACAGAAAGCGGACTTGTGAGGGTTAGCTAGGATGATACGGTCGTACTTACGGCCGGGTTCAATGGTGAAAACAGGGACTGGAAAGCTGGCGTGTTGCTCAGGTTGAATGCTGAGAGCGTAGGACAGGAAGAGTGCTAGAGCTGCGTCGTAGGTGCTAGTGTCTTGCATGGTGCTAGTCCTCAAGTACGCGTACGATGGTAACGGTACCGAATTGGGTCTCTGTTTCATCTCCGACCTTGTAGTCCTTGTCGAGCCGTGCTCGGAGTGTAAGACCCTTGGAGAATTTGACGATGTAGTCCGCGAAGGGTGAATCGTAGGTTGAGGTTGACATCGTATCGTCCTCAGAAGCTCAGCTTGATTGTACAGTTACCATGAGCCAACATCGTAACGGATCCGTCGGCTTCCTGGTAGTAGTCCGATCGACTAGAGTTGGGGGAGTGGATTTCTCGCATGAGACGACCTTTGAGAGCCTTGAGAGGGTAAGGCTCAGCTTTCTCACCGTTGCTCCGGATCGTAGCAGAGGTCACTGTCTGACCTAAGTTGATCAGCATTGCCTTGGAACGGCGGAGAGTCTTAGCGGTCGATTGAGGTTTGATGTAGCGCATGGCGTGTGTCCTTGTTTGGGGTGTCAGTTAGAGTCTAGCAGCTTGCGAAGTCGTGATCTTGTGCGCTCGTTCCATACCCGTTCACTGTGTAGACTTGCTGGGCTTCCCACATCTCGTCCATTAACTCTATGGCCTGTTCGTGTGTCTGGCAGATATCCAAGGTGACTAGGTCCATACATGTGACCGTTTTCCCGGGACCGTCGAGAAGCTCAATGATTGTGATCTTACGGAAGGCCTTGAGGACTTTAGTTTGGAGGGCGGCGCGTTTGGCTTGCTTGACCTTGGTCATTGTCTTAGTCCTCTTATTTGGTTAGTTCGTGTCCCGTACACTCCTCTATATAGCAAGGTCCATGCCAACTCAATCCTCAGTGGGGAGTAGCATGGATTGAGCAAATCCACGACATATATGCTTTGGGCTACATACTCTCTATGATCCTATAGACTTACCTAACTTCAATTCCTTGGAGTATGCAGAATTTTGAATCCAGGAATTTGGATCGAGGGTTGGTAGAGTTGAGTTGGGTAAGGTTAGAGGGTAGCCTGCAAGAATCGTGCCAAATTCAACTAGCTCTCTCTGTTGGATATTCGATCACTGAATCGTTCCCGTGACTTCACAATCCACTTCATTACATACTCTGTATCCTTAACCTTAAACAGTTTCCTCCCTGTACCTAGTCCTTCAGGTTTATACATTTGATTTGATTCAAGTCCAACCGTTTTGAATATCAGGTAGATAGTTCTATTAGGTAGGTCGTACTTTCGTTCTAGTGTATGAACATCGGTGTAGCCTTTTGGGATTTGAGTAATGGTTTGGCTTTGGGTAAGGTGTGATTGTACCTTTTTGAGATCTTTGATAAGGTATAATCTGACAGGACATTTACCTCTACAGTTGGGTTCCTTTTCAAATATTAGTTTACGATTGGGGATGATGTTGAGAACCTTGAGTATGGTATAGGCAAGCTTGCGTTGTTTAATGTCAGGGAAAAAGTTGGGAATGGTTTGCTCAATTGAAGGGTTGAAGGTTTTAGTGGTTTTCATTGATTATCCTTTGCATAAGCTTGTGATCTTAATTTGAAGCACTTCTCACAATCACAGTCTGTTACCTCTAGATCACTCTCACCACAATAATCCTTGTAGGTTTCTCCACGTAGGTTGATGGTAGCCATCCTGTATCACTCGAATTACTTTATCTTTAGAATCTTTTACATTTTCCATGACTTACTCCCCAGTCTCAACATGCAACCTATGTCGCAAATGTTTACTAAGCCTTTGTTCACTTTGCATTAGTGTTAGATCGGAATTGGTTATATCACAAAGCATGGTGGGACTATACAGCGTTTCCATTTGGCCTAGTCCATTGTCAAAATACTCATAGCTACCCTTACCAACTGAACGACACTCAATATCATTACCGTTAGGATGATGATAGATGAAGTCGATACCCGGCGGGAGAGTAGATAGGTGGACTTGGTTCATGAATTTACCTCTTTAGGTTTAGAAAAGCTTGCTCAAGACGCTGATGCAATAGATTACCTGGTTTTTTAAGTAAGACAATCTCGTACATCTCAGAAACAGAGTTGATATTCTCTTCAGTTGGATCGGTCTGTATACGACTCCTTCGTAGAGCGTCTTCTCTTATTGGCTGAGGAACTTCTAATCGAAGTCGGTTATATACGGCCCTTGGATCATTAGATAAGTTCATTTCCCTTTAATCCGCCCGTAATAGAATCCCGGATAGTATTTATTACCAACTCGAATTTTAATAATTTCCCATGTACCAAGTCCTATCAACTCATAGAGATTTTTAGAGCTAAATGTACTATTACTTTTCTTTGGTTTAGAGATTCTCCAAGAGGGTTCACTATTTTTCGCCTTACGGAAAGCTACCTGCGACCTATCGATATCAATATCTATTGTAATCTCAGCTCCAGGAAATAAATGTTTACTATGGTCTAGAAGAACTTTACTTGTGAACCTAAACACGTGAGGAGTTGATTTGCAATTGGAGATCTGAACTTTAGTGAGGAGATACTGTACTGACCTACGAGTCCGAGGAAGAGATTGAAACGCCATGATAGGAACTCCTTTAAAGGTATTTACATTCGAGAAAGTGAACTATTAGGACGACAATGGCATAGATACCAAGTCCAGGCCAGCCCCATGCATGGAGGACTAGAGCTATCAGAGTGATTTTCGTTGGTTACTCCTCGGCTATGTCTGTTTTAGTTCCATTAGAGTTCAGTCGAAACATTTTGAATGTACCCTGATCGATAGCAACCTGGTTTGCTTGTTGTATTTCCCTGTCAAGTGTATTAGAAAAGGAACTTGATTCAGGTAGACATTCCACCAACCAATCAATATCCCTTTCTGTTACATCAGGGTTAATGGATTGAGCCCACTGTTTCATCCTACTACGATGTATCGACATGTCATTACTCCTTACGAGGTTTGAATATAGCCACGAACGCGTCAGCTTTCTCAATCGCCATTTCGGCTAGCTTACGACGGTCGATTTTCTCAACTCCTATACTAGCTAGGAATTCCATATGGTCAAGGATTCGGGCTTCCATTTGCAGTTCAGGTAAGGTTGGAAGGCCTAGCTTGAACGGATCCTTGCTGGGGGTTAGGTGTGAGGCTCCTGAGCTTTCACCGTTATGGGTGTCGTTGGGGTGGATAGCTCGACGTGTCAAGGTTGTGTCTTGCATGGGTTTCCTCCAGTATATGTATGGTCCTCACCACAGCTGCAAACAGGGGGGTGAATCCACTTATGACACTCTCTCCTCGTGTAGGTTGTAGAAATCCCGAATCGCTTCTCTGATTTTGGTGGAGTCACCACCATTCCAAACGGACACGGTAAAGGTTTCAGTATCAGAACTATAGCCAATGTGAACAGCGTCTTGCTTATCATCAGTCCAGCCAGGTTTGAACTTTACTTGCTTACAGACACCATAGATGAAGGTATTTACTTGTGTTATGGTTTTACAAGATTCAAAGTAATCCGGAATGTGTGAATTATTTTCATAACTCATTTTTAATATCCCCTAGTCGCTTCGTTGTACTCATGTCGTGCTTCAAGATCTTCACTGGGTTGGTAGTCGATCCACAGGATGCTACGTGAGGGCTTATTAACTCCATCTTCATCCGGTCCATCTATCCACTCTGCTAGTTCATCTTTGATCTCATCATCGAAGTCGACTGATAGAGGGGTTTCATTACTTAGAGTGCTATTCATGAGTAACTCCTTGACTGATTCCACAATTTCTGACGTCGCTTGTCCTCTAGTTCCCGCTTGCTGGGCTTACGTCGAATAGGTCTATCTGAGTCTACCACGATATGACGCTCCTGTCTCACTCGACGTTGCGTCGCTACCGTCGTCTGAGTCGTTGCTTGAAGCATGAGAGCTGCAAGCTGGACTTGACGCGTCCAGGCTCTTTGTAGCTCTTGCGTCCACCACAGGGTAAGTTGGTAATCCACATAGGCCCGTGAGAGGAAACGGCCGGTTAGGGTTGAGCGGTAGCCACCCATGGGCTGGATGAAGCAAGGGGGGGTTGGGACGAAGTTGAGGTCAGGGGGTTGCATGATATCTTCAGGTTTAACTAACTCTAACCATTTGTCCTTGTTTTTGCTTGCTGCTGGTGTACATGGTTCATGGTGTACTCTCCTCTAGTCCAGACTCACGTAATAGTCGACCGACTCTAGCACGTCGGCCAGTGTCGCGACTCTGAGGTCTTCAATGTGTATGCTTCTGGCGTCGTTCAAGTTGTTAGTCCAACCCAGGTAGACACTCTGAGATTTGAACCACACCCGGCAGTCATCGTAGTCACGCGTCACATATGGAACCTTGAGGGGCTTGAAGTTGCTACGATTGCGGGTTGTGACTGTCCAGTCTTCATGAGCGTCGAGTTGGGCGAGTAGGGAGGTCTTGGCTTGTAGGTAGGTCATTTTAAGCATTATAGAGACTCCGTGCCAACTCATAAGCCTCTAGACCCTTACCGGATTCAAGGACCTCCTCGGCGGCTTGAACATTGTTGATAGGGAGGATATCATCCTCGCCTAGTAGAGTTTGGATTCGCGCCTTGATTGTTTGATTCTTCAGGAAAGCAGACAATTCAGGGAGGAAGTTGTAACCGGTAACGTATGCTTCGTATGTTGTCATTGTCTCGTTCTCTTGTCTTCTGTCTAGCTTACTTGCCAGACATCCTACTACACTGCAAGGCCCATGCCAGACAATCTATGAGGGTACTACAGCATGGATTGAGTAAATATGGGGCATATATGTACTCTACCCCATAGATCTGATGCTGATATGTATTTACCTACATTCAAGAAGTTGGATGTATTCAAGATTTTGGATTCAGAATTCTGGATAGTGATAGTTTTGGCTGACCAGGTCTGGTACTCGGCTCGTCCGCCGCCGATAGCAGCTAGCGTCTACGTCGATTCCATAAGTCCTGAGCAACTAGCGGTAGCTCCGTCCAGTTTACGGGTTCACCCGCCCGGTAAGATTTCCATAACCTTTTGTCTACATGAAGAGATACTAAGTGTGACTCAGTAATGTTGGCGGGTTGGCGGGCTCGACGTATCACTAGACCAGACTTTGGATCACATATCAGAAAGTAGGTTTCAGTATTCATCATTTAACTCTAGTGTAAAGGTTAGCTCATCTTCATATCCTTGATAGATATTCTCACACAGTGAGCTACAAAACTTGACATATTTCAAATGAGGATAGAATTCCCTTCCACATTCCTTACACTCAATAGGATAATCTACCCCATTCTCATCCATCCAACTATCAGGACAGCCTTGCTCATGGCAAAAGTGACCATTGATGATTGAGGGGCTACAGCTTGAACAGCCTTTCATGGGTTTCATTTCATGGATTCCTATAGGCTAGCAGGTTACGTGCTAGATTAGACAGAGACTCACTTGCACATGTGGCTAGTTTCATCTCACGTTTCGATAGTGCAGATGAAAAATTTCCGAGTGCTTCAGTTAGAATATTATTGCTAAGCCGTACAGCTTGCTCTAAGAGAATCAGCTTTAACATTCTAAGTTCCATCATAACTTACTCCATATACCATCAGTCACTACCCATAACTTTATAGTCCAGGCATTAACCGTAAAGGTTACGGGATTAACTGAAAGTCTATCCCTTGTATCTCGAAATTGTTCTCCTATACACTGTAAAGCGGACTCCTCAGTAAGGAATACCCCAGGTGGCCAGTCAGTCTTTTCTGTAATGGTTTGGCTATGTGGGTCTAAGCCATGTTTCACTTTATTGATCATTTGCTTCACCCGTTAATTGAATATACGCAAGGCATTCCTCCCTAGCTAGGTCCGCCGCATGTACAGCTACTTCCTCTGAATCTTGGGTACGCTTACTTTCTTGATATGCTTCTCTTCCCGCTTCACGTACATGAAGCCACTCATCGGAAGAGAGACTATGTTTCACTTTATTGATCATTTGCTTTCACTCCAAAGTTCATTGTCCAATTTCCCTTCCCTAGCTTCACGTCCAGAGAAGTACAATGCTGTAGGCTTATCCTGTGGTCCTTTCGTATCTCGACCGGTTACGGGGCCGTTAGTGGTAACCTCCACCCATGCGCCTATAGTGGTAGGTAAGGCGTTCTCTAACTGTTCAATTACTGGAATGATGGTACCTATAGTGAGCACTTGAGGTAGACGACGGGTAAGGGCTTGGTAAGGCGTTGCCATTAAAAGGTAATCATAATTCACTTTGATTTTTTCCTTTTATATACTAATTGAGTATGAATTGCCTCACCGAACTCTCTCTTTTCCATTTCTCTGTACTGAGGTCTCCATAGAACAGTAGGATCCGCCCATTTATAGTAGGCTAGGACAATGGGACCGATTTTCAATCCTAGCTCTGCATCATCTGTCCAGATACTGTCAGTGATAGCAATCCAGCGAATTTTGAGGAAATCGATTACCCTTTTTGAAAGTGACTTCTTCATTGTTAGCTCCTTCTCGTTTCCATTTTCAGGTGTACTCTTGGACTAGTAGCACGATGATCCTTCGATTGACATTTCGGAGTAGTTCTCAACTGCCACATTTTGAAAGGTTTCCTCTGTACTACTTCCCCTACAGCATCAAGATCATGAGCTATTGAGAAATAATTAACACGTCTGACATGATTGAAAGCGGCTCGGTGGGATAGACCATCGACTTGTGAGAGTAGGGTATGAATTAAGCGGCGACGTTTTTGGGTGTTCATATCTAGTCCTTTTCTTCTAGGCGCCATTTTTCCTCTTCTTCTAGGCACCATTTAATATGTTTCTTATAGCACTCTTGACACATACTGTCTCCACAATGTGGACATTCTCTCATCCGTCCAACGTCATCACGATCATTTCCACAGTCATCACACCATGTTAAAAAAGTCTCACCCAAATCTTGAAACAAATCTTGAAGGCTCATTGATTCAGCTCCTTTACTTTACAGTGTGTAACCGTCGTTTGCTTCTCATTTTTAAACTCATCATGTTTCTTCACTCTACCTGTTAACTCAACCTCAACTCCTGGAGTAAGCTCAGGCGACTTAGAAGCCCACCATACAATTTTACTACCATTAGAATCAAATTGGCAGATGTAGACCGCCCCATAGTAGCCATCAAAGAGTGCCATTCCCTCAAACGTTGCTTGAACTGTAATTTTATCCTTTACCTTTCCAAGATACTCGCTGGTACTTGATTCAATCTTTTTCCTTCGGTTGATTTCTTTGTTGTAGACAAGGGTGATACACGCCACTAGTCCAGTGCGTTTGATATCGAAACATTTAGTATTAGAAAGCACTTGTACGTTATGGAGAAAATCTCCCCCACCGTTTAAGGTATCCATTGCCTGAGCGTATGCGATAGCTTCCCGTGCGGTATTGATATCCTCAGCTATGGGTTGTCGAGCTTCACTAAAATCTTTCATGTCTTGAGTTTTGCAACTCATGAACCCAGTCACGATAGCGTCGCTTGCTGTACTGTTACAATTCATTTCTTCAGCCTGTGATTTACTTAACCATCCGTCAACCCGTACGCACGCCGCAACATGAGTCACGTACTTAAAGGTATCGATTAGATCAGGACCATGGCTACCATTGTATTCTTTATCCTCAGCCATGTCTTCAATCTCACGCCACATTGTCGCCCACATGACAATGCTTTCAGGTGACATATGCCCGGTGAAGTCTTTCAGGCAGGACTTACCCACTACGGACTCATCGCCGTTAGAATCACGCACCACATAGACCGCTTTACGATTGTGCTTTACATGACAATGATCACAACGTGTCATACTGATAGCTTTATACTCGTCGACGTCGATATCATCGACACCTGGAACTGATAAGATTAGATTAACTCCATCGTCAACGGCTTCAATGGCAGTGATGAACCACCAACCGCCTGGCATGATAGGAGATTCACCAGTGATTTCTATGTCAACGAGGTCGAGCCATTGTGGGGCGGTACTTTCATCGAACCCACAAGCAAAGGATTCGCCTTCAACTTGAGTAAACCGTTGCTCTTGTCGCTGATTAGAAAGTGTCCACGTTAGAGGGGAAAGGTTTAGCTTAACAGCACGTTTAGAGAGGACGGTTAGACGCTTTTCGATTCTGGGAATGGCATGGGTGGAGATTGTGAAGGCTGTCATTAGATAGATCCTTTATGTATCAAGTTCATCGTAACAGGTAGTCTCAAATGCAGCTGCTAGAATTCCATCTGCTAGAGAACCAGTG
>Ga0209976_10000060_pt1 | contig 78902 bp, 84 predicted proteins | sample SumtaG_FD_182806 | JGI IMG/M metagenome (GOLD analysis project Ga0209976, IMG submission 182806) | Deep subsurface microbial communities from Indian Ocean to uncover new lineages of life (NeLLi) - Sumatra_00157 metaG (SPAdes) (version 2) | ecosystem: Environmental > Aquatic > Marine > Oceanic >... | reverse complement strand
CTTGCTCACCTGTATCAGGCTGAGAAATTAATAAATCTTTAAGATTAACACCAATTATTTCTGCTCTTTGAGGATCTAAAGCATGTTCAGCATCAATAAAAGCAACAGAGCCTCCGGCTTTTTGAGCTTCAGCAATAACATGAAGACAAAGAGTGGTTTTTCCTGAAGCTTCAGGACCATAAATTTCAGTAATACGACCACGAGGAAGACCACCAATACCTAAAGCTAGGTCAAGAGCAATAGAGCCTGTGGGAATAACAGCTACTTCCAAATGCTGATTGTCTCCAAGCTTCATGATTGAACCCTTGCCATATTGTTTTTGAATTTGCTCCATGGCTACTTTAATTGCTTGAAGTTTAGGGTTCTTAGGTGGTCTGGACATAAATTCTCCTTATCTTCGGGCAGAAGTTAACAATATTTCAGTGTAGCAGGTTCGGGTAATTTTTGTAAAGAGGATTTATTTAATTTAGTTCAAAAACAACGGTGACTGTTTTACGAACAGTGCCGGTGCCGGGCTCAACTGGTGTTGGAACAGCATCGCCTCCGCCTACAGCCATTTCCATGGCACGAAAAACAGGAATATTAGCTTGAGCTCCTTCTTGAACAGTTAAAACTTTGCCAAGTTTTCTGTTGCTGGCTGTAGCAATGGCTTGAGCTTTTTCCCGAGCATTATCAATAGCAGATTTCATTAAATCAACTTCTGCTTGCTGAGTGTCATCTAAGGCAAAGTTGGGACCATGAATATTAGTAGCACCAGTAGTATTAAGTAAGTCAGCTAACTGAGAGGCTTTATCAATATCACGCAGGGTAATAGAAATATTGTTGCTGGCCCGCCATTTTTTAATGCCAGATCTTGCGGGTCTTTCTTCATACTGATGAACAGAAATATTTTGAGTTTTAATATCTTTATCTTCAATGCCAAAATCTTTGACAACCTTTGTAAGTTCAGTCATTTTCTGATTAACTTCATCAGTGGCTGTTTGTTTATCATCAAACTCAGCAGTAACTCCAGCAGAAAAATTAGCAATTTGATTTTTAATATCCTGTTTAGATTGACCAGTAACAGTAATAGCTGAACCAGGAAGCATTTCTACTTTTCCCCAATTAACTTTATCCCAAGACATGAAACGAACTCCTCCTAAAAGTAAAGCAATAAAAAATACTGGAAAAAGTAATTTCATATGTTTATGCTGGTGATGTTTAAAATCTGGACAACATTGTGAATTTTTATCGATCATATTTACCTCCAAAAAATATTGACTATATTAGACTACATGGAAGAAGAAATAGTGTCAATAAAGGCAAAAATAGCTGGCAATAAAGGAAAATTCCTTGATATGAATGTCTTGAGTATAGAAAGCAGAAGCAGAGCCGCCATCTAGATTAACAGCGGAAATAAAGCTGGCGTTTATTTTCCCAGCAATTTTAGCTGTTATGGCTGGAGTGTCAGCTAACATGGGGCCGGAAAATAAAGAATCTTGACCAACTATAGCTAAAAATATTAATTGATTATCGTTAGTCTTAGCAGCAACAATACGACGTTTAGACTCATCATCTTTGATTTTTAAAACAAGAGGTTTAGAGTCAAAAATTAGCAAAGGGCCTGTTTGTAAACCAAAGTCAACCCAATGTGTAGGTCTAAGTTCATCAATAAATATCTGATTATTTTTTAAACTTAAATAGCCATTAAGCAAATCGCTTTTAACAGGCTGAGAAATTGTTCGGCGCTGACTTATAAGCCAGCCAATAGGAGAACTTTCCTGGTCATAGAAACCGCCATTAACTAAAACTTTGCATTTAAATTTTTCAATTAATTCCTGGGTGGATAATTTATCCTGAAAATTAGGATAAAGACTCAGGTGACTTAAATCTGGTATTTTAGTCCAAGAAAAATGAAATAGCTGATCATTGTAGGTAACTTCCTCCATTGTGGTTATGATTGGATCAGGTGAAGCTGAAGGTAAAGACATAGTTTTTAAAATTGTTTTTTGCTTATATTGACTAAAAGCAAGAAGTATTAAAACAAAAAAGACTATGCCAATAAAAATTAGCAATATTTTTTTCATGTTGATTAATTATACCTTTAATTATTCTTTGTATCTGCTCATGTCAAAATCTTCAGGTGTTGATGGCACGCCAGGTGTATCTGGAAGGTCATCCATATACGTATCCATATCCATATTTCCAGGCATTACTTGATCAAGATCCATGAATGTAACATCTGATGGAGCTATAAACTTAGCATCAGTGATAGCAGCAGGCCGACATTTGTAGTCAACGTCCATAGTGGTGGCTTGTTGAGGTTGATCCCACATATCTTCCCCTTCTGTAGGTTCAAAGCACATCTTAGCGCCTTGCTTATCAGCACTCCAACTCCACATACAGTTGTCTTTGAAGATGATTTCGCCCTGATTACCATTAGGAAGTTTTATATGACCACGCCATTGTTTGCCTTTAACATAACCTTCATATTCCATATCGCCAACTTTATAGCTGCATTTCATAGGAATACCTAAATCAATGACAGCTTCAATACCTTTGGCATTATATGTTTTAGTAACACCAGGTATAGAGATGCCGCCACTTTCGCCGGCTTTACCACCTTTAAGAAAATACCAACCAGCGCCAGCAACAACTAGAATAATTAAAACAGGTAAAAGTTTTTTCAAGTTATTCACCTCCAATCAATTAAAATCTTTATAATCTATATTAAGCTGTTTTGATAAGTTTTGGCAAGGAAACTTTATGATTCATTGAGATTAAATGGTAAAATTAGATTGTTATGGCAAGGGATAAATATACAGCTGTGTGGACATCTCATTCATCTATTGGTGATTTTTTAAAGTGTCCAAGGGCATATTTTTTGAAAAATATGTACAAAGATCCGAAAACAGGGAGGAAAATAGCTTTGGTAAATCCAGCTTTGTCTTTAGGTCAAATAGTTCATGAAGTGATTGAAGGATTGTCAGTGTTGCCAGTAGATAAACGATTTGATGAGTCTTTGATAGATAAATTTGATATTGCTTGGCAAAAAGTTTCTGGGAAAAAAGGTGGATTTGACAATGAAGAGACAGAGAGGAAATATAAAGAAAGAGGAAAAAAGATGCTAAGGCGAGTAATTAAAAATCCAGGACCATTAAAAAATCTGGCAGTGAAAATTAAAATGGAATTGCCCTTTTTCTGGATATCAGAGAAAGACAATATTATTTTATGCGGTAAAATTGACTGGCTGGAATACTTAAAAGATGATGATAAAGTACATATTATTGATTTTAAAACAGGTAAAAAAGCAGAAAAACCAGAGTCTTTACAGTTAGATATTTATCATTTATTAACTTCTCATTGTCAGGAAAGAAAAGTAGGAAAGGCCAGTTATTGGTATTTGGAAAACAGTGATGAGCCAATAGAACAAAAATTAGGAGATTTAGATAAAGCTTTTGATAAAATTCTGAAAATTGGTAAGAAAATGAAACTGGCTCGACAATTAGGAAGATTTAAATGTACTGATAATGGTTGTTGGGCCTGCAAACCAATGGAAATGATTATTTCTGGCAATGCAGAACTGGTAGGAACAGGCGGATTTGGCAATAATACAGATGTGTATATATTAGACAAACCGGATGTGAAAATAGGGCAAAGTGAAATTCTTTAAATGATTAAAGCGGAGCGGGTATATAAAATTGTGGGGAATATTCCTAAAGGTAAAGTGTCAACTTATGGCAGAATTGCCAAAAAAGCAGGAATAGACAGTGCCAGACCAGTAGGAAACTGGCTGCATAATCATAATCAACCAATAACAGTAGTTCCCTGTCATCGAGTAGTTAATGCCCAAGGAAAATTGGCAAAAAACTTTGGAGCTAAAGGGGGAATTACAACTCAGGCAAGAAGATTAAGAAAAGAAGGAGTAGAAGTTAAAAATTTTAAAGTGGACTTGAAAAAATATTTGTGGTAATAAGATCTATGTCAACAAAAATCGCTTTAATTTTTTTGTCAGTTATTTTAGGAATAACGATTATTTCCCGCCCATCTCCAAGTCCACAAGTCAGCCCTAGTCCAACTCCTCTACCAACCCCTACTCCATCGCCAACCCCTATTCCTTCACCTTCACTTGTTCCCTCACCTATTGTTTTCCCTACTCCTCTGCCTTCGCCATCACCTTCACCTTCTCCTTTTCCTTCGCCCTTGCCATCATTTAAGCCTGAAGGAATTCATGGATTTATTGATAAATTTTCAAATGAATACAATCTTGACCCTGATTTATTAAGACATATTGCTATTTGTGAATCTGATTTTAATCCTTTGGCAGAAAATCTTAGCTACTCAGGTCTTTATCAATTTTCCCCTAATACTTGGATTAAGTATAGAAATCTACTAAACCAAGATCCAAATCCGGATTTGCGTTTAAATGCTGAAGCGGCTGTACAAACTGCTGCTTATGTTTTGTCAATAGGTAATAGCTATATCTGGCCAAATTGTATGCCTGAGTAATAATCAAAGTCTTTATTGGCTAAGTCAGTGGTAAAATCAAAAATATGACAGATAAAGACCCTTTTAATGTAAGAAAAAATAGTTTTCAGATAGTAAAAAGTCTTAAATTTATAACTATTAACCCTGAAAAATTAATTGAATTAGGAAAAAAATTAAAAAAGCAAATTGAAGAAAAGAGATTGTTAACAGATGAGCAATTTGGAAAATATAAACACTCAAGTCAGCATATTTTTTTATTAGATGTAGTAAATTTTTGCTTTTGGGCTGAAAAAGGAAAAGATAAATGGAGAATTGAATATCCTCAAGGAAAAATTCTTGACGGCTGGGAAGCTTTAGTGGCTTGTTTTAATCGAGCTTTAGAAGAAGATATTCCTTTACTGGAAGCAAATTTTTTGGAAGAAATGACTTTAGATAAGGTTAAGCATATTTTTAGAAGCAGTAATAATGTGGAAATTCCATTATTAGAAAAACGATTAGAATTTTTACAAGAAGCAGGCAGAGTGTTAAATAATAGATTTGGAGGAGAATTTGATAATTTAATTAAAGAGGGAAGTAATGACGCTGTACAAATTGTTCAATTAATTATTGATAACTTCTCTTCTTTTAATGATGTTGGATTTTATAAACGGGCGCAAATCTGTGCTTATGACTTGTCATTGCTGCCGAAGATGGATATAAAGAATGTTGAACAACTAACAATATGTGCAGAATACAAACTGCCGCAAATTTTACGGGCTTTGGGAGTGCTGGAATATAACCAATCCTTAGCAGAAAAAGTGGATAATTATGTTTTGATTGATAAAGATAGCCGAGAAGAAAGAGAAATCAGAGCAGCTATTATTTGGGTGGGAGAATTATTAGCAAAAAGACTTGATACAATGCCTATGACTATAGATAATGCTATTTGGTATTTAACTCAAAAAATAAAACAAGACCTTGGGCTGTATCACCGAACTTTAACTACTTTTTATTAAATCAAATAGAGTCACACCTCTAAGGTGTGATATTTTAACGCTTTGGGGATTGTCTTTTGCGTCTGGCTTTGCCGCCGGTGCCAACTTTACGTCTTTCTTTTTTACGATGATCTCTAGTGATTAAACCTCTGTTTTTAAGAATTGGTCTAAATTTTTCTTCATCAACTTTTAATAAAGCTCTAGTTAAACCATGAATAACTGCTCCTAATTGGCCTGATTTTCCTGAACCTAGAACTTTAATACTAGCAGAGTATTTATCAATCATATTACAGATTTTAAAAGGTTCCATGTAAAATTTTTCAGAAACTGCGCCTGGAAAATATTCAGCAATGGGTTTGTCATTAACAGTAATATCCCCTTTCTTAGAATAAAGACGGACACGAGCTGTGGCAGTGCGGCGACGGCCAATAACGGCAATATAGTTAGATTTTTTGGTGGTTTTTTTACTTGTTTTTGCCATAATTACTCGCCTCGCTTCGCGGTCGAAGCGGGTTGTTTCCCGAATTTATCCTTATAAATATGCTCAGCTTGAGCAAATATTTTTAATCTTTTAAGACGAGGGTCTCTTAATTTGTTTTTAGGAAGCATGTTTTTAACAGCTCTGACAATAATTTTAGTAGAATCTTTTTTAAGCTGTTCTTCAAAAGTAATGCTTTTTAAACCACTAGGATAATTAGAGTGATGATAATAAATTTTGTTTTTGGCTTTACGCCCAGTAACAGCTACTTTGTCACTGTTAATAACTACTACATAATCACCACAATCCAGGTGATTGGTGAAATAAGGTTTGTTTTTACCTTGCAGTAAAAGAGCAATTTTGCTGGCAAATCGACCTAAGACCTGATCTTGAGCATCAAGTAAATACCAGTCTCTTTTTATATCTGATTTTTTAGTAGTATAAGTTTTCATGGCATTCTTTTTTGAGGAATTATTTGCTTTAATTTTCGAGCAAAAAAGCCTTTTTTAGTTTTTTGTTTAACAGGCTTGGCAATTTTTCCTGCTGGAGCTGTTTTAGATACAGGTTGTTTTTTAGCTGGTGTTTTTGCTTTAGGAGCAAGTTTTTCAGCTTTTTTGTCAACTAATTCCATACGCACCATCATGGTATTATCTCCCCGACGATTAGCAAGACGAATAAAACGAGTAAAACCGCTAGTGCGTTTTTTTACTTGAGGGACAATAACATCAAATAAATGATTAACAGCTTTTTTGTCAGACAGGAAAGCTAAAACTTGACGGCGATTGGCAAGAGAGCCAATTTTTGCCTTAGTAATAAGTTTGTCAATAATAGGCTTGATAGCTTTAGCTTTAGCCTGACTGGTTTTAATCTCCTGATTTAAAATCAAGGATTTAATTAAGCTTTTAAATAAAGCCTTTCTTTGCTTAATATTACGATTAAGCTTTTTGCCTTTTTTACGATGGCGCATATGTAAATAGTAATTAAGATTTTTTAATCTTAACTCCTTTATCTTTAAGCTGATTAATAACAATGTCAACTGATTTACTGCCAAGATTTTTAACCTTGCTGATTTCGCTGACAGTGCTTTGGGCTAAATCTTTAACAGTGGCATAGCCGCCTTTTCTTAGAGCATTGGCAATGCGGGTTGGTAAATCAAGCTCCTCAACAGATAGTTCCATTGTTTCATTATTTTCAACTTCTTCTTTTTCCTCAGGCTCTTTTTTTTCAAAAGTAGGATTAACTATTTGAGTAAAAGAATCAATTAAAATCTGAGCTGCCTGTTTTAATGCCTCTGAAGGCTTTAAGCTTCCATCTGTGTAAATTTCTAAAATAAGCTTATCAAGGTCAATGCGCTGACCAACTCTGTCAGTTTTAATATTATAATTGACTCTAACAACAGGTGAAAAAGAGGCATCAAGAATAATTTCTCCTAATTTATTAGAAGTATCATTCTTAGCTGGCAAATAGCCATAACCTCTACTGATCTCCAGTTCAGCATTAAGCTTGGTTTTTTTATCGTTTAAATTGGCTAAGATCAAATCTTTATTAACTATTTTAATATTGGCAGGAGTTTTGATATCTCCTGCTTTGATTTGACCAGGACCTGTAGCAGAAATTTTTACTTTAACAGGCTCTTGACCATCATATTTAAGACGAACTTGCTTAAGATTTAAAATGAATTCAACTATGTCTTCTTTCATGCCGCTAAGAGTAGTAAATTGGTGAGTAATTCCATCAATTAAAACTCTGGTAATAGCTGTGCCCGGAAGACTGGAGAGCAAAACACGCCTTAAGGCATTGCCTAAAGTATGACCAAAACTTGGCTCTAAAGGAGTGAGTTTAAATTTGCCAAAATCTTTAGTTTCGACAATGGCAGTGGTTTTAAAATTAGCTTTTAACATAAATAATTTTCCTTTCTTCCCTTATAAAATTTATCGGGAATAAAATTCAACAATTAATTGCTCCTGAACATTAGTATCTATTTCCTTTCTTTCAGGAAGGCGTTCAAATTTAGCGGCTACAGCTTTACGCTTAAGCCATTTAGGTACATTGATATCTTTATTAGCCAAAGCTTGAACAATCAAAGGCATTTTCTGAGCTTTAGCTGAAATGCTGATAACTTGTCCTAGTTTGACTAAATAAGAAGGAATGTTAACTTTTTTATTATCTACTAAAACATTGCCATGTCCAACTAATTGACGGGCGGCGGCACGAGTAGGCAGAAAACCAGCACGATAAACTAAATTATCAAGTCTTGATTCAAGAATTTGTAAAAGTTTTTCGCCAGTAACTTTTTTAGTTTTACGAGCCATTTGATAATATCGTTTAAATTGTCTTTCACGCAAACCATAAATGATTTTTAATTTTTGCTTTTCCTGTAATTGTTGGCCATAATCTGAAAGTTTTCTTTTTCTTTTAGCTCCATGTTGTCCAGGAGGATTAGGTTTTCTAGCTAAAATTTTGTCAAATTTTGGCTGATTAAAAATATTTTCTTGAAATTTGCGAACAATTTGTGCTTTAGAAAGCTTTTTTTTAGACATAAATTAACCTCGACGACGTTTTTTAGCCCGACAGCCATTATGAGGCATGGGGGTAATGTCGGCAATTTGATCTATTTTTAAACCACTGGTTTTTAAAACACCTAAAGCAGCATCTCTGCCAGATCCAGGGCCTTTAAGAAAAATTTTAATATTTTTAAGACCCATTTCTTTGGCTTTTTTGACAACAGCTTCAATAGCAGTAGTAGCGGCGAAAGGAGTAGATTTACGAGAACCTTTAAATCCAGAAGCTCCAGTAGATCCCCAGCAAACTACTTGGCCATTAATGTCTGTGATGGATATAAGAGTATTGTTAAAGGTGGCGGTAATATAAACACAACCGCTTTTAATGTTTTTAACTGTAGTTTTTTTTGATTTAGCCATATTTTATTCTTTAGATTTTTTATCTATTCCAAGTTTAGTGGCTTCTTCTTTTTTAAGAGCGCCAACTGTCATACGTTTGCCTCGTTTAGTACGGGCATTATGACGAGTGCGTTGGCCTCTAGCAGGTAATTTATTAGCATGTCGTGAACCTCGATAAGTATTGATTTGGCGTAAGCGTTTAATATTTTCAGTAACAATTTTTCTTAATGCTCCTTCTGTAGGAATTGTATCAATAGCTTTTTGTAAACGAGAAACTTCATCAGAAGTTAAATCTTTAGCCCTTTTATCAGGATTAACATTGGCTAGCTTGAGAATTTTTTGAACATTGGTACGGCCAAGTCCAAAAATATAGGTAAGGGCAATTTCTGTGCGTTTTTGAACTGGTATATCGACTCCGGCTATTCTTGGCATAATTTATCCTTGGCGTTGTTTATGACGCGGATTTTGACAAATAACATAAACCCTGCCTTTACGGCGGACTATTTTGCATTTTACACATCTTTTTTTAACTGATGCTTGTACTTTCATAAAAAAATCTCAAAACGCAAACAAAACTGCGATTTGAGTTAATATTTGTTATTTTACTCTATAAACGATGCGACCCTTGCTTTCATCGTATGGAGTTAATTCAACTTTTACTTTATCTCCTGGCAGTACCCGAATTCGATACATGCGCATTTTTCCAGCTAAGTGACAAAGTAAAATTTTTTCTGAATTGTTAAGTTTGACTCTAAAATTAGCATTAGGGAGAGATTCAATTACTATCCCTTCAGCTTCATTTTCTTCAAGTTTGCCTTCTTGAGGCATATCTGGCATATATTATATCACCTTTCTTGAGTTTTACCAGAGGTAATTAGTTTTAAAGTATGATCGAGCTTTTTAAATAATTTTGCAGACTGTTTATTGTTTTTGATTAAATAATCAGCCATAGCAATAGGACCGCCTTTATTAAGGTTTTCTAATTCAGCCATATCTCGTTTAAAAGATTCTTTTTGAGTTAAAGGACGGATTTTTCTTTTAGTTAATCTTTGATAGCGAATATTTGGCCGAGTATAGATACATAGCAGGAAAAAATTGTTAAATTGTTTTTTTAAATAAACATATTCTTCCCAAGAATAAAGACCGTCTAAAATAACTACAGATGAGTCTTTTAAAGCTTGTTTAATTCTAGGTTTAATTTTAATAGCATAGGCAGACATGCCTAATTTCTGACGTAATTCTTCCCTGTATTTTTTTTCATGTTTCTGGGTTAAAGGCAAACCTAATTCTTTTAAGCCAATATCTGTCTGATCACCAAAGCGGAGTACAGGCAGTCTTTGTTTGGCAAAATGCTGACAGCTTATGGTTTTGCCGGCACCAGCCATGCCCACAACAGCAATAACTGTAGATTTATTTTTACTCATGTTTCTGTTTAATTTTTTGTAAAATATCTTGATGAATCTGTTCTATTGTTAATTCTCCATTTACTTTTGTCAATAAGCCCTGTTCCTGATAAAATTTTAAAACATCAGCTTCCTGGGCATGATAAATCTTTAATCTTTGCTTAATTTTTTCCTGACTATCATGAAGACTGCCGTCAGGATTTTTACGGGCACGCTTGGTTAATCTTTTAATTGATTCTTCTTCAGAGACTTCAAGATAAAAAACAAAACTAACTTTTTTCTGATATTTGTCCAGTTTTTCGGCTAAAAACAAGGCTTGGGTGTGATTTCTGGGAAAGCCTTCAATAACAAAGCCATTTTGAACGTCAGGTTCTTTAAGGCGTTGTTTCCAAAGAACAAACATTTCAGAATCAGCTACATAATAACCTTTACCTAAAGATTCACGGCAAATATCGCCCATGACACCTTTATCTTCATCAGCATATTTTCTGACTAAATTTCCTGAGCCTAAATATGGCAGATTTAATTTTTCAGCTAAAAGTTTGGCTTGAGTGGTTTTGCCGCAGCCTTCAGAACCGTAAAAAATAATAAACATAAAATTACTCCTTTAAAAATCCTTCATAATTTCTCATGATTAATTGAGATTCAAGGTTTTTACTGATTTCTAAAATTACAGAAACAACAATAAGAATGCTGGTGCCGCCAACAGTCATGGTAGTAATATTAGTCATATAACGGACAATAGAAGGAAGAATAGCAATTAATCCTAGAAAAATAGCACCAGCTAAAGTAATGCGGTTTAAAACATAAGAAAGATAGTCTGCTGTTGGCTTGCCCGGACGAATGCCGGGAATAAAACCGCCGTGTTTTTTAATATCCTCAGATATTTTTTCAGGATTAAAAGTAACAGCTGTGTAAAAATAGGTAAAGGCAATAACCAGGAAAAAATAAATAAAGTGATAAGGGGCATTATTAGGATCAAAAAAATTAGTTACTTTTGTAGCAATGCCAATAACTTTAGCATTGGGCATTTGCTGAAGATAGCGGCCAACCATTGAAGGCATAAGGACTAAAGAAACAGCAAAAATTATAGGAATAACACCTGCCTGATTAACACGCAAAGGTAAATGAGTAGTTTGTCCGCCTGTTTGACGACTGCCACGAATTCGACGAGCATATTGAATCGGAATTTGACGGGCGGCCTCGTTAACATAAACTATACCGACAACAACTAATAAGCTCATAACAGTAAAGGCAATAATATTCATAGGATTAATGACTTGAGAAACAGAGGCTGTTTGCATTAAAGAAACCGGCAAACGGCCAACAATGCCAGCAAAAATTAACAGAGAAATACCATTACCTAAACCATATTCTGTAAGAAGTTCGCCAAACCACATTAAAAGAATTGTGCCAGCAATCATGGTAACCACCATACTAATTAAAGCTAAAGGGTTGGCAAAACTAAGAATACCCTGATTTTTAAGAAGCATTAACATGCCAACTGATTGAACAGCGGCTAAAGGAATGGTTAAAAAACGAGTATATTGATTAATTTTTTCTCTGCCAAACTCGCCTTCTTTAGATAATTCTTCCAGTTTGGGAAATACCATAGTTAATAATTGAAGAACAATAGAGGCATTAATATATGGGCCAAGACCTAAGGCCATGATGGAAAAATTGGCTAAAGTACCTCCGGAAAAAATATCTAAAAGACCTAAAAGTTGATTAGAGGCAAACAAAGACTGCAAAGCAGGTAAATTAACACCAGGGACAGGAACATGGGCAATAAAACGAAAGATTGTAAAAATAGCAGCAGTGAAAATTAACTTTTTACGTAAGTCTTTAATGCGTAAAAGGTTAAGAAAAGAGTTTAGATATCGATTCATTTAGCAGGCCTGCTTCGCGTTGACTTTGTCTTGCGAGTCGAGGCGGGTTTTTTAGTTTTTGATGTAACAGTTTTTTTGACTGCCGGTTTTTTAGTTTTAACTGTAATTATTTTACCACCAGCTTTGGTAATTTTCTTAAGAGCATTTTTAGAAACAGGCAAAGCAATTTTTAAAGGTTTGTCTAAATTGCCATCGCCTAATATTTTAACAGGAAATCCAGCTGCTTCTTTTGGTAAAATTTGATATTTAATTAAATTTTTTAAATCAACTGTGGTGTTTTTTGGCAGGCGACTAAGATGTTTAAGATTAATAATCAATGGTTTAATCTTAAAAGATTTTTGTTTTAATTTACCGCGAAGCATAGGCATTCTGCGAATTAAGCTTTTTCGCATAGGAGTACCTTCAAAATATAAAGGAACCTTGCTTCTGGCTTTTTGACCTTTAGCACCACGGCCAGAAGTATGGCCACCTTTACCAGAGCCATAACCACGACCAACTCTTTTTTTTGGTTTAGTTTTAGTTTTAGGAAGTTTGTTTACTGGCATAATATCCCCTTTATTTTATTGGTTTTAATTGTTTTAAGGCCTCTATAACAGCATAAACATTGCTGGCTTTATTTCTAGTACCTAAAATTTTAGTAGAAACATCTTTAATGCCGGCTGTTTCCATAACAGCACGAACAGGACCTCCAGCAATAATACCACTGCCTGGAGGAGCAGGTTTTAAGAGAATTTTAGCAGCGCCTTTTTTAATTAAAATATCATGGGGAATAGTGCTATCTTTCATGGGAACATTAATAAAATTCTTTTTAGCCCGACGAATGCCTTTTTTAATACCAGAAAGAACATCAGGAGCTTTACCTAAACCTACGCCGACTTTTCCTTTTCTGTCGCCAACAACCATTAAAACAGAAAAGCCTATTTGGTTGCCACCTTTAGTTTTTTTAGAAACACGATTAACCTGAATTACTTTTTCTTCAAATTCCTTAGGTTCTCTTTGGGGATTAAATCTATTCATAATTAAAATTTTAAACCTTTTAATCTGGCGGCTTCGGCTAAAGCTTTCACCCGACCATGATATTGATAACTACCTCTATCAAAAACAACTTTAGTTATTTTCTTTTTAAGGGCTTTTTGAGCTATAAGCTGGCCAACCTGTTTGGCAACAGCAATTTTCCCTTTAGGTTTATCAGTTAATTGTAAACTATTAGCAGATGCTAAAGAAACGGCTTTAATATCATCAATTAATTGAGCATAAATGTGCTGAGAAGAACGATGAATGCTTAATCTTGGTCGTTCAGCAGTTCCAGTAAATTTAGAGCGAACTCTTATTTGACGTTTTTTGGATGAAGGCGTGTGTTTATTCATATTCAGGATTCTCCACCTTCGGCAGCTTTAGCAGATTTACCTGGTTTGAGCTTAATAATTTCATCTTTATAGCGAATGCCTTTGCCTTTGTAAGCATCAGGTTTGCGAAAATGTCTAATTTTAGCGGCGGTCTGTCCAACTAATTGTTTATCAGTACCTTTAACATGAATAATTTTGTTTTCTTCTATGATTAAAGCAATACCCTGAGGAGGATCAAAAACAATAGGATGAGAAAAACCTAAAGATAATTCAATAGCTGTGCCTTTAGGATTAACACGATAACCAGTTCCCTGAAGCTCTAAAACTTTTTCATAACCCTTGGTAACACCAATAATCATGTTGTTAATAAGGCTTCTAATAAGACCATGAAGAGCTTTAGTAGTTTTAGTGATTTTTTTTGGAGAAACTAAAACTTGCTTGTCTTTAATTTCAATTTTAATCTCAGTGGGAATTGATTGAGTTAACTGATTATTGCCTGATTTAACAGTAATAATATTATCAGCCAGACTGATATTAACATCATCAGGAATAATAATAGGTTTTTTGCCAATACGTGACATATATTAATTTACTTTACAAATAATTTCACCGCCAATATTCTTTTTTAAAGCTTGACGGCCGGTAATAACACCTTGAGATGAAGAAAGAATAACAATGCCTCTGCCGAGCATAAGACGAGGAAGGTCTTTAACATCAGTATAAAGACGAACTCCGGGTTTGGAAATTCTGGTTAATTTAGTAATTGTTGGTTTTTTATGTTGATATTTAATTTTAATATTCAATTGTTTTTGTGGAGATTTGCCTTTGATTTGATAATCAATTAAATAATTATTTTCTTTAAGAATCTTAATAATAGATTCTTTGGTTTTAGAATAAGGAACAGCGACAGTTTTTTTATTAACTGCAATGGCGTTTCTGATTCTGGTTAAAAGATCAGCAATTGGATCAGACATCATAATGATTACCAACTAGCTTTGGTGACACCCGGAAGTTCACCTCGGCTGGCTAATTTACGAAAACATAAACGACAAACTCCAAAAAGTCTTAGATAGGCTCTAGGCCTACCACAAAGCTGACAGCGATTTTTCTGCCTTGTAACAAATTTAGGTTTTCTTTTTTGTTTTGCAAAGTATTTAATTTTTGCCATAAATTACTGGCCTCGCGTCGACTTCGTCTTGCGAGTCGAGGCGGGTTTTTTTTCTTTAATTTTTTCAAAAGGCATACCAAGTAATTCTAAAAGCCGTAAAGCTTTTTTATCATCATTGGCATTGGTAACAATAGTTACCTGTAAACTTCTAACCTGGTCGATTTTATCATAATCTACCTCTGGAAAAACTATTTGTTCCTGAAAACCAAGGGAATAATTGCCATGGCCATCAAAAGCAGTGCGTTTAACTCCCTGAAAATCTCTAACACGAGGAAGAACAATGGAGACAAGCTTGTCAAAAAACTGATACATTTTATTGCCTCGTAAAGTAGCCATAACACCAATATGATCACCTTTTCTTGTTTTAAAAGCAGCTTCTGCTTTACGAGCTTTAGTAACTATGGCTTTTTGACCGGCAATAAGACTAATATATTGTTGAATTTTTTGGGCAACTCCTTTATCGCCTGCTCCGTCTTTTATGCCTAGATTAATAATAATTTTGGTAATTTTAGGAACAGCTAAATTATTTTTTAACTTCCATTCTTTTTTAAGAGTAGAAATAATTTCTTGCTGGTATTTTTTTTGTAAACGATTCATAATTATTTCTTTTTATCAGCTTTGCCTGAATCTACAGGTTGATTGCATTTTTTACAAATTCTTATTTTTTTGCGACCAAGACCCTGAAAGCCAACTCTGGTAATTTTATGGCATTTAGGACACATAAGAGCAACTTTAGCTACATTTAATGGCTTACTAATATCAATAATGCCTCCAGGTTTATTTTCACCTTGAGATTTAAGATGTTTTTTATACATATTAACGCCTTTGACAATAACAGAATTTTTCTTAGGCATAACTTTTTCAATAGTTCCGGTTTTACCCTGATCTTTTCCAATAGTAACTTTTACAGTATCTTTGACTTTTAATTTCATATTTATAAAACCTCTGGTGCCTGAGAGGCAATTTTACTATAACCTAATTGTTTAATTTCTCTGGCAATAGGACCAAAAATACGCGTTCCTTTAGGTTCTTTGTTTTTAACATTTTCTAAAACAACAGCGGCGTTGTCATCAAAGCGAACATAAGAACCATCAGAACGACGATGTTCTTTTCTGGTACGAACAATAAGAGCTTTAACAATTTCTCCTCCTTTAACTTGGCTATTAGGAAGAGCTTCAAAAATCGAACAAGTAACTAAATCGCCAATGTGACCAAAACGGCGCTTGGAGCCGCCGTGGACCAAAATAACTCTGAGTTTTTTGGCACCTGAATTGTCAGCTGATTTAAGAATACTTCTTAATTGAATCATATTTTTTTAATTACTTGCCATCTTTTTAATTTACTAATTGGTTTAGTTTCCTGAATGATAACTTTGTCGCCAACTTTTAAATCTTTTAAAAGACAGTGAGTTATGTAATTTTTCTTTTTAGTTAAGGTTTTATGATAAATAGGATGAGACCAGCGTCTTAAAACCTGAACCTTGGCAGTTTTTTCCATTTTTAAATTGATAATTGTGCCCTTAAGTTGCTTCATGCTTTTTTCTCCTGATTTGCTTTTTGACTGATGATTGTTTTTAAAATAGCAATTTTGTTTCTGGTTCTAGCTAAAGAACTAGTATTTTTAAGCTGGTTTGATTTATGTTCTAAGCGCAGATTAGCTAAATCCAATTTTGCTTTATTTAAATCAGATTGAAGTTGATCAACTGATTTATTTTGCAAAAGCTGTTTTTCTTGTTTTTTCATAAATTAATTTTTAATAACTATTTTTGTTTTAAAAGGCAGTTTTTGAGCAGCTAAACGAAAAGCTTCTTTGGCAATATCTTGACTAACACCAGCAAGTTCGAAAATAATTCGGCCTGGTTTGACAGGAACAACATAGCCTTCTATTTCTCCTTTACCTCCACCCATACGAACACCGGCGCCTTTTTTAGTATAGGTTTTGTCAGGAAAAACTCGTATCCACATTTTGCCAACTCTTTTAGTATGGTGAGTTATGGTTTTTCTGGCAGCTTCTATTTGGCGATTGCTTAACCAACCTCTACCAATAGCTTTAAGGCCATAGTCGCCAAAATCGATTTTAGAGCCAGAATGAGATTGGCCTTTCATTTTGCCTCTGAAATGCTTACGGTATTTTTGACGTTTAGGCTGTAACATTATCTTATCTCCTTTTCACCTTTGTAAATCCAAATTTTGATACCAACATAGCCAAATTTAGTTAAAGCTGGCTGTTCAAAATAGTCAATATCTGATCTGATGGTGCTAAGAGGGACTGAACCGTGAGAATATTTTTCAGTACGACTAATTTCAGCTCCAGCAACACGGCCGGCTAAGACAATTTTAATGCCTTTGGCGCCAGCGGCTGAAGCTTTATCTAAAGCTTGAGAGACAGCTCGACGATGAGGATAGCGTTTAATCATTTGATCAGCAATTCTTAAACCAATTAAACGAGCAGAAAGATCAGGGTTTTTGACTTCTACTACTTGAAGTTCGAGCTTGGGAGCTTTGCCTGTTTTGGAAGTTTTAGTAGTTAAGCTGATTTGCTTAGCAATAATTTTCTTAAGTTCTTCTAAGCCAGAGCCGCCACGGCCAATAACTACACCTGGACGAGCTACATGAAGGGTAATTTTAATAGTATTAATAGATCTATCTATTTGTATTTCAGTAATACCAGCTAACTTTAATTTATCAAAAAGCATTTTTCTTAATTGAATGTCTTCAAGTAAAAGTTTTTTATATTGCTTTTTATCGGCAAACCACCTGGATGACCAGGTATATAGGCTGCCGATACGAAATGATTTAGGATTTACTTTTTGTCCCATAATTACTTGCCTTGCTTCGCGGTCGAAGCGGGTTTTTTTCCTTTTTTATTTTTTGACTTGGTTATTTTAGCAGGTTTTTTAGTTTTTTCCCCTTCTAAAATAATTTTTATATGACTGGTTTTCTTTTGAATAGCGTGAGCTCTGCCTCGGGAAACTGGATTCCAGCGTTTATAAGTAGAGGCTTGATTGACTTCAATTGAATGAATTTTAAGGCTATCTTTAGTCAGATTATGATTATTAATACTATTAGCAATAGCCTGTTTTAAGACTTTTAAAAAAACAATGGCTGCTCTTTGAGGCATATTTTTAAGAACTATTAAAGCTTCTTCTATCTTCATGGAACGAACTAAATCAGCAATTAAGCGGATTTTTCTGGGGCTGGTCCTGATAAATTTAGCTTCTGCTTTTATTTTCATATTTTAAGTTTTAGTAATAATTCGTTTAACCATTTTCCCATGACCTCTAAAAGTACGGGTAGGAGAAAATTCTCCTAAACGATGACCAACCATGGCTTCTGTAATAAAAACATCAATAAATTTACGACCATTATGAACCTGAAAAGTATGACCAACAAATTCAGGAGAAATCTGACTAGAGCGAGACCAAGTTTTAATAGGCTCTTTTTTGCCATGTTCTTTGAGCTTGTTTATTTTTTTAAGTAATTTAGGGTCTACATAAGGCCCTTTTTTATTTGATCTAGACATATTTATTTTTTCCTTCTATCTTTAATAATAAATTTATTAGAATATTTTTTTGCTCTTCTGGTTTTTTTACCTAAGGTTTTCTTGCCCCATGGACTTAAAGGTGAAGGCATTCCAATACCAGAACGACCTTCTCCGCCTCCATGAGGGTGGGCGCCTGGATGCATAGCTACACCACGGACAGAAGGTCTAAAACCTTTATGGCGTTTACGACCGGCTTTACCAAGTTTAATATTTTTAACATCTTGATTGCCAACCTCACCTATGGTGGCATAACATTTTAAAGAAATTTGTCTAATTTCCCCTGATGGTAGTTTGATGTGAGCTGACTTATCTTTTGATTGAAGAGTAGCAGTAGTACCGGCAGAGCGAACAATTTGTCCTCCTTTACCTGGAGTAATTTCAATATTGTGGATAAGGCTGGCAACAGGAATTTTTTTCAAAGGCATTGTATTACCAGGTTTAATTGGAGCTTTATCAGAGGAAATAACTGTATGGCCAACTTTAAGCCCCTGAGGAGCAAGAATATATGCTTTAGCTCCGTCAATATAGTGAAGAAGAGCAATATTGGCAGTTCGATTAGGATCATATTCAATAGTAGCGACTTTTGCAGGAATGTCTTTTTTACTGCGTTTAAAATCAATAATTCTATAAAGGCGCTTATGGCGACCACCGCGATGACGAACTGTAATTTTACCTCTGTTATTACGACCAGCTTTATAATTAATAATTTTAGTTAATTTTTTTAATGGTTTTGTCTCGCTTAATTCTGAATAATCAAGATCTCGTCGATGACGACGACCTGGAGTAGTAGCTTGATGTTGTTTAATTCCCATATATTACTCTTTTTTAACTTTCTTTTTCTTTTTAGATTTTTTGTCTTTTGCTTCAAAATATTTAATAGATTCACCTGGTTTTAAAGTAACAATAGCTTTTTTAATGTCTGACTGCTGACTAATAAGTCTTTTTTTGCCAGTGCGTTTAATTTTACCTTTAGCTTTTAAAGTTTTAACATTAATAACAGTGACATTAAAAAGCTGCTGAACAGCTTGTTTGACCATGTTTTTAGAGGCATGAAGAGAAACACGAAAAGTATATTGGCCTGATTGAGCCAAATTCATGGATTTTTCGCTGATTACTGGTTTAATAAGGCTATCTAATGTCATATTTTAGCTTTTAAATAATGGTCTTTTAATGTTTTAATGCTATTGGGAATGAATATAAGAGTGTTGGCGTTAAGAACATTGTAAGTATTTAAATTTTGAGCCATAGAAATAGTAATATAGGGTAAATTGTTAGTAGAACGGCGAATAGAGTCAATGGGTTTATCAAGAATTAAACTGATTTTTTTGGGATTTTTTAAAAGTTTATTAAAAACAAGGTTGATTTTTCTGGTTTTAGGGGCAAGTTTTTCCAAACCGTCAACTACCATAATATTTTTGTCCTGAAGTTGAGAAGTTAGAGCGCTGAAAAGGCTTAATTGTTTCATTTTTTTAGCTAATTTAAGACGATAATTTTGTTTTCCTGTTGGGCCATGGGCTTTAGCTCCACCAACAAAAATTGGAGCGTTTTTGCTACCATGACGAGCTCTGCCAGTTCCTTTTTGACGCCATATTTTGCTTTTAGAAACTTTGACTTCGCCTCTTGATTTTGTTTTAGCCGGAGCTTGACGTTGATTAGATAAATAAACTTTAACAGCTTGGGCCATTAAAGCAGGACGAACCTGAGCAGAAAATATTTCTTTAGGTAAAGTAATACTTTTAATATTTTTAGCGCTGGTGTTTAAAACTTTTATTTGAGGCATAATTATTGCTTTTTGGCAGATTTTTCTTGTGGTTTTTGTTGAGTTTGATCTTGGGCAGACCCGCCTATTGGCGAGGCAGGTTTAACAACAGTTATTTTTAATAAAGTGTTACGACTGCCAGGAACAGTACCGGCAACCTGAAGAATGTGATTATCTTGATCAATTTTTAAAACTTTAAGGCCAGAAATTGTTTTGGTTGCATAGCCATAATGGCCGGGCATTTTTTTACCTTTCCAAACTCTGCCTGGATCAGTACGCTGACCAATAGAACCAGGAGCTCTTTCTCTGTCTGATTGACCATGAGTTCGAGGGCCACCATGAAAGCCCCAGCGTTTAATGACTCCAGCAAAACCTCTGCCTTTTGATAAGCCGGTGACTTTAATTTGATCATTGATTTTAAAAATTTTATCAATAGTTAATTGCTCACCAATTTTCAAATCAGGCTTTTTATTAAAACGAATTTCGCGTAAATGTAAAGGGGCCTGTTTAAGCTGGGCTCCTTTAAGGTGTTTTTTAAGAGGTTTGGTAAGACTTTTTTTAGACTTTGAACCAAAAGCTGTTTGAATTGCCCAATAACCATCTTTGTCATGATTTTTAATCTGAGTAATAGTTAAAGGTTCTGTTTTAATATTAGTAACCACTAAACGATTACCTTTATCATTAAAAATTTGGGCAGTATCTAGTTTGAGTCCAAAAAAACTTGAAATCATAATAATTATTTTAAAGTCTAACTTCTATGCCTACACCGGCCGGCAATTCTAAATGCATCAGGCTGTCAATTGTTTTATTAGTAGAATCTACAATGTCGATAAGACGTTTATGAGTTAACATTTGAAAATGTTCCCGGCCATCTTTATCTGCATGAGGGCTAGTAGTGACACAAATAAGCTTTCTCTTGGTAGGTAAAGGAATAGGTCCAACTACCTTAGCGCCAGTGGCAAAAGCTGTGTCAATGATTTTTTGGCAGCACTCATCAATGATTCGATGATCATATGATTTTAATTTTATTCTAATGCGACCTTTTGGCATTTATACAAGATATGATGAGCCCGAAGGCTCATCTATCTTTTTTTTATTTAATTTTTAATTAACTTCTGTTAATCAGTAAAATTATTTTACAATTTTACCAATGACACCAGCACCAACAGTGTGGCCACCCTCACGGATAGCAAATCTGAGGCCCTCTTCTAAGGCTACTGGTTGAATGAGTTTAACAATCATTTTGGCGTTATCTCCAGGCATAACCATTTCTACACCTTTAGGAAGAGAAACTTCACCAGTAACATCAGTGGTGCGGATATAGAATTGAGGTTTATATCCAGTAAAGAAAGGGGTATGACGACCGCCTTCATCTTTAGAAAGAATATAGACTTCTGCTTCAAATTCTGTATGAGCTTTGGCAGTGCCAGCTTTGGCTAAAATTTGACCGCGCTCAACATCATTTTTTTCAATACCTCTTAAAAGAATGCCAACATTATCACCAGCTTGACCATCTTCAAGAGATTTTCTAAACATTTCTACACCAGTAACTGTGGTTTTTGTAGGCTTTTTTAAACCGACAATTTCTATTTCATCGCCGACTTTAACAATGCCTTTTTCAATACGACCAGTGACAACAGTACCTCTGCCTTTAATAGAGAAAACATCTTCAACAGGCATTAAGAAAGGCTTGTCTAGAGGTCGTTTAGGTTCAGGAATTTGCTCATCAAGAGCTTTAATTAACTCTTCAATGGATTTTTGAGCATCGGCATCGCCCTCAAGAGCTTTTAAGGCAGAGCCGCGGACAATGGCGATATCTTTACCAGGAAATTCATATTTAGTTAAAAGTTCTCGCACTTCTTCTTCAACAAGATCAACCATTTCTTTGTCATCAACAGCATCAACTTTGTTGAGATAAACGACAATGGCAGGAACGTTTACTTGGCGAGCTAAGAGAATATGTTCCCGAGTTTGAGGCATAGGGCCATCTGTAGCAGCTACAACTAAAATAGCGCCATCCATTTGAGCGGCGCCGGTAATCATGTTTTTGATGTAGTCTTTATGACCTGGACAGTCAATATGGGCATAGTGACGCTTTTCAGATTCATACTCTAAGTGAGTAATAGAGATAGTAATACCTCTTTCTTTTTCCTCAGGGGCTTTATCAATATCTTCGAATTTCATGGCTTCAGCCAAGTTTTTCTTGGAAAGATACTGAGTAATGGCGGCAGAAAGAGTAGTCTTTCCGTGGTCGACGTGACCAATGGTGCCGACATTAAGATGAGGCTTGGTTCTTTTAAAAGTTGCCATATTTGCTCCTTTTTATTTATTTTTTACAAATTTATATTTTTGCAGTTTGTATTTTACTATTTTTTCTCCTGTTTGTCCTCTGGAGAATCAGGTTTACTCTTAGAAATGATTTTATCAGCAATATTAGCAGGAACTTCATCATAATGAGAAGGTTCCATGTAAAAACTGGCGCGACCTTGAGTCATAGAGCGTAAAATGGTGGCATATTGAGACATTTCAGCTAAGGGAACTAGAGCGGTAATAATGACAATTTTACCTCTGTTATTAGAGCCTTGAATTTTAGCTCTTTTTGAAGATAAATCGCCAATAATTTCACCCATAAATTGCTCAGGAGTAGAAGCCTCGATTTTCATAATTGGTTCTAAAATTACAGCATCAGCCAGCTTAACAGCTGCTTGCAGGGCTAAACTGCCGGCAATTTTAAAAGCAATATCAGAGGAATCAACATCATGAAAAGTACCATCAAAAACAGTAACAGACATATCAACTAAAGGATAGCCAGCAATAACACCATTTTCCATGGCTTCTTTAACACCTTTTTCTATTGAAGGAATAAATTCTCTGGGAATAGTAGCGCCTTTGATTGCATTAATAAATTCATAGCCAGTGCCTTTTTCTTTGGGTTCAATTTTTAAGAAACAGTGACCGTATTGACCTCGACCGCCAGATTGTTTAATATATTTTCCTTCTCCTTCAGCTAATTTTTTAATGGTTTCTTTGTAAGCTACTTGAGGTTGGCCAGTATTAGCTTCTACTTTAAATTCCCTTTTCATTCTATCAACAATAATTTCCAGATGAAGTTCACCCATGCCGGATATAATGGTTTGGCCTGTTTCCGGATTAGATTTAATATTAAAAGTTGGGTCTTCTTCAGAAAGACGACCTAAAGCAAAACCCATTTTTTCCTGATCTGCTTTGGTTTTTGGTTCAATAGCCAGAGAAATAACAGGATCAGTGAAAGTAATTCCTTCTAAGATAATAGGATTGTCTGGATGGCAAAGAGTATCGCCGGTAGCAGTTTTTTTAAGACCAACAATAGCCACAATTTCACCAGCAAAGGCCTGGTCAATTTCTTCTCGAGTATTGGCATGCATTAAAAGCAAACGGCCGGCGCGTTCTTTTTCGTCTTTGGTTGAATTTAAAATATAGCTGCCTGATTTTAATGTACCTGAGTAAATTCTGACATAAGTTAAACGGCCAACATGTGGATCTGTTTGAATTTTGAAAGCTAAACCAGCAAAAGGAGCATCTTTTTTATTAACTCTTTCTTCTTTTTCCTCTGTTTTAGGATTAATGCCGCTAATATTAGGAATATCTAAAGGACTGGGGAGAAAATCAACAACTCCGTCTAATAAAGGCTGAACACCTTTATTGCGAAGACTGCTGCCACAATAAATAGGTACGACTTTACAACCAATAGTAGCTTTTCTTAAGGTAATTTTTAATTCTTTAACTGAAGGCTCTTTTCCTTCAAGAAATTTGGCAAGAAGCTGGTCATCATGTTCAGAAATTTGTTCAATTAATTTGCTTCTGTATTTTTCAACTTCATCTTTCATGTCTGCAGGAATATCAATTTCTTTGTATTTAGCACCAGTTTCATCTGATTGCCATTCAAGAGCTTTTTGCTCTAAAAGCAAAACAACACCTTTAAAGGTGTTTTCTACTCCTATTGGCAAAACCATAATAAGTGGGTTGGCGCCAAGTCTTTCCTTAACATCATCAACAGTAGCAAGGAAATCTGCTCCAAGTTTGTCCATTTTATTAACAAAACAAAGACGAGGAACATTATATTTATTAGCCTGATGCCAAACTGTTTCTGATTGAGATTGGACACCTTCTTCAGCGTCTAAAACAGTAATCCCCCCGTCTAAAACTCGGAGGGACCTTTCAACTTCAGCGGTGAAGTCAACGTGGCCAGGGGTGTCAATAATATTAATGCGATGTTCATCTGAAAATAATGACCCCTTGATGGCTGGCTTCCAAAAGCAAGTGGTTGCGGCAGACATAATAGTAATACCGCGCTCTTTTTCCTGCTCCATCCAGTCCATCTGAGTAGTACCTTCGTCAATATCACCGATTTTATATGATTTTCCAGTATAGAAAAGAATTCTCTCTGTAGTAGTAGTTTTACCAGCATCAATATGGGCAATAATACCGATATTTCTTACTTTATCAAGAGAGATATTTCTTTTTTTGTTTTCGTCTGATGTTTGTTGGTTAGACATAAAAAATCGCTTCATCTAGAAGCGATAGCTTCCGACAGATTAGTAATTTAATTTAATAGAGGTATTTTACCACAAAAAATCAAAATTTGTCGAGGGGAAGGGGGAAAGAAAAAAATTAACAGACGGGGAAATAGATCGTCGATCGTGAGCTTGGATTCACTAAGAGGGAAAATAATTAATCGGCTTCAACTTAATCTCCAAAAAACCCACTATGATAAAATCTATTAATGACCAATCTAATTATATTTGATTTTGACGGAACTTTAGTTAACACGCTCCCCTTATATCTTAAAGCATATAATAATGCCTTAAAAGAACAAAATTTTATCTTCACTGATAAACAAATTGTTAACACTTGCTTCGGAAAAACAGAAAAAACCATTTGCAACAATCTAGGTATACCTAATAAAACTAAACAGTTCACAAAAACATATTTTGCTGATGTAGATGATTTTTTTAACCAAGCTAAATTATTTGATGATGTTTTAAATTTTCTAAATCTGGCTAAAGAAAAACAAATAAAATTAGGCATCATTAGTTTTGCTTACCGATGGTATTTAGATAAAATGATTAAAAAGTTAAACTTAAACCAATATTTTGATCTTATAATTGGTTTTGATGATGTTAAAAATCCTAAACCTAAACCTGAAGCTGTTATTCTTACCTGCAAAAAATTCAATAAAAAACCTCAAAACACAATTGTAATTGGAGACAGTAAAAGTGACATTCTTATGGGAAAATCTGCTGGATCAAAAACCATTCTCTTTCATCCAGAAGAATATAGCTTGTTTTATAATCTAAAGGATCTTAAACAAGCCAAACCCAACTATATCGTTCAAAGCTTTAAACAACTTGTAAAACTTCTTTAAATCAACTTCACTTTCTCAACAGAAATCCATAGAAATTGCTCCCCGATCCAAGAATTATCCATAAGCAGATAAAAAAGATAATTAGCGCCTTTAGGCGAGAAGAAATTAACAGACGGGGGAATAGATCGTCGATCGTGAGGTTGGATTACCAGCGGAAGTGGGCAAAAGCTTTGTTGGCCTCGGCCATTTTGTGAGTTTGAGTCTTTTTATCTACAGCTCCACCCTGATTTTGTTGAGCATCCATAAGTTCAGCCGCTAATTTGTCATAAAAATGATGATATTGGCTATTAGGTCTTTTTCTGGCAGATTGAATGATCCATCTAATAGCTAAAGATTCTTTTTTGTCACCTTTAACAGGAGCAGGAACTTGGTAAGCGGCGCCGCCTACTCTTCGGGAACGAACTTCCATAGAGGGCTTAACATTATGAAGAGCATCTCTAAGAAAATCTAATGGATCTGTTTTAGTTTTTTCTTGAATAATTTCTAAAGCTTTATAAACATGCTTTTGAGCAATGCTTTTCTTGCCATCTTTCATTACTCTATTGATAAGCTTGGCAACTAAACGATTATCATAAATTGGATCTGGGATAATAAGTCTTTTTTTAGCTCGTTTAGATCTCATATTATTCTTTCTTTTCTTCTTTTTCTTCAGCAGGTTTATCGTCAGCTGCTCCACCAGCTGCTGCGGTAGCTGAAGTAGTGGCTCCAGAAGCTTTAGTGCCGTATTTAGATCTGCCTTGTTTACGGTTCTCTACACCACTAGCATCATATTTACCTCTAATTATGTGGTATTTAACACCAGGAAGGTCTTTAACTCTGCCAGCTCTGACTAAAACAATAGAGTGTTCAGCTAAATCATGACCTTCACCAGGAATATAGGCAGTAACTTCCTGCTTGTTAGAAAGCCTGACTCTGGCAACTTTACGAAGAGCAGAGTTCGGTTTTTTGGGAGTCATTGTTTTAACTACTGTGCAAACTCCTCTTTTCTGAGGATTAATAGTGGCAACAATACGTCTATCTTTAAGATTAAAAGTTTTTCTTAAAGCAGTTGCTTTAATTTTTTTAGGCTTAGGCCTTCTTTTTTTTCTGGTAAGTTGATTAATTGTAGGCATAAATAATTATTTAATAACAGCGCGTTTTTTATTGGTAGGAATTAAACGGCCAATTATAACATTTTCTTTGAGGCCAATAAGCTTGTCTTCTTTATTGCTGGCAGCAGCTGAAGTTAGAATGTTTGAAGTGTTCTGGAAAGAGGCAGCTGATAACCAAGATTCTGTGCAAAGAGAAGCTCTAGTAATACCAAGAATAGTTTGTTTTCCTGCGGCCTTTTTGCCTTTATTAGCTTTAGCTTGAGAATTTTCTTCTTCAAATCTTGTTTTTTCAACATATTCCCCAACTAATAAATTAGTGTCGCCAACTGTTTCTATTTGGATTTTGTCAGACATTTTTCTAACAATTACTTCAAAATGTTTATCACTAATAGGAATTCCCTGAGATTCATAAACTGCTTGAACTTCATCAATAAGATATCTTTGAGTATCTTGAATTCCTTTAACAACCATTAATTCTTTAATGTCTAAATTGCCTGAGGCTAATCTGTAACCAGCAGGAATTAATTGACCTGATTTAACTTTTAAGTTTAAAGTTAAAGGAATTGTATGTTCCTTAGTTAAATCTTTAGGTCCACTAACAGGAGTAATAGTAACTTTATATCCTTGAGATGTTTCCTCAATAGAAACTTTACCAGCTATTTCTGATAAAGGAGATGCCATTTTTGGTGTGCGAGCTTCAAAAAGTTCTTCAACACGAGGAAGTCCCTGAGTAACATCAGAAATAACAATGCCTCCAAAATGTTTTACTCTCATTGTTAACTGAGTGCCAGGCTCACCAATAGACTGAGCGGCAATAACACCAACAGGAGCGCCAATGGTAACAGGAGCTTTAGTAGAAAAATCCCAACCATAACATTTGATGCAAATTCCATGTCTAGCCTCACAGATTAAAGGTGATCTAATAGCAGCTTTTTTTACTTTAGCTTTAGCTATTTCAGCAACAAGAATTTCATCAAGAATGCTTCCTTTTTTAGCTAAGACTTTTTTGGTTTTTGGATGGATGATTTTATCAGCCAAAAATCGTCCTAAAATACGAGAAGTAAAGATTTTTGCACGAGGCCCAGTATTGTTAATTGTAATATTTCTTTTAGTTTTACAATCAGTTTCTCGAACAATAACATCATGAGCTACATCCACTAAACGACGAGTCAAATAACCAGCATCAGCAGTTTTAATGGCTGAGTCTGTTAAACCTTTACGCGAACCTCTTGAAGAGGTAACATATTCAAAAATAGATAAGCCTTCTCTAAAATTAGACTTTGTAGGCAATTCAACAATTCTACCTAAAGGATCTACTACTAATCCTCTCATGGCTGCAAGTTGTTTAACCTGGTCTTTAGAAGCTCGAGTGCCTCCAGAATCAATAATAACTTTAACAGCATTTCCAGGTTCAAAATTATCCCAGGTTTTTTCAGCAATGTTATCGGTAGTATCCATCCAAAGTTCATTAGAAAGACGACGTTTTTCTTCAATAGTAATCAGTCCTTGTTTAAAATTGTCTTCTATTAAAGATGCTTTTTTATCTGCATCTTTAATAATTTTGTCTTTTTCGGGAATTATTTTACAATCAGGCACAGCAACTGAAAGTCCTGATAAAGTAGCTCCTTTAAATCCTAAGTCTTTGAGGTTATCAATAAGTTGAACCATTTCTTCTTTGGAACAAGTTTTTAAAGCTGTTTTTATTAATTCTTTAATAGTGCCGGCAGAGATATTTTTATTAATAAATTGAAGATTTTTAGGCAACATTTCATTAAATTGAAGTCTGCCGACAGTAGTGTCTATTATTTTTTTATTTTTAAAACGAATTTTGATAGCTTGACGAATTTTTAAATAACCTGCTTGATAAGCTAAAATTGCTTCTTGAGCTGAGCTATAAATTGTATTAAGAGCTTTAAGCTTATTGTCAATTAATGTTAAATAATAAATACCTAATGCCATTTCTTTGTTTGGTACCGTAATAGGTGAACCGTCAGCTGGTTTTAATAAATTATTGTCAGGCATCATATTAGCAATAGCTTCTTTTTGAGAGTCTTTAGACAAGGGAACGTGAATAGCCATTTGGTCGCCATCAAAGTCAGCATTATAACCAGCACAAACGCAGGGATGAATACGAAGAGCGCTGCCTTCTACTAAAACTGGGAAAAATGCCTGGATTCCTAATTTGTGAAGAGTGGGAGCACGATTTAAAAGAATAGGATGATTTTTAATAATATCTTCAAGAATGTCGAAAACTTCTGCAGGTTTACGCTCTAAAAGATGTTTAGCGCTTTTGACATTAGGGGCAGAACCTCGAGCAATAAGTTCACGAAGAACATAAGGTTTAAACATTTCTAGAGCCATTAATTTAGGCAAGCCACATTGATTAAGTTTAAGCTCAGGTCCAACGACAATGACACTACGACCAGAATAATCAACTCTTTTTCCAAGGAGGTTTTGACGAAAACGTCCCTGTTTGCCGCGAAGCATGTCAGCTAAGGAACGAAGTTCTTTAGTGCCGCGACGCCTGACAGTTTTAGCTTGAGAAGAATCGATCAGGGTGTCAACTGATTCTTGAAGCATTCGTTTTTCATTTCTTAAAATTATTTCAGGAGCACCAAGATTAATGAGATGTTTAAGACGGTTATTTCTGTTAATTACTCGTCTATAAAGATCATTAATATCAGAAGAAGCAAAGTGCCCGCCTGAAAGTTGAACCATGGGGCGTAAATCAGGAGGTAAAACTGGAAGATTAGAAACAATCATCCAAGATGGCTCAATGGCTGCTTTTTTAAATCCCTCTATAACTCTAAGGCATTTAATGGCTTTAATTTGGCGTTGTCCTGAATATTGCTTGATCTCTTTACGATATTGATTTGCTAAAACATTAATATCAAGTTGTTTAATAACTTTAAGAATAGCTTCAGCTCCCATACCAACCTTCATGAATTCAATAGCATCATAATCATAAAGTTTTAAATATTCTTCTTCTGATAAGACTGACAATGAATTTGTTTTTTTAACTAAATCTTTAACAGTGGCATAGATTTCTTTCAGAGTTTCTTTTTCTGAAACCAAGTTTTCTTTAAGAGAGGCTATTTCACGTTTAATTTTTAATTTTATTTCAGCAATTGCTAATTCTTTTTGTTCTTTGGTTTTAATTTTGGTTTTAACAGCAATAATTTCTTCGTCTTTTGTTTGTTTAATATTTTCAATATCATTTTTATTCTTTTCCTCTAATTCTTTAAGGGTTTTATTTAATTTTTCATCCAATTCCTTAAGGGTTTTTTTTTGAAGTTTTTTATCAACTTCAATAACTAAATATTTAGCAAAGTAAATAATTCCGGATAAATTACGCGGAGAAATCCCTAATAATAAAGATAAATGGGAGGGAGAACCTTTGAAAAACCAAATGTGAGCAACTGAAGTAGCTAAATTAATATGCCCCATACGTTCCCTGCGAACACGACTTTGAGTAACTTCAACGCCACATTTATCGCAGATAATTCCACGATAACGAATACGTTTGTATTTTCCACAATAACATTCCCAATCTTTAGTAGGGCCAAAAATGCGTTCACAGAAAAGACCATCTTTTTCAGGCTTAAGACTGCGGTAATTAATAGTTTCTGGTTTTAAAATTTCACCATGAGACCAACTTTTAATTACTTCAGGTGAAGCTAATTTTATGTGTAAAGATGTAAAATTAGTTAAACTTTTCATAATTTATCCTTTTTTTTATCTTTGGAATCATCTTTGGAATCATCAGTAACATCATCAATGTCATCAGTTTCATCATTGTCATTTAAGTCAGAAACAGTTCCGCTAGGAATAATATTAAGACAAAGGCTATTAAGTTCTTTAACTAGAACTCTAAAAGATTCAGGAACTGTAGCTTCAGGAATATCCATATTTTTAACGATGGCTTCAAAAGCTTTAGCTCTGCCAATAACATCGTCAGATTTAATAGTAAGCATTTCTTGAAGCGTATAGGCAGCACGATGAGATTCTAAAGCCCATACTTCCATTTCACCTAAGCGTTGACCACCCATTTGAGCCTTGCCTCCAAGAGGCTGTTGAGTAACTAAAGAGTATGGTCCGGTAGAACGAGCGTGAGTTTTATCCTCAACCATATGGATAAGCTTAAGAATATATGCAGTACCAACAGCAGTTTCTTCATAAAAAGGCTTTCCTGTACGGCCATCAAAAAGTTTGACTTTACCACTGACAGGAAGTTTGGCTTTTTTGAGTTCTTTAGCAATATCAATCTCATTTATTTCTTCAAAAACAGGGAGAGCAACAGAATAATTAAGTTTCTGAGCAGCCCAGCCAAGCTGTGCTTCCATTAATTGTCCAAGATTCATTCTTGCTAAAACAGAGAGGGGGGAAATAATAATATCAACTGGTTTACCATCTGCAAAATATGGCATATCAGCAGCAGGAACAATTTTACTAATAACACCTTTATTGCCATGACGGCCAGCAAGCTTGTCGCCTGCTACAATTTTGCGTATCTGAGCTACCTGGACGACAGCTCTTTTAATAACTCCAGGATTAAGCTCATCTCCTTTTTCTCTATCAAAAATTTTCACATCAATGACTGTACCGCCTTCACCATGAGGAATGCGTAAACTAGTATCACGAACTTCTCTAGCTTTTTCTCCAAAAATAGCCCGGAGTAATCTTTCTTCGGCTGTTAGTTCGGTTTCACCTTTAGGAGCAATTTTTCCTACAAGAATATCATTGGGACCAACCTGACTGCCAACAACAACAATGCCATCTTCAGCAAGATTAGCAAGTTCTGCTTCGCTAACATTAGGGATGTCACGAGTAAGCTCCTCAGGACCTAATTTTGTATCCATAAGTTGAGCTTCATATTCGTTAATCATTATAGAAGTAAGAATATCTTCTTTAACAAGTCTATCTGAGATAATAATAGCGTCTTCATAGCCAAGTCCTTCGAAGCTAGTATAGGCAATAGTTAAATTTTTACCTAAGGCTAATTCACCGTTATCACAAGCTGGACCATCAATAATAATCTGACCTGCTTTAATTTTGTCTTTAATATTTACTAATGGTTTTTGAGAATAACAAGTACTTTGAGTAGTTCTTTTAAATTTATTGATATGATAATGAATATCTTTTTTGTCGATAGTAATAAATTCAGGCAATTGATCCTTTAACTTTTTAAGCTTCTTAATATCTTTAGGAGCAGTTTTGATAATAATTTTATTAGCATCGACAAAAATAACCTGACCATCTACTAAGGCTGAGACTAAATGATTTAAAACACTAGGAACAATTTTTTCCATACCAGTGCCGACAATAGGTGCGCTTGGCGTAACAAGGGGGACAGCTTGACATTGCATGTGGGTTCCCATTAAGGCACGATTGGCTTCATCATGAGAAATGAAAGGAATTAAAGAAGCAGATGTTCCGACTACTTGACGAGAAACAATATCAATATATTCAATCTGGTTGACGGAAACTTCAATAAATTTTCCGCGGTAACGAGCAGGAACCCATCCATCTGTAAGATAGCCTTTAGAATCAATGCTTATTTCTGCGTGGGAAATATAATGATCTTCTTCTTCATCAGCAGCTAAATAAACGATTTCTTCCGTGGCTTTCATTTTAGTTTTACCAGTACGAGTTTCTTTAACTATCTTTCTGTAAGGTGTTTCTAAAAAGCCATATTTGTTAACTCTAGCAAAAAGAGCCAAATAAGTAACTAAGCCAATATTAGGACCCTCAGGTGAACGAACAGGGCAAATACGACCGTACTGACTATGATTAATATCGCGCATAGAAAAAGATGCACGCTCTCTAGTGATTCCTCCTGGTCCCATAACTGAAAGTCGACGAAGATTGTCTAATTCAGATAAAGGATTTGTTTGGTCTAAGATTGTAGATAAACGGTTTCTGCGGAAAAAATCAGAGACGGCCGCAATAATTGGACGCGGATTAACCAAGGTGCTTGGAGTAATTTCAACATCAGCTTTAGCTAAGCTCATTTTTTCTCTTATGGAGCGCTCCAAACGGACTAATCCTAAACGAAAAGCAGTAGAAGCAACTAATTCTCCAACACTGCGAACTCGACGATTAGAAAGAGAGTCAATGTCGTCAACCTTACCATGACCGTTTTGTAAGCTAATAAGATACTTGATTGTAGCAAATATATCTTGGGGTACTAAAACTGTCTTTTCAATATTTCTATCCAAAGAAAGACGTCGATTAAGTTTATAACGACCAACTTCACCAAGATCATAGCGACGTGGATCAAAAAACATCCAATTTAAAAGCTCACGGGCATTATCTAGAATAGCAGGTTCACCTGGGCGCATCTTCTGATAAATTTCAATTAAAGCTTCTTCCTGAGTTTTAGCAGGATCTTTTTCAAGAGTAGAAAGAATATATGGATATTTTTGATTAGTATCTACTGATTTAAAATATTTAAGAATTTCCTCGTCTGTTATTGGCTGGATAGCTCTGAGAAGAGTTGTGGTGGAAAGTTTACGATGACGATCGATTTTAACAGAAATAGTATTATAGCGGGAAACATTAAATTCTAGCCAAGAGCCGCGTAAAGGACGAAGTTCTGCCTGATAAAGCATGCGACCAGTAATAATGTCTACCTGGCCTGAAAAGAAAACACCTGGGGATCGAACTAATTGATTAACTACTGCGCGCTCAATTCCATTAATGATAAAAGTGCCGACCTCGGTCATCTGAGGAATATCGCCTATAAAAACTTTCTGTTCAGTGGTTTCATTTGTTTGCAGATTAATAAGTTTAGCTTTAACATAAAGAGGGACGTCAAAAGTAAGGCCTTTACTGAGGGCTTTTTTATAAGAATGTTTAGGGTCTCCAAAAAAATGCTCACCAAATTCTAATTGCCAATTTTTCCCAGTAAAATCAGAAATTGGAGAAATGCTGGCTATAGCTTCTTTAATGCCTTGAGATAAAAACCATTTATAAGAATCTGTTTGAACCTGAATAAGATTAAGTTCAGGCAAAAAGGATTTCTTTTCCCCCCAGAAGATTCGTTTTGATTTGGCGGTTTTTGACATTTTTAGTTTAAAGAAACACAAAAAACGGGCTAATACCCGTTTTTAATATTAAAATTTCAAATATTAATGATAAAGAGCTTAAAGGAAAGCACTGGTATTCCTTTACTTGTTTTAATTTGATTGAAATTAATTGACAATAAAAATATTTACCAAACAATTAGGCTTGAAGAATATTATATCAGGTTTTATAGGTTGTCAAGAGGAAAATTATTTTAAATATTTTTCTATATTAGATTGGTGAGTCTCAAGATCTTCAGCATAGTGATTATAGCCTGATGAATCAGAAACATAATAAAGATAATTTGTTTGACTGGGATTAATAGCGGCTTTTAAGGAGGCTAAGCCAGGATTGGCAATTGGAGCAGGAGGAAGATCGGGGTATTTATAGGTGTTATAAGGGGAATCAATTTTCATATCTTTGCCGGATAAATCATCAGACCACCATTTATTAGGCTTACCTAAAACATATTGAACGGTTGCATCAATTTGTAAGGCCATATTAATGTTAAGACGGTTATGTAAAACGCTAGAAACTAAAAAACGATCTTTCTCGTGTTTTGCCTCTCGTTCAATTAAAGATGCAAGAATAGTTATTTGTTTCTGGCTAAGATTAGTTTTATTGTTTTGTTTGATAGAATCAAATTTTTTCTGAAAATTATCAGTAAGAATTTTAACTGCGTCTTCTGCTGAAGCATTTTGAGGAATAAGATAAGTGTCAGGGAAAAGACTGCCTTCATATTGTTTGGCTGCAAGAATAAAATTTTGAGAATTAATATCAGATTTTTCTGCAAGAAGCTCAGCATATTGTTCTGCTCTCAAACCTTCAGGAAAAGTGATCCAGAAATCAATAATTCCATAAACCAAAGTATTAATAATCGTATTAATGTCCATTGAAGGAGAAAGCTTAAAGTCCCCTGCTTTTATCTGATCATCTAAATTCTGACTATTAATTAAAAATTTAAAAGCAAGCTCGTTTTTAATTAAATTTTCCTGAAGAAGTCGTTTGCCAATAGTATTGGCAGTTTGTCCTTGGGGAATAACAAAAATTTTAATTGTTTTATCCTTGGAATTAACAGGTTTATTAACCCATTGCCAGGAAAAATAACTTACAGTTAATAAAATAATGAGAAAAATTAAACAAAAGCTTAATAGTTTTTTCATGCCTGAAGAGATAAGTTTAAGCTTCTTCAAAAAGAGCGCGTCGGAATTTTTTAGATTTTTTATCGTGAATAAAAATACGACCGCATTTACAAATTGTTTTTTCCATATTGCTAGACTGTTTAGATTTTTTGCCTTTTTTTAAAGGCATGCCACAACCGACACATTGACCGCGAGATAATAACCATGCCTGAACAGGTGCAATTATGTTTTTGAACATAGAAGTACTTTCCTTGTTATTTAATTATTAATTAAGATTATAATATCAGTCTTTAATATGAGTATCAAGATAGTCTTGAAGAATTAATGTTGCGGCCGCACGATGATCTTGGCGGCGTTTTTTTTGAGAAATATTAGCCTGAATCATTTTTTGCTGAGCTTCTTTGGTAGTTAAGGTTTCATCCTGATAAAAAATAGGTAAATTGGTAAAACTTTTTAAGTTACTACCTAATTTTTTAACATTGTTTTTAAGGTTTCCCTCAGGAAGACCAATAATAATAATGTCAATTTTTTCTTTTTGACAAATTTTCACAAGATAAGTCAAAAGCTTGTTAAAATTCTTGTATTTTTTTTGTACAAAAGGCTCAGCTAAAGGACCTTCAGCAAAACTTAAACCAATATTTTTAAGACCAAAGTCAATTCCCAAATATTTCATATGCTTGTTAATTGAGCTTTGATGATACCACGGCGCCAATAAGTACCAGGAGGAGTGCAAGTAACTAGGCTTAATTCTTTTTTATCATATCTTTGTTCAAGAATATCTATCTCATCAGGACTAACTTCAAAATAATCAGACACTATATATTTATAGGTAATTCCATCAAAATATATATATATTTCATCTCCTGTTTCTAAAGTCGGCAAAAGGGAAAAAATAGCGCGATAGTTTCTAGGATTATAAAAAGTCGGAAGAACAGAATGTCCAAAAATAACAGTGTTGCCAAAATCACCCGGATTAGCAGTGCCGCCATAGTGAATTAAAGCCTTACTTAAATCATCTCCACCAACAGCAACAACTGCATCTTTAATTCCTAATTTAGGAATACTAAGATTATAATGAGTTTGATTACTCGGAGATAATTGAGGTTTGGAAAAAGGAAACCAATTTTGTAGTTGACTATAATCAACATTAGATTTAACAGTTTGAGTAGTAGAAGCTAAAACCTGTGGGTTGTTGGGATTAACAGGACTTAATAATCCCTTATTGTGAGCAATTACTTTTTGCGGAATAGGGCTAATAATACCGGTTTTTTTACTTTTACGAGCAGTAGTAAGCTCATAAGAAATAATAGGATAAAGAACAGAAATTATTAAGCTTGCTCCAATAGTAATCATAATTGTAGGAAAAAGTCTTTTTAAGTCGTGCCATTTCCTGGAGCGGTTTAATAATTTTAATTGCTGATCAGTACTAAGCGGAGGGGCTTTAATATAGTAATGGGTCATAAGGAGCTTTTAACTTCTATAAAAATGTTTTTACTGACACGCGGTAGAGTTTTAAGCTTTTTTGGTAAATTTGGTTTAATAATAATATCAGCGCGGACAAAATTCGGCAGAGTAGCAAGATATTCTTGAATAATGCTAGGGTAGCGACCAGTTAGATTTTTTTTGATTTCAGCAAAATCTAATTTAGGAATTAATTTTGCTTTAAAAGTCACATCAATAACTGCTGTATTATTTTTTTCCATTTCAGCTGGTTCTATATTAGTTTCGCTAGTTTCGCTAAGCTGAAAATTGTCAGGAATTTTTTCTTTTACAGCTTGTTGAAGTAAAATATCAAAATCATTCTGACTATAACTTAAAGCAGTATATTCAAGCTTGGCTTCAAGTGTAAGACTATCAGCTTCTTCATCAACATCATGATTAAATTGTTTGGAAATTAATTTATCTTCTATGTGTACGTCTACTAAAGTTCTGTCAGATCCAACTTGCTGATGAAGTTGTTCTTCAGCTTTTAGCTTAAGATCTTGAGCAAGATTTTTAAGAAGATTTTGTTTATCATCATCAGAAACAGCTTTAATTTCCCTAGCACTACCGTTGCTTAAGCCATTAGGAGTTTTGGCATAATAATCATCGTCAGAAAATTGTTTAAAAGAAAAGCGTGTGCCTGAAGAAAAATTAGCCTCAGGGCCGATGCTTTTAGCAGTAATGCTGGCTTGACTTTGTCCAGGGGTAGTAATAATTTTTTCAACTCCATCTTCTTCTACTTCTTCTGAAGAACTAGAGGCAACAGTAGTTTCTTCGTCAAGAGTAAAAGCAAGGCTATCTGGGCCGATTAATATTGTGTCAGTTGAAAAAGTTTTAGACTGATTGGTTTTATTGTAAATAATAATATCTCCTTGAGCTTTATCACCCACTAGAGCCTTGCCTGTTGTAGAAATAGTCTTTTTGCCAGAAACCGAAATATCCAAAGATTCTCCTGGTAAAGTAAAGTCTTCAAGATCAATTGAATCTATTTGAGAATCAATAGTTAAAGTTAAATTTTCATCTAAAGTTTTAGGTTCAACAAAAATAGCTACAGTAGCTTTTGGTAAATACCAAAAAAGAGAAAATAATGCGATAAGTAAAATAATAAAACCAGCGGTAATAAAAACTAAAAGATTTGGAAGTTTTTTACCAGGGACTGGAGATAAGCGCTTTTTAAAGCTAGAAATTTTTTTGAAAATAGATTTATAAAAAGAAGAAAATGTTTTTTTGTATGATTGTGTTTGTGTTGGCTTGATTTCTTGTGAAGATGGTTTGGGCTCAGCGGTTTCATGTTCTAATTTATCAGGTTTGAGCTGACTGGATTCAACTTTGGGCTTATCTAAAGATGTTTCAGCAATGTCCTTATTAGATATAAATCCTAAACCAGAAGCAGTTGTGGGCTCTTTAGATTTATCTTTAAATTTATCTTTTTTATCAGGAGATTTAATAGTAAAACCTAAAGATTTAGCAACTTCACTGCCACCAGCTAAAGCAACAGCTTTAATAGATACATCATCTGGAAGAACTTCAACTTTAGGAAAATGAATAAAAGGTAATCGTTCTTGCCAATTATAAGAAACAAGTTGTTGTTTAGCTTCTTCAAAATCAACCTTGCCATCAAACAGCACCATGCGTGCAGGCAGATTATCAATTTTGTCAAAACGAGAAAGGCCTTCTTCAACATCAGCTCCTAAATCATCACTTCTTCCAATTAACTCAGTTCCAATAATTTTTCCAAGTTTAACTAAGACTAAATTAAGTTCACCAGAATCTATCTGAAGAAAAATTGCACTTGGTGGAGTGCCTTCCTGAATACGGAAATATTTAATTAAAGCTGTAGTAGTAGCAACAAAACCTAAAGGTTTAATTTCCAATTGTTCACAAACAATTTTTAGAAACTTTTTCTTTTCAGAATTAATAGAGTCTTTTTCTATCCATGATTTTGGTAAACCAAAAATAGCTCCAGAAGGTTCAATTTCTTCTGAATCAGAAGTGTCAGAAATTGATTTATCAACAGCAGAAAGTAAGTTCTCTGGTTTAGTTCCATCCCATTTTTGAGATGAACCTAATTTAACCACCTTTGTTTGATTGTTAAAAACAGTCCAAACAGCACTTTTTACAGAATCATCATCAATTTCTAAAGCAAAAAAATGCTCAGGTTTTTCTGGTTTTTGTTTTAATTTGGCGAGCAGATTTTTTAGTTCCATTTTTCAGCACAGCATAAATTCGACGCTTATTGGCGCCGCTTGATTCTTGCTTAATAATTCTAACACCGCCTATTTCTGCTGTCGAGGAGACATGAGGACCAGCACAAACTTCCTGAGAATAGTTGTTAATAGAATAAACAGTGACTTTATCAGGATAGCGCTCACCAAAAAAAGCTAAAGCACCTGTTTTTATGGCTTGATCATAATCCATTTGTTGACTGGTAACTTTAAGATCAGCTTTAATTTGTTTGTTTATAATAGTGGTAATTTTGTCAACTTGATCGTCGGTGAGCTTGTCGGAATGAGTAAAATCAAAACGAAGGCGTTCTGGAGTAATGTTGGAGCCAACCTGCTTAACATGATCGCCAAGAACCTGGCGAAGAGCCTGATGAAGTAAATGAGTGGCAGTATGAAGTTTAATGCTAGCGCCAGATTGATCTTTGAGTCCGCCTTTAAACATACCTACTGAAGCAGTGCGGGAAAGATCACGGTGGCTTTTAAAAATTTTGTTGAATTTATCAATATCTAACTTGGCTCCTTTTTTCTCCAAAATTTCTTTACTTACCTCAAAAGGAAAACTATAAGTTTGAAAAAGATTAAAAGCAAAAAGATTAGCATCTACATGAATGTTTGGATCAAATTTTTCAGATTCTTTAAACCCTTTATCTAAAGATTTGGCAAATCTTTTTATTTCATCAGTAAAAACCGATTCGTTGATAATTTTATTAAAACTGTCTGGTTTAAGCTCACCTGTAAGTTGCCTGAATTTCACAGCTGAGCGGCGAATTAAACGACGAAGAACATAGCCTTGCTGTTTATTGGAAGGCTCTAAGCCTTCTTTTATCATAAATGTAGCAGCTCGAAGATGATCGGCTATTATTCTCATTGCAGATTTATTTTTTCCCTCATATTTTTGAGCAGTAACATTTTCAATTTCCTTAATAATGGGTTTGAAAATGTCAATTTGAAACATGTCAGAGGTGTTTTGAGTAGTCATGGCTAAACGTTCGAGTCCGCCGCCAAAGTCAACGTTTTTTTTAGGCAATGGTTTTAAAGAACCATCTGATTGTTTTTCATATTCCATGAAAACAGAATTACCTATTTCTATAAATCTGCCACAGTCACAATTAGGATGACATTTTTTACCGAATTTTGGATCGTGATCCACCTGAGTAAATTCGAAAAAAACTTCTGAGGTAGTCCCACCTATTATTCCTGATGGCATATTTTTTGGTGTGCCTCCTCTAGACCACCAGTTTTTTTCAGCTGGATATGAATGGATTCTTTTTTCAGGAATTCCAAGTTTTTTCCAAATTTTAATAGAATCTTCATCTTTAGGAACATCTTTTTTGTCTCCTTGAAAAACTGAAACATAGAGTTTATCTTGTGGAAGTTTTAAAACTTTTGTTAAAAATTCCCAAAACCAAGTTAATTGGTCTTCTTTAAAGTAATCCCCTAATGACCAATTGCCAAGCATTTCAAAAAAAGTAGTGTGGCGATTGTCACCTACTTCATCTATGTCTTCTGCCCTGAAGCAAGGCTGAGAATTAACCAATCTTTTGCCCATGGGGTGAGATTTGCCTTTTAGATAAGGAACCAGTTGCTGCATACCAGAACCGGTAAAAAGCGTGGTTGGGTCATCTTTGGGAACAAGAGAGACAGAGGGAATTTTTTTATGATTTCTGACTTTGTCAGTAAAAAAATCAAGATAGGCTTGACGAATTTGATTAGTATCCATGATGCTATTTTAGCAGAGGTTTGCCAAGTCGTTTAAAAACACGGCGGGCAGTATCAACAGCAGAGTCAGTTTGATCAGTAACTTTTTTCTTAACAGTCTTAGTTTTTTTAGCAACAACTTGGTTTGACTTATCCATATTTTTTTCTAATTTTTTAGCTTGTTGCTTAATATCTTTAACTAAATTACCCAAGTATCCTTTAGCATCATCATAATGACCATCAAATAATTTCCTAACTTTTTTACCTTTTTTTGTTTTATAAAGAAAAGCTGCACCAGCGGCAACAGCAGTTCCTAAGGCAATACCAGAAACAAAATGGAGAGATTTTTTTTTAGATCTCACTTTTTCTTTGTTTTAACAGTAGTTTCTTGTTTATTATCTTTATTATCTTTTTTGTTTACAAATTCTCCTGCAAGTTCAACTAATTTTGCTCCTTTTTTAAGTCCGGAAATAAATTCAGAGGCGTGCTCAATAGGGTCAGCTACTGATTTAGTAATACGTTTAACATCATCAAGCATTGAATTGGTTTTTCTTAAGCTTGTCCGAAGTTCGTCAAGTATGCGAAAAATATAGATGGAAAATATAATTAAAAGAATTGAAAGAATAGTTACAACTATAACTAAAATTATTTGGGACAGGGTTAACATAAGAATATTTAATATTTAATATCTAGTATTTAGTATTAATTATGTTCTGGTATTTGTCAATTATTGAGTGATAATAAAATGAAGTTCTGTTTCTGTGATTTTATTTCTCCTGGAGATGGCTTTAAACCTTAGTGTGACTGAACCTGGTGCTTGATGATGAATTGTAGTAAAACTACCGTCAGATTCTAAATTTAAAGTTTTACCATTCAAAGTAAGAGTGGCATCATGATCAGTTTTTCCTTTAATTAAAGCTGGAGAAACAACTTCTTGGCCTTCAGCGGGCAAGATAATATTAAGACTTGGTGACTGATTAAGTTTAAAAAGAGAAAAACCTAAATAGCTGAAAAAAATAATAATAAAAACAATAATGGCAGAAAAAACTGTTAATCGTGGATTAAATTGAATTCTGGATTGATTTAAAGGTTTTGCCAGTCCTTTAGGAATAATCTTAGTATTCTTAGTTTTGGCAAAGTCACGGCGAAAAACAGCTAAATTTTTTTGAGGATTAACACCTACTACTTGGGAGTAGTTTTTAATAAAACCTCTTATATAAGGAGCTGAAGGGAGTTTAGAAAATTGATTTTTTTCTAAAGCTTTAAGTATATAAACAGGTATTTTTGTTTGACGGGAAATTTGAGCAAAAGTAAGTTTTAATTTTAATCGAGCTTGTTTAAGAATTTCACCTGAAGTTTTATTCATTTTCCTGATTACGCTGGGCTAGAAAAGCTTCGGCATTTTGAATGAGTACTTCTCTAGCTTTAGCTCCTTCAGACGGACCGACTACACCGCTAGCTTGAAGCTGATCAAGAATGCGAGCAGCTCGAGCATAACCAATAGAAAGACGGCGCTGCATTAATGAAGCTGAGGCTCTATCATACTGACAAACAAGACGGATTGCTTCATCAAATAATTCGTCTACATTTTCTGTTTGAGTAGCTCCAATTCCAGATTTTCCAGGAATTTTAGCTTTATATTTAGAGGTAACTTCTTCTGTATATTCAACTTTGACTTCTGATTTTTTAAGAAAGTCAATAAGTTTTTTTGTTTCAGCATCTGAAATAAATGTTCCCTGAATACGACTAGGCTTTGCCTGATTAGGAGGAATATAGAGCATGTCTCCTCTGCCAAGAAGTTTTTCTGCCCCAGGCATATCAATAATGACTCTTGAGTCAACCATAGAATTTACATTGAAAGCAATACGACAGTTAATATTAGCTTTAATCAAGCCAGTAAGAACATCAACTGATGGTCTTTGAGTAGCAAGAATCAAATGAATACCTGTAGCCCGAGCCATTTGGGCCAAGCGAGTGATACTATCTTCTACGTCGGATGGAGCAAAAAATATAATATCAGCTAATTCATCAACAATGATAATAATGTATGGCAAAGCTTGAAAACCTGATATTTCGTTATAACCAGCAATATTTTTAACACCAACTTCAGCAAAAAGTTTATATCTTCTTTCCATTTCTGAAATAGCCCATTTAAGGGCAGAAACAACTTTTTCTGGTTCAATAATTACTGGAGTTAATAAATGAGGAATGTCATTATATTGAGTTAATTCAACACGCTTAGGATCTACTAAAATAAATTTAACTTCCTGAGGGCTGGCACGGTAAAGCAAGGTTGATATAAAAGAATTTATGCAGACTGATTTACCTGAACCTGTAGCTCCAGCTATTAATATATGAGGCATTTTGCTAATATCGCTAATAACTGGTTTTCCAGAAACATCAAGGCCAAGAGCAACTGCTAATTTAGATTTTTCTTGTTTAATTTCATTGGAAGTCATTATTTTTTTCATAGCAACAAACTCAAGTGAATGATTGGGAATTTCCAAGCCAACTAAAGACCTTCCCGGAATAGGAGCTTCAATACGAATTTGCCCTTGAGGTGCAGCTAAGGCTAAAGCTAAATCACTTTGCAAGCTGGTAACTTTAGAAAGCTTAATACCTACAGCTATTTCAACAGCATACTGAGTAACAGCAGGGCCGTTGTTAACTTCAACCACTTTAGCTTTAATGCCAAAACTATCTAGTGTTTGTTCAATAATAGCAGCATTTTGTTTAACATTACCTCTGTCAGCTTTGCCGCCGATACTATTAGCAAGAATAGATAAAGGCGGATAATGCCACATCTTTTGCTGGGCTCCAGGAATATTGCTGACAATTTTAGGAGAAATTTCTGGTTTTTCAGAAAGAACTGATTTGGATGAGGATTGAGATGTGGTTGTTTTTGTTTTAGCTTCTGAGTTTTGTTCATCAGTCAAACCTTTGACTACAAATTGAGGTTTGTCTTGTTTTAATAAAGGAACTGAAGATTGACGACGCAGAGAGCCAATAAAACCTTTAAAGTTTTGATAAAATTTTGCTGAGAATAAAAGAATATCTTCTAAGCTGGTCTCAAACATTACTACAAAACTAACAAAAATGCCGGCTGAAAGAACTAAAATGGCGCCAGCAGTATAAATAAGAGAAGTTAAACTAAGCCAAATTTGCTGACCAACAGTGCCAGCTTTAGTAAGACTAATGCTGCTGATTAATAATAAACATGATCCTACAAAAACATTAGGCTTGGTAATACGCCATTTAAGACGTGTGAGCATCAACCCTGCAGAAATTAAAAGAAACGGGAGTATTAAAATTCCCCAACCGAAAAGCCCAGAGAAATAATTAAAAATAATAGTTAAAAAGACGTTTTGACGAGATAAAGAAACCATAATAAAAGCTCCGAAAACAATTAGTCCTGTAGAAGAAAGCGTGTAAATAGTTTCTTTGGGAAGTTTTAATTTAAATGGTTGTTTTCTGCGACCTTTAGTAGACCGCTTTTTTCTTTTAGCCATACTTTTTATTATTATACTTGAATAATAGCAGAAAGAATTAATGGTTCTCTGCCTGTAGTTTGAAGAATAATTTTATGTAAATGTTTTTCTATCTGTCGTTTAATTTTAAAACTATTATTAATATTTAAAGATTTCGGTAAAATAGATTTAACTTCATTTTTTAAATTATCGATAATTAAAGATGATTTCTTAACAAAAACAAAGCCTCTGGTAATAATTTCAGGAGAACCAATAAGCTTTCCAGATTTATCAAGAGACAAAGTAACAACAACAATACCTGCGCGAGCCATTTTTCGACGATCAGAAAGAACAACAGGTCCAACATCTCCAATAATTTGACCATCAACAATAATATCTTTAAGTTTAAGAGTTTCAGCAAAATTAATCTGACCAGAAGAAGAAAATTCAATTACTTGAGCAGATTTGGGAATAATAATTTGATTTTTGGTAAAACCCATATCTAAGGCTAGTTCACGATACTGAACTAAATGACGGAAAGTGCCACCAATAGGATAAAGATATTTTGGCTTAACTAATTCCATTAAAAGCTGAAGTTCTGAGCCTGAAGCATGTCCAGAAACATGAAGGTCGTCTTTAAGATCAGAGTAAGCAACTTTAGCTCCAGCCTGAGAAAGATCATCAACAACACGAGCAACTGCCTGTTCATTGCCTGGAATAGGATCGGCAGAAATAACAATTTTGTCAGTTGGTTTAACTTTAACTAATTGATGATCACCTGAGGCAAAACGAGTTAAAGACGAACTTTCCTGTCCCTGGCTACCGGCAATAAGCAGACACAATCTATTATCTGGAATAGTAGAAATTTTTCGTTTATGAACAATTGATTTTTGAGGCAATTTAAGAAAGCCAAGTTTTTGAGCAATAGTAGTATTTTGCTCCATAGAACGACCAATAAAAGCAATTTTACGACCATTGTTAGCAGCAACATTAATTGCTTGTTGAAGGCGATGAATACTAGAAGACATGGCTGAAACAATAAATCTACCTGGACAATTTTGAATTTCTCGATGAAACATGGCAGTTAAACCAGATTCAGAAAGAGAAAATCCAGGACGCTCACTACCAAGACTATCAGAAAGCATACATAGAACGTTTTGTTGACCAGCGTTGGCAATTTTTTGAAAATTCGGAGGACGGCCATCAACAGGGGTAAGGTCAAATTTAAAATCAGAGCCGTGATAAACAAGGCCAATAGGCGTATGAATAAGAATATGATGAGTATCAGGAACAGAATGAGTTACATAAATAAATTCAAAAGAAAAAGGCCCAAGTTTTATTTTACTATCTTCATTAAAAGTGTTTATTTTTACATTAAGACCAAAATCAGAAAATTTTTCCTGAGCAAAACCAGCAGTTAATTTAGAAGTATAAATAGGGATATTTTTTAAATCATTAATAAGATATGGCAAGCCAGCATAATGATCGTCATGGGCATGAGAAATAACAATGCCATGGATTTTTTTATGGTAATTGTTTTTTAAATAATCAATGTCTGGAATAAGAACATTAATTCCATAAACTGTTTCTTCAGGAAAACCAATGCCACAATCAACAATAATAGCATCATCTCCATATTCGTAAACAAACATGTTTTTAGTAACTTGACCTGGACCTCCACCTAGAGGAATGATACGTAATTTGTTCATAAGTTTAATAATCAGGCAGGTATTTTTTAATATTATCGACTGTTAAATGAAAATGTTTGCCTTTTTTTTCAACAATAAGCTTGGCAATTTTTTGACAAACACCTTTAATGGTTCGTTCTAAAGTACGAATACCTGCATCATACCCTAAAGGACGAACTATCTTAGTCCAAACATTGTCATCAATAGTAAGATTGTCTGAAGAAAGACCAGATAGTTTGAGAGTTTCAGGAAGAATATATTTTTTAGCAATAACAGTTTTTTCTTCATCAGTATATGAAGGCATTTGAATTACTTCTAGTCTATCAAGAACAGCAGTGGCAATATGTCTGGTGTTATTAGCAGTAGTTAAAAAAAGAACATTAGAAAGATTAAAAGGATGGTCAATAAAATGATCTGTAAATTGAGAGTTTTGTTCAGGGTCAAGCAGTTCAACCAAAACACCCATGATATCTGCTCTGGCAGCTTCAGTAACTCTGTCAATTTCATCAAAAAGAATTATTGGGTTTTTGGAGCCGGCACGGCGAAGAGCTTTAATAACTAATCCTGGTTCAGAATCAGGATGAAGACGAGATTGTCCACGAAGATCACGGGCTGATCCCATACCTCCAAAGGGAATACGTACATAATTACGTCCCATGACTTCAGCTAAAGAAGGACCAAAAGTAGTTTTTCCTGTGCCAACTAAACCAACTAAGCAAAGTATAGGGGCACGAGAAATTTCTTGTTGACCACGGGTCAAACTCATAATTGATAAAAATTCAAGAATTCTTTCTTTAACATGGCTCATGCCATAATGATGTTTTTCAAAGATTTTTTTTGCTTGAGTTAGATCAAGTTTATCTTCTGTTTGTTTATCCCATGGCAGTGCAGTTATCCAAGAAATATATTGAGCTGTTTTTTCGTATTCAGCAGTGTAACCAGAATATTCTGCCATTCTAGTTAAGCGAGTAATCATTTCTTTTGTTTTTTGTTTAAGTTCCGGAGGCAAAATAACAGAATCGAGTTTTTTTTGAAGTTTGGTAACTTCCTGAGTCAAAGTAGATATAGCAGGCATAAAATTATTTTAACACAAGATTAATAACGACGAGGTCGATTATTATTTCTGCGAGGTGGACGGGAATATCTTGAAGGACCTCCATGATTACTAGGTGGTCTTGATTGGCGTTGTTGTTTGGCTTGTTCTTCCTGTTCTGGAGTAAGAGTGGTTAAACTAACTCTACCCTGATCATCGATCTCATTAACTCGAACATGTAAAGTGTCGCCTAATTTAACTACATCATGGATGTTTTTAACAAAATCCGTAGAGAGTTTTGAAACATGAACTAGGCCATCTCTACCAGGCAATAATTCAACAAAAGCGCCAAAATTTTCAATTCTGACAACTGTACCATCGAATTCTTCACCTGCTTGGATTTCACGAGTTAAGCTGTCAACCCAAGTATAAGCTTGCTCTAATTTGTCAGCATCAATACCAGTTATGGTGACTCTACCTTCATCGTTAACATCGACTTCACATTCTGTGTCGGCAATAATTTTTTTAATATTTTTACCACCAGGTCCAATTAACTCACCGATTTTATCGACTGGAATGTTAAGAGATTTAACTTTTGGAGCAAAAGTGGAAACTTGCTTTCTGGGTTCTGTTAAAGTTTTTAGCATTGAATCTAAAATTTCTAATCTGGCTGTTTTAGCCTGATTTAAAGCAGTTTCAAGAACCTTGAAAGGAATGCCGGAAATTTTAATATCCATTTGCAAGGCAGTAATGCCATCTTTAGTACCAGCTACTTTAAAGTCCATATCACCAATGTGATCTTCTAAGCCTTGAATGTCAGTTAAAACAATATATTGATCATTTTGTTTCATTAATCCCATAGCAATACCAGCAACAGGTTTTTTAAGTGGTACGCCGGCATCCATTAAAGATAAGGTTGAACCACAGACAGAAGCCATTGAAGTTGAGCCATTTGAAGACATTACTTCGGAAACTACTCTAATAGCATAAGGAAAAGTATCTTCGTCTGGAATCATGGGCAGTAAAGCTCTTTCAGCTAAAGCACCATGGCCGATTTCACGACGAGATGGCCAACCCATACGACCGGTTTCACCAACTGAGAATGGAGGAAAAGTATAGTGATGCATGTAGCGCTTGGTGGTTTCACCATCCATGTCTTCGATGAGTTGAGCAAGACTAGGTGAACCTAAAGTAGCAATGGTTAAAGCTTGAGTAGCTCCTCGCTTGAACATAGCTGAACCATGAGTTCTAGGTAAAATACCAACTTGACTGGATAGTTTTCTAATTTTATCTGACTTGCGACCGTCTGGTCTGATTTTTTTAGAAAAAAGCTGATCTCTTAAAGCTTGATTAAAATAGTCTTCGATGACATCCTTAACTAATTTTGAATCAATGTCTTCTAAATCTGCAGAGACTGAGTCAATAATGTCATAAAGATCTTTTTTGCTGGCACTTTTTTGAAGGCGGGCAATTAGATCATCAGTTGCCGTCTTGGCTTTATCTAGTATCTGTTTTTTGACAGATTCATCGATTTTTTCAACAACTATTTGTTGTTTTTGTTTGCCTACTTGTTTAACTAAGTCGTTAATAACAGTGATAATTTTTTTGATTTCCTGATGGGCTTTTTTAAGACCTTCAAGAGTCTTTTGTTCACTGACTTCCTTAGCGTCAGCTTCAACCATAACTACAGCTTCATCTGAACCAGAAACAACTAAGTTAAGTTTTGATGTTAGCATTTGAGTATTAGTTGGATTAACAATCAGTTTATCCTTATCATCCATGCCAATTCTGACTGCGGCAATCGGGCCTTGAAAGGGAATTTCAGAAATACTTAAAGCAACTGAAGTGCCGCATAAGCCTAAAATGTCAGCATCAGTTTCTTTATCATAAGAAAGAATTGCTACGGCTACTTGAACTTCGTTCATGTAGGCTTTAGGAAATAAAGGCCTAATGGAACGATCAATTAAACGAGCTTTTAAAATAGCTTCATCTGTTGGCTTTCCTTCACGCTTAACCCAGCGGGAGCCTTTAATAATACCAGCAGCATAAAGCTTTTCCTGAAAATCAACTGATAATGGAAAATATCCAAGCTCAGGATTTTCTTTACCTGCCATGACTGTGATATGAACAACAGTGTCGCCAGAACTGACTAATACAGCTGCAGTTGCCTGTTCGGCAAAATGGCCTATTTCAAAGGTGATTTCTTTGTTATTAATTTGAACTGATTTTTTGATAATTTGAGGTTTATCTTCTTTTTTTTTATTGACTTGAGTCATGAAGTTAATTGTTAATTATTTTGCCAGTTTAAGTTGAGTAGCAATACTTTTATGGCGTTTTTTATTTTTGGTAAATAAATAATTTAAAAGGCGGCGGCGCTTGGAAATAATGGCTAAAAGGCCGCGACGAGAATGATTGTCTTTATTGTGACTTTTTAAATGAGATGTAAGTTTTTTAACTCTTTTTGATAATAAAGCAATCTGAATTTCAGGAGAACCTGTATCTCCTTTTTGAGTGGCAAATTTTTTAATAATAGATTTTTTTTCATTAACAGTTAGTGTCATAAGAGGTATTTTATCAGGTTTGACTGGATTTAACTACTTTAGGTTTAAGCCAGTCAGGAGAAGGACGCTGAGAAGGCAGTGGTGAAGTCTGGTGCGGCACTGGTTGTGACGACTGAGGAATAGCTTGAGATTGAACGGAAGGTATTGCTGGCATAGCTGGTCTAGGAGAGGAAAAAGGAACAGGCGGTATTTTGTTAGGAAGCGGTTGTTGACGGAAAGGTGTTGGGCTTAATGGAGCTTGAACTGGAGGAATATATCCTTTTTTGGCTCCTAATTTCATTAATTCAGCAATTAAAGTAAAGGTGTCAGCAGTAACATTAGGTGAAGTAAAATTATTAGTATTGGCTTCAATGCCTGCAAGTAAATTAGTAGCAATATCAGTATCAATATTTAAAGATAAACCTTGTAAAACGGAGGTAGTTATTTCACTGCAACCAGAAGCAGTAGGATCATAAATGTTAACAGTGCCAAATTGAGAATTTTTATCTAAATGGGAAAGATTAACTAAAGTTTTAGCTTTATTGTCTAAAAGTTTTTTTTCTTCCTGATAAAGAGCACCAAGATCTTCAAGGGTTCGGGTACCAATAACAAAGATAATGTCAGCATTAGAGCCTGTATAAGAATATTTGACTGACTGTGGATCAAGTGGGTTCATTCCAGATTTAGGCTCAACAGTGATATAGCATTTTTGACTACCTTTATCATAAGAGATCTTTTCAATAGAATCTTCAGGATAATCAAATTCAATAACTAAATTCTGGTTACCAATACGTGATTTGATTTTATCAACAGCAAAAAGGCGGTTAAAATTAACAGTCATAGGAGTATTGCAACCAATTGTAATAGATAAGCCTGGATTCTTTTTTAAAGAAAGATAAAGAGATAAGCCGGCGGCGACAGCATCTAAATTAGGATTCTGAGGTAATAAAATTAAAGCTGTTTTAGCAGTTTGTAAAGATTTATTTATTGGTTCAAGATTGTAAGTTTTGGACATAATCTAGAGAAAATATTAACATTTTTTAAACTACAAGTCAATGCTATAGGATAGTTTGATAATTAATTAATCTTTTTATAGGCAATAATTTTATCTTTAAGTTTAAAATCAAGTTCTGTAGTAAAAGCAATGCCACATTCTTGTCCTTTTTTAGCTTTGTCGATAATTTCTTTTTCCTGATGAATAGATTTGATTTTAGAGTTTGCTATTTGATCTTTATTGCGCATTAAATGAACCATGTTGCCTTTAGTTAATTTTCCTGAGGTAACTTGACAACCAGCAATAGTTATTCCTTTAACAGTAAATTGGGCAACTATTTTAGCCTCACCTAAAATTTCTTCATCAATAGTAGGTTCAAGCAGTTTAAGGATTTGTTGCTGAATATCTTCTAAAAGATCGTGAATGAGAGAATATTTTTGAATAAAGATATTTTCAATATCAGCTAGTTTGGCAGCAGCAGAGGTTGGTTTAACTCTAAAGGCAATTATTTTAGCTACTGTTGATTGGGCTAAGAGAATATCAGATTCTGTAATACTGCCAATTCCCTGAGAAATAAGAATAACTTCATCTCCAAGATTCTGCATAATTGCTTCAAGAGTTCCGGCAACATCTGTTTTTAAAATGATCTTAAGTTTGGGATTATCTGTTTTGTCTAATTTATCTAAATCTTTTTTAGAAAGATCAGGGGTTTTAGGGGTAATTTCAACAAAGGAGGATTCATTAGTAATTAAAGAGCCAACCTGAGGAACTTTTTTAAATCCAAGAATCTGCGCAGGTTGACTAGGAATAACTTTTTTAATTGATTGATTGTTATGGTCAAATAAAGCTTTAACTTTACCAGCAATAGGTCCTGCTTGAATATTATCGCCTATTTTTAGAATATTGCTTTTAACAATAATTGTAGCTAAAGGGCCTTTACGTTGATCAAGAGATGACTCAATAACAACTGCTTCAAAAGGTTTTTTAATATTAGCTTTAAGCTGCTGCATATCAGCAAGAAGAATAATCATTTCTAAAAGCTGATCTAGTCCTTTTTTGGTTTTAGCAGATATTTCTACACAAACAATATCTCCACCATAACCTTCAACTAAAACGCCTGCGTCAGCTAAGTCTTTTTTAACAATATCAGGTGAAGCATTAGGTAAATCCATTTTGTTAAGAGCAATTAAAAAAGGAGCTTTAGCATTATTTATATGGTCAAGACATTCTTTAGTTTGAGGCTTGACAGATTCAACTGCATCAATAACTAAAATAACTAAATCAGTTATTTTAACCCCTCTGGATCTCATAGCAGCAAAAGCAGCATGCCCAGGAGTATCTATAAAAGTAAGTTTTCTTTTTTTGTGTTCAAGCTGATAAGCACCAATATGCTGAGTAATTCCTCCTGATTCTTTCTGAGCAATACTGGTTTGACGTAAAGCATCTAAAAGAGTTGTTTTGCCATGATCTATATGACCCATGATAGTAATAATTGGAGGTCGTGAAGATTTATTTTTTGTCATTAACTAATTTCTTTTTGGTTGTTTTAGCTGTAGTTGCTTTTTTTGTTTTTGTTTTTGTTTTTTTAGATTTTTTCTTTGTTTTAGCTGTAGGACCTTGGATATCAATTTTATATCCAGTAAGCTTAGCAGCTAATCTGGCATTTTGACCTTCTTTACCGATAGCCAGAGAAAGTTGATCTTCAGGCACTGTAACTGTTGCCTGTTTTTTCTTTTCATCAATTTTTAGTTCTATATTTTCAGCAGGTTGGAGAGCGGCAATAATAAATTTTTTGATATTGTCGGAATATTCAATAATATCAATTTTTTCACCACCAAGTTCGTTAATAACTGCTTGAACACGAACTCCTTTTTGACCGACACATGAACCTACGGGATCAACGCCAGCTTGAGTAGAATCTACAGCTATTTTAGTTCGATTGCCTGGTTCACGAGCAATATTTTTAATAACTACAGCACCAGAGCTAACTTCAGGCACTTCTCTTTCAAAAAGCTTAGAAACTAATTGAGGATCTGCTCGAGAAACAATAATTTGTTCTCCTTTTATAGTTTCACGAATATCTTTAATAAAAAGAGTGAGTCGTTGATTAAGGCGATATCTTTCACCACCTGATTGTTCTTCTAATGGCATTAATCCTTGACCTCTGCCAATATCACAGATAATAAATTTGCCGTCAAAGCGTAAAACCATACCATTAACTAAAGTTTCTATTTTATCTTTATATTCTTTAATAATGGCTGATTTTTCTGTTTCGCGGATTTGTTGAAGAATAACTTGTTTAGCTGTCTGAGCGGCAATACGACCAAAATTAGATGGAGTAATATCTTCTTTTTTATCTGGTTTATCTTCAGTGAACTGATAAAGTTTAGCTTCCCCAGTAATGTTATCAACACTAGCAAGATATTGATATTTTTCCTCATCAACAGGGTAGTCTTTTTTATAAGCAGCCACAAGAGCTGTTTCAATGCTGTCAATAACATCTTGAGCTTTTATGCCTCTTTCAGAGCAAATCTGATTTAAAGCAGAAGTAAATTCTGTGCGGGCAGATTTTGGTAAATTAGCAGCCATATATAAAAATGGTGGGTTTAATGCCCACCTTATCGTCAGTTAATTATTTGGCTGTAGTTTACCATGGAGGAGAAAATAGGTCAATAATATTAGGTGAATTTTTCAGGGAAAAGTTGTCTTAAATTAACTGCATTTTTGTCTCTTTGAGAAATAATCATCTGCTGTTTAGGAATAGGCCAGGAAATATTAAGGTCAGGATCAAAAAGAGAAATAGGCTGGTCGCCTTTTTTATCCCTATCCTTATAAAGCTTATCAACACAGTAAGTGTATTCAACTGGGCCTTTTAAAACACAAATAGAATTAGCAATGCCTGAAGTAACAAAAAGAGAACCTGTAAGAGCATTATCTGCAAATCCAAGACGAAAAGTTTCTGTTTGAGCAAAAGTTTCAGATTGAGGATTAATATCAACTAAGGCACAAAAAGCAAGACCAGTAGTAATAAAGGTAAGTTTGTTCCAATCTTCAGCGTGTAAACCACGAATAACATTAGTAATTGATTGAGAATGATTTATTTGTTTTATAACAAATGGGTTTTTGATAACTGTTTCTATTTGAGGAAGGTGAGCTAGTTCAGCAAAAAAGCCACGGTTATCAGAAAAAGAATTGCGCTTAATGTAAAACAGTCCTTTTATTTTAGTCTTGTAGATATTTTCAGTAAGCTGTTTGGCTTTGATGGGCTGATAAAGTTGAGACATGCTTTAAAGATTATACCTTAAATTGCAAATCAAACAATTATTGACCAATCAAGAGTATGAGTTAAAATTTTAGGTTTATTTTTATCAACAACAACAATATATTCAAACATGGCAGTATTCTGGTGATCTTTCATTTTTACAGTCCAGCCGTCTTGGGCAATATAAACTTGGTCATTGCCGGCAACAACCTGAGCTTCGAGGCAAATAACCATGCCCTGCTGAAGTTTTGGACCTGTATTTGGCTTACCATGAGCAGGAATAATAGGCGGATCATGAAGAGTTTTGCCAATACCATGACCTGTGTATTTTTTTAAAACATCAAAGCCGGCTTTGTTGGCAATAGATTGCATGGCATGACCTAGATCACCAACAGTATTATTAACAATAGCTAAAGAAATAGCTGATTGAACTGCTTTTTTGGCAGTAAGGATGAGTTTTTTGTCCTGAAGTTTAGGTGGGCCAATGGAAACAGTAAAACAATGGTCAGTATAAAAACCTTGGTAAATTATGCCAAAGTCTATTTTAACAATATCACCCTTTTTTATTTTCCTAGTTTTACTAGGAATGCCGTGGACAACAGTGTCATTAATAGAAATGCAAGTGGCATATTTGTAAGGATTATCAGGCTTACCAACATCAATAAATGCAGATTTAACTTTGTATTGTTTACATAATTGCTGAGCATAATCATCAATATCAATAGGATAAATACCTGATTTTAATTTGTCTTTTAAAGCAGCCAGAATTTGGGTGGAAAGATTGCAGGCTTGTTTATAAACTTTTAGTTGTTTTTTATTGGTAATAATCATGGATTAATTTTTATATGGTAAAGCGACCGTTTTTGTAGATTGTTTTCTTAGAGCCATTTTTAAGAACAGCAGTAACAGTTCTGTTAGCAGTGGAGATAATGTCCGTGTGTTCAGCAGAGTCATTAAAGCCAAGCTGTTGCCAGTCTGTTTTACTAAGTTTTAAAGAATTTCCTTTATAGCAATCTTTATATGACATGCCTAAAGCAATATGAACATTGCCATAAGGACCGCCGATGTTTTCATCGTAAAGAGTTTCTGCCATAAAATGAGTAATGCACGAAAGACGATTATCAGTTAAAGAAAATTCTCCGATTTTGTCAGCATTGGTAGTTTTTAACATTTGCTGGAGAAATTTATTGCCTTGTTTAGCTTTAGCTTTAATAACTTTGCCTTGATTAAATTGAAGATAAATATTTTTTAAAATATTGCCGTATCTATATAGAGGTTGATTAAAACGGATCCAGCCATTAGTTCCCCGCCAATCAGGAGAAGTAAAAACTTCAAAACTAGGAATATTTCTGCCAGAGCCTCCATTCCAAAGACGATTTGAACCAAGCTTAATATTAAGATCAACATGTTTACCTTTAATATGAAGAGTGTCTATGTTTAATAAGTTGAGTTTAGTAAGAATAGATTGCTGAAGCTTAGCTACTTGTTTCCATTTAGCAACAGGATCTTTTTTATTAAGAAAACAGGCATTAATAATCTGTTGTGAATATTGTTTTAAGGTTAAACCAACTTCTTTGGCTTTGGCGGGTGTTGGCCAAAGAGCAACAGTCCAGGTATATTTGCCTTTGTTTTCTTTATTAATAAGCCAGTCTTTATAGGGTTTTTTAGAATTTCTAGAATCAAGAATTTTTTTAGGTGATATTTGGCTTAATTCCCGAGGGTCAGTATCGGCAATAACAGCAATCTGATGATCAAGAAGGTCAGTTTGAGCTTTTAAATATTTTTTAGGAAAAAATGTTAATTGATCTTGGTTGGCAAGAGTATAAAAAGATTTGTCAAAACCGGTGGGGATTAAACGGATTATTGGGTGAGCTTTGGCTTTTAAAATAGTGTTTTGCAGAGCTAAAGCTAAGGGTTTGGCAACATCTGGAACAACGCATCTAACAATTTCTCCAGGTTTTATGCCTTTGTTGGAATTTAAAGCATAGTTAACTAAAAGATTGGCATATTTATCAATAATAGATTGAGAAAGCTGGTAATCAGTCATTTAATTCCAGTTGTTTAAGGAGATTTTTTTGGTGACGGGAGAGTTTTTGAGGAACTTGAACAACAAGGCGAACATATTGGTCTCCTCTTCCTCTGCCTCTAATGTGAGGCATACCTTTGTTTTTTAATTTAATAAGAGTGTGAGGTTGAGTGCCAGAGCGGACTTTAAGTTTTAAATCACCATCAACTGTGGGAACAGTAATGTTGTCGCCAAGAGCAGCTTGAATAAAAGAAATTTGATGGTTAATAAAAATGTCATGGCCATCACGCTGAAAAGTGTCATGGGATCTAACTTCAATAGTGACATAGAAATTAGTAAAGCGAATTCTGGTGCCATCGTCAGCTCCGGGAGGAATTTTAATTTCATATTCTTTGCCCTGATGAACAAGTTTTTTACTAGTACCTGTAACAGCTTCCATAAAATCAATAGTAAGACCATATCTAATTAAACGAGCTTGTTGTCTAAAGGGTGAGCCGCCACCAAAAAAGGATTCAAAGATTTCAAATGGGTCACTAAAACCTCCAAAGCCTCCTTGTTGTCCTTGTCCACCAGTAGTGTAAGTGTAAGTGAAAGGACCCTGACGGTGGGTACGACCGCCACCAGCTCCAGGAGCACCAGCGCCAAAACCAGCAGATGGATCAAAAGCGGCATGGCCAAATTGGTCATATTTTTTTCTTTTTTCAGTATTAGAAAGGATTTCGTAGGCTTCTGAAATTTTTTTGAATTTTTCAGTAGCTTCTGCAGATTTGTTTCTATCAGGGTGATATTTTAAAGCTAACTGGCGATAAGATTTTTTAAGTTCAGGGGCAGTGGCGGTTTTTTTAACGCCTAATAGATCGTAATAGTCGGACTTTGTAGTCATAAGATGTTATTTTACCAGAAGATTGGAAAAATTATAGAGGTTTAGATCCTAAGTCTTCAGCAAATCTTAATAAATAGCCATCTGGATCTTGAATAAGAAATTCTTTATTTCCAAAAAGTTGATTATCTTTCCTATACCAATTTTCTTTTGCTTCAACAAAAACAGGATAATTATTTTTCTTAAGACGGTTTAAAATTGGTTGAATTTTATGAACTTCTATTTCAAAATTAATTCCTCTTCCAAAAGGATATTCTAATTTTCCTGTATTCCAACGATTATTAATTTCGTTAATTATTATCTGGCTTCCTTGGAAAGAAATCATGGCAAGTTTAGATTCATCTCTCGTATATTCAATCTTGAATCCAAGTATTTTAGTGTAGAAATCTAAACTTTTTTTAAAATTAGAGACGCTTAATTCAGGGATTAATTTATTAAATTTCATAATGCAGTGTAATTTTACCAGAAACTGGAAGTGACTGAAGCGCGATTGAAAAGTTCCCGCTGGATTCCTCGCCTGTGCCTCGCCAGAGGCGTGGCTTTGCTCGGAATGACAAAGAGCTTGGCTTTATTCCTCGACGACTTGGCCTTCTTCGGCTGAGGCTTTATCGTTTTTTTTGTCAGCTTTAGCCTTTTTGTCTTTCTTGTCTCCTTTTTTGGCTGCTTTTTTAGTAGGCTTGCCTTTTTTAGCTTGCTCTTGTTTTTGCTGAGCTTCGTACATGGCGGCGCCGACTTTTTGAAGAGACTCAGAAAGATCTTTGGATTTAGTTTCCAACTCATCTTTTTCAGCTGAATCAAGAATGTCTTTTAAGGCTTTGACTTTCTTTTCAACTTCTTCTTTATCCTCTTTCTTAACCTTGTCTTTAGCATCTTTTAAGGTTTTTTCAGCAGTAAAGATAAGAGTATCTGCCTGATTTCTGGCTTCAATCTTTTCTTTTTTAAGCTTATCTTCCTCAGCATGCTTTTCTGCATCTTTGGTTATCTTCTCTACTTCTTCATCAGAAAGACCAGTAGAGCCTTTAATGGTAATTTTTTGTTCTTTGTTAGTAGCTTTATCTTTAGCAGTAACATTTAAAATACCATTAGCATCAATGTCAAAAGCTACTTCAATTTGAGGGATTCCTCTTGGTGCAGGTGGGATACCATCAAGAATAAATCTGCCTAAAGATTTATTGTCAGCAGCCATAGGTCTTTCACCTTGAAGAACATTGACCTCAACTGATGTTTGATTAGCAGCAGCCGTTGAAAAAGTTTGGGATTTTGATGTAGGAATAGTAGTGTTTCTGTCAATTAAAGGAGTGGAAACACTACCAAGTGTTTCTATTCCAAGAGTAAGAGGGGTAACATCTAAAAGAAGGACATCTGTTACATCACCCATAAGAACACCTGCCTGAATAGCAGCACCAACAGCAACAACCTCATCAGGATTAACTGTTTTATTAGGTTCTTGGCCAAAAAGGCCTGTAACAACTTGCTGAATTTTAGGCATTCTGGTTTGACCGCCAACTAAGATAACAGCATCTATGTCTTTTTTATCTTTTTTAGCATCTTTAAGGCAGTCTTTAACTGGACCCACGGTTTGCTGAATAAGATCATCAACCATTTTTTCCAGATCAGCTCGGGTAATCTTTTTGGTTAAGTGCAGAGGCTGACCATCTTTAGATTGAGTAATAAAGGGTTGGTTGATCTCTGTTTCAGTTGAAGAAGAAAGTTCGATTTTAGCTTTTTCAGCAGCATCTTTAATACGCTGAAGAGCTTGTTTGTCTGCTTTAAGATCAATGCCATGTTCTTGGTTAAATTCATCAGCTAAAAAGTCAATAATTTTTTGATCAAAATCATCACCGCCAAGATGGGTATTACCATTAGTAGCTTTAACTTCATAAACATTATCGCCTAGTTCAAGAATAGAAATATCAAAAGTACCACCGCCTAAATCATAAACAGCAATTGTTTCTGTTTTCTTTTTCTCCATACCATAGGCAAGAGCGGCGGCAGTAGGTTCATTAATTATTCTTTCAACTTTAAGACCAGCGATTTTACCAGCTTGTTTAGTGGCTTGGCGCTGAGCATCATTAAAATATGCAGGAACAGTGATAACTGCTTTTTCAACTGTTTCTCCAAGATAAGCTTCAGCATCAGCTTTAGCTTTTTGCAGAATTTTGGCAGATATTTCTTGAGGAGAATATTGCTTACCATTAATTTCCACTACAGCCATGTTATCTTTACCAGCAACAATTTTGTAAACAACCATTTCCTGAGCTTTTTTAGTTTCTTTGTCGTTGATTTTAGCTCCCATTAAACGCTTGATACTATAGATAGTGTTTTCAGGGTTTAAAACCATTTGGCGCTTGGCTACATCGCCAACCAGATTTTTAACTGGTTCAACTACAGAAGGAATTAAGTTTCTGCCCTCTGAGCTGGGAATAACTTTAGGTGAGCCACCTTCCATGATAGCAACACAAGAATTAGTAGTACCTAGGTCAATGCCAATAATTTTAGACATATATTTTCTCCTTTATTTATTTTTTCCTTTGCCTACTTTGACTTTGGCAGGCCGAAGAATTTGATCATTGAGCATATATCCTGTTTGGATAACCTCAATTACTTTATTTTTTAATCCTTTAGTTAATTCTATACAATCCATGGTTTGAGGATCAAATGTTTGATGAAGAGTTTTAATAGGGGTAACTGATTCTGACTGAAGAATACTGTTGAACTGTTCGATGATAATTTTAATGCCATCGTCTTTAAGATGCTTTTGAGCACGATAAAGATCATCAAGAATAGGCAAAAACTTATCAAGTATAGAGGCAGAGGCAAATCTAGCATAAGCCTGCTTTTCCAGAGCTATTCTTTTTTTAAGATTCTGGTAATCAGCTAAAGCTCGTTTAAGCTGATCTTGGGATGATGGTTTTTTTGTTTTCATAAGATTTACCAATTTTTAGCGATTTCAGAAACAAGTTCTCCAAAATAGCGAATAGTGGGAATAATACTGGGATAATTAAGGCGAGATGGGCCAATAATGCCAATAGAGCCAGAAATATTTTCTCCGGCAGAAAAATTGGCAAAAATTAAACCTAAAGTGTCAAAAAGTTCATTTTCTAAATCATCGCCAACTAAAATATGAACAGATTCATCAGTAGAAGATTTAGAAAACAAAGATTGAAGTGAGCTGAATTCATCAATAGCGTCCAGTAAGGCGCGAGTAACATCAATATCATAAAATTCAGGACATTCAAGAATATTGGAATAGCCAGAATGGTAAAGATTGCCAGAGTCAGTGTAGGCAATAGCCAAAGATTTGGTTTTTTGAGCTAAAGAACGAGTAAGCTCTCTAAGAAATTTTTGTGAATCAAAACGATGATCCCAGACTTTTTCTTTGACAGCAACTTCTTCGGCAACAGAAAGTTCTTCTTCTTTTAAAAGCTCTCTAACATAATATTTTAAAGCCATGGGGGTAGGAGTTCTACCAGCAGAAGTATGAGGTTGTTGAAGAAAACCAGTTTTAGTAAGATCGACCATTTCATTACGAATAGTGGCTGGAGAAATGCCTAAATTGTATTTTTTTTCTAAAGTAGCGCTACCAACTGGTTGGGCTGTAGCAGTATATTCTTCAATAATTGTTTTTAATATTTGAATCTGGCGAGCGGTTAATGACATAGATAATTAGCAGAAGAATAACATGACTGCTAATTGGTGTCAAGTGATAAAGCAACTTTAAAAACCTCAGGAGGTAAATTAAGACGGCCAATCTGTTTTAAGCGCTTTTTACCTTTTTTCTGCTTTTTAAGAAGCTTGTCTTTTCTGGTTTGATCACCGCCATAAAGTTTGGCGGTAACATCTTTTCTGAAAGCCTTAATGGTTTCCCTGGCAATAATTTTACCGCCAATAGCGATTTGAATAGGAACTTCAAATTGTTGACGAGGAATCAATTGTTTTAATTTTTTAGCTAATTTTTCAGCTAATTTTTGAGCTTTACTTCTGATAACTAACTGAGATAAAGAGTCTACGGGCTGACGATTCAAAAGAACCTGAAGTTTAACAATGTCAGCAGGGCGAAATTCTAAAAACTTCCAATCTAAACTAGCAAATCCAGAAGAGGTAGATTTTAAACGATCAAAAAAACCACTGACTAATTCTGATAAAGGTAAATTATAAGTTAGATGAACTTGACTGCCAAAATATTTTTGATGCTGTAATTGTCCGCGTGAATTTTGACAAAGAGTTAGAACATTGCCAATATATTTCTTGGGGGTAAAAATGGAAATTTCAATAAAAGGTTCTTTAATTTGATTAATCAATGTGGGATCCGGAAGATTGACTGGACTGAGGATAGAAATAGTTTGATTGTTTTTCTTTAATTCAACTTTGTATTCAACTGAAGGGCTGGCAGCAATTAAATCAATGTTATATTCTCTTTTTAAGCGTTCAATTACAATTTCTGCATGAAGAAGACCCTGAAAGCCAATTTTAAAACCACTGCCTAAGATTGGAGAGGAGATTGCCTGAAAAGACAAGCTGGAATCCATTAGTTGAAGTTTTTCCAGTGATGTTTTGAGATTAATAAAATCATGAGTGTCTATGGGATAAAAATCCATAAACACCATTGGCTTAGGTTCTTTATAGCCTGGTAAAGGAGAAACAGATTTTGGCTGAGGATGAATAGTAATAGTGTCGCCAGCTTGACAAAGAGAAATGTTTTTTAAGCCGGTGGCAATATAGCCAACTTCACCAGCAGACAATTTTTTAACAGGTTTTAAATCTGGGGCAAAAAAACCAATTTCCTGAACAGAAAAAGAAGTTTTGGCGGCAAATAGCCATAAGTTGTCATTAAGATTTATTTGTCCATCAAAAAGTCTAATATAGGCAATAACACCTTTATGAGGATGATAAAAAGAATTGAAAACTAAAGCTTTTAAAGGCTTGTCTTTTTCTCCTGTTGGCGAAGGCAGTTGTTTTATTATTGCTTTAATTAATTGAAGTACATTCTCCCCTGTTTTGGCAGATATATTAATTACATCTTTAGGATTAAAGCCAAAAATTTCCTGAATTTGGCGGAGGGTTTTTTTTATTTCTGCATTAGGTAAATCAATTTTATTAATTACCGAAATAATTGCTAGATTGTTCTTAATTGCCTGATAAGCATTGGCCATTGTCTGAGCTTGAATTCCTTGAGTGGCATCAATAAGTAAAACAGCTCCTTCACAGGCTGCTAAGGTGCGAGATACTTCATAGGAAAAATCAACATGGCCAGGAGTGTCAATTAAATTCAAGATATAAGGTTTAGTATTTAGAGTGTAGTTCATGCGGACTGGGGCAAGTTTAATAGTGATGCCGCGTTCTTGTTCAATAGGATTAGAGTCAAGGATCCTGTCAGATGAATCCTTTTTATCTATAGTTTTAGTGAGTTCTAAAAAACGATCTGTTAAAGTTGTTTTGCCGTGATCAATGTGGCTGATAACGCAAAAGTTTCTAATATTATTGTGCTTCATGAAGAGTAGTTTCTGCTTGAGAGAGAGTCTTTTGAAAATTAGTAATCCGACGAAGTAGATTAAAAAAACTGCTGAGCTCTTTAATGCGTAATAATTTAGATAAAAGCAAATAGACGAAAATGCCAATAATAGAAGTTGTGAAAGTAAGGATAATTAGATCAATATTTTTAGCTGTGTTTAAAACATAACGATCAAGTAGTCTTAAGGGAAGCCAAAGGGCAAAGCCAGTTAAAATAGTGGCTAAAGACATTTTTAAAAATGGAAAAATAAGTCTTTTTTTATCAAATCCTTTAACAAGTTTATTAAGAAAAACTAATAGAAAACCTGCCTGAAAAAAACTGGCCAAAGAAATAGCTAAAGCAAGACCTAAAATAGAAAGATTGAGGCGATAAACAAAAAGAAAGCTTAGGCTAACATTAAGTAAAACTGTTAATGTGCCAATAAAAAATGGAATGATTGTATTAGATAAAGCATAAAAGGCTCTAACTAAAATTTGAATAAGAGCTTGAGCAAAAACAGATATGGCAAAAAGGGCAACAACTTTTCCAGTTAAAATAGTGGCTTGCCAGGGAAAATTGGGAGTTCCAAAGGCAAGGCGGACAATAGGAATTCTTAAAACTAAAAGAATCATGCTGGCTGGCAAGCTAAGATAAAGAATTTGATTAAATGAGTTAATAAAAAGCTGTTGAAATTTATCTTTAGATTTAACTGTGGATTGTTGAGATAAACTAGGCAAGGCGGCTTGACCAATAGTGGAGCCAAATAGGCCGACTGGTAAAGCATTAAGATGTTGGGCAAAGTAGAAAATGGCAAGAGAGCCTGGTGAAAGAGAGGTGGCAATAAAAACAGCAACAGTAAGTTCTATTTGACTAATAGCTAAAGCAAGGGTTCGAGGGAGCATTAAACGACCAATTTTACGGACACCTGGATGAAAAAGATCAATAACAGGCTTGTATTTAAAGCCAATTTTTCTGACTAAAGGTAGTTGAACAACTAAATGCAAGAGTGAGCCTAATAACACTCCAAATACTGGACCATAAATACCAATTAATGGACTGAGAAAAATAATGCCAAAGATGATGCCGAGATTATAAACAATGGGTGATAAGGCAGGAACAAGAAAATGACGATAAGATTGAAGAATGCCGGTAATAAAATTAGAAAATAAAAAGCCAATTTGAGCTAAGATAAGAAGCCTGGTGAGATTGGTCATTAGTTTAAGTTGATCAAGGGAAAAAGTAGGAGCAATAAGCTGATTTAAGGGTTTAGCAAAGATAAATAAAACAGCAGCAAGAATTATAAATAAGCACAAACCAAGAGTAATAACAGCTGAAGCTAAATGCCAAGCTTGTTGTTTTTTTTGAGAAATATATTGAGTAAAAACTGGAATAAAAGCGGCTGAAAGAGCTCCAACTACTAATAGTTGGAAAATCATATCTGGGAGTCGAAAAGCGGCAAAGTAAACATCCAGCTGCCAAGTTTTATTATCGCTGAAAAAAGCTCCTGCCAAGAAACGATCTCGAAGAAGACCTAAAATCCTGGAGAAAAAAACAGCAATCATTAAAACTGAAGCGGCTGATAAAATATTATTCTGCCGACGAGCTAAAAGATGCTTCCCTGTTTTAATCAAATTTTTAACCATAAAATTTAAAGTTGCTAGATAGGTGTTTAAAATGTTATTATACGGGCCAAGTTTAATTTTTACTATATGCCAATAACAAAATCAGCTAAAAAAAAGCTAAGACAAGATAAAAAAAAGACAATGGTAAATAAAATCTGTCGAGGAAAAATGAAGGCGGCAATTAAAAAAGCCCGAGTCAAAAAAACTAAAAAATCTTTACAGGAAGTTTATAAGGTTCTGGATCGAGCGGTGAAGAGAAAAATAATTCATAAAAATAAAGCGGGACGACTGAAATCACGGCTATCTAGAAAATCTTAAGAATTCTTCTTTAATTTTCCTCTTATTTTCTTTATACTAACAATATGGCTGCCCGAAGAAAGCGAAATGATATAAACCTGCTTCCAAAAGAAAAATGGGAAAAGGGTTTAATCGGCAAGTTGTTAAAATGGGTTCTGAATATCGGACGATATGTAATAGTTTTTACAGAATTAATCGTGATTGGAGCTTTTTTATACAGATTTGGTTTAGATAGAAAAATAACTGATTTAAAAGAAGAAATGGAACAAAAAAAAGTAGTGATTGCTTCTTATGGAGACTTTGAAAATAATTTCAGACGATTACAATTACAAGTTAATACAATTAAATCTACTGATGAATCAAAAATTTCATCAGAAAAAATTCTATCTATTATCAGTCAAATGACGCCAATGGACACTATTTACGATTCAATTGATATTTCTTTAGAAGAAATTTCTTTAAAAGGAAAAACTTTATCAGAAATAGGCTTAGCTACTTTACTGGCAAAAGCTCAAAAAATTGATTTATTCTCTGAGGTGGCATTAGATAGTGTAAGTTCTTCAAGTGAAAAATCTCAAGAAATTAATTTTCTAATGACTTTGAAATTAAAAGAAAAGTGATTATGGTTTTAGCTAATAAAGCAACATTAAAACAGAATTACGGAGATTATTATCGGCGTTGGCAGATGATAGCTCGGAGACCAGAAATAAAAATATCAGGGTTAGTTTCTTTAACAATTTTTGCAATAGCTTTTTTTAGCTTACTGGCAATTTTACCAACGATCAAAACAATAATTTCTTTGAAACAAGAGATTGAAGAAATTGAATCTGTTAATAGTCAAATGCAAAAAAAAATTATGTCATTGAATGAAGCTCAAGACATCTATATGCAGGTGGCAAGTGATGTTGTTTTTGTAAATGAGGTTTTACCAGATAAAATAAATTTTGAAGAATTAGCATGGCAGATACATTGGCTGGCGAGTGAGAATGGGGTAAAAATTATTAGTGAAAATTTTGATGAATTTTCAATAAAAAATGATATAGAAAAAGAGATGGAAGGATTAAAAGAAATTGCAATAGATTTGACAATAAACGGCAGGTATGAAAATATTCGATATTTTTTAGGGAAATTGACCCGAATTAACCGATTAATGTCGATTGAAGAATTAGCAGTTAATAAAAAAAGATTGTCACAAAATTTAAATACAGTTAATGCCAATATAAAAGCTAAAGCTTATTATTTGTCAAACTAATTATGATCAGCAAATTATTTGAAAATAAATTAAGACAAAATTTTTTCCGATTAGCATTATTGTCAGTCATTACAATATTTGTTTGGATTGGTTTTAATATTTATCGCAGTATAAATAAAAGTCAAGTAAAATTTGAGAAGAAAAAATACTTAACTCCCTTGACGTCAGACTTAGATCTTGACACAATGGAAACTATCAAAAAGCGCATTAAAACTAAGCCAGAAGCTTGGGGAACTTTGGAATCAGAACAAGAAGCAACTAGCTCTGGAGGTTTATAAATTTATGCAAAAACCGAGCTTGTCAAAAATTCATTTCCCAACAGCATTAGGCTTATTGATTTTACTGGTAGCAATTGGGATAGGAATTTTTTTAGTAAAAACAAGAACCTCTCTTACATCAGAAGCTGAAGAAATTGCAGTTCCAAAACAAGTTCATATTACTAATGTAACTGATTCAAGTTTTACTGTGTCTTGGATAACAGATATCTTATCCAGTGGTAAAATAAATTATGGAACAGAATCTAATTCTTTAAAAGAACAAGGTTTAGATGAAAGAGATAAAATATCTGGAGATACAGGTAAGTTTGAAACACACCATGTAAAAGCAGAAGGTCTTAACCCTAGTACTAGTTATTATTTTAAAATAGAGTCAGATGGTAAAAAATATGATAATAGTGGTCAATTATTTGAAGTAAATACTGGTTCTTCTTTAGGAACACCACCAGCAGCAGATGCAGTATATGGAACAGTTTTAACTCCATCGGGAACAAAGACAGAAGGAGTAATAGTTTATTTAAATATAGCTAATGCAGCAGCAATTTCTAGCTTAACTAAATCTAGTGGTAATTGGACTTTATCATTATCAACAGCCAGAAGCAGTGATTTGGCAAGTTATCTTAATTATGACACTCAGGCAACAATTGTGAATATAATTGCTCAAGGCAGTAAATCAGGAACAGCAACAGCAATTACAACAACAATGAATGATAGTCCTGTACCTGATATTACTTTAGGGCAAAATCATGATTTTAGAACAATAGCAGATAGTCAAACAGGAGATGATGGAGAAAGTTTAGGAGGAAACGGAAGTGAAGATGAAGAAAATGTTAGCAGTTTTAATCTAGATTCATTGAATGATCAATCTGTAGCAACTAGTTCAGGAGAAGTAACATTAGAAAATCCCAGCTATGAAGGAGAAATAATAAATGCGACTCAACCGGCAATTATCGGAACAGGTCCAGCAGGAACAGTTTTATCAATTGAAGTTAATTCAGAAAATACTTATACAGGTTCTGTTGTTGTGGATGAGGATGGGGAATGGGAATTTGTCCCCCCTGAAGGCTTAGAAGAAGGAGAACATTCAGTAACAATTGCTTATATTGACAGTGAAGGAGAAGAACAAACATTGACCAGAAATTTTGTTATTGCTCAAGCAGGGACAAGTGAAGATCCGGTAATTACAGCTACTCCTTCAGGGGAAGCTACTCTATCAGCAACCCCTGCGGCTAGAACAGAGATGCCTTCAACTGAATCAGGTGTACCTGATCCGGGAAGCTGGGAAATAAGCTTGCTAATGCTGTTAACAGGTTTGGGATTGATAATTGGTGGAGCAACAGTTAGGTTAAAAAATTATAACTAGAAATTCTAATTGACTATTATCTCTAAGGTGCTTTATCATGAATAGTATATGGATGACGGCCTGTCAGATGCTCCAGTGGTAAAAAATAAAACAGATGATACTGTAATTCCAAATAAAGGAAAGTTGCCGGGAGACTTGGAACAAAAGATCAAGCCAGCTCCCCCATCAACTTTACCAACTCCACCATCTCCTTCACCTCCATTATCTTCGTCTTTTCCTTCATCAGTTTCTCCACCAGCAACCCCTCCAAAAGTTGCAAAACAAGTAACAGTTGAAAAGCCAAAACCAGTAAAACCAAAAGGGAGATTTATAAGAAATATTAAGAAAAATGGAGTAAAAATAGCTGGTGGGATTTTATTATTGTTGTTATTAGTTGGAGGAGGAATAGTTGGGTTGCAAGAAGTGGGACAAAGACAGGTTACTATAAAAGAAGCTTATGAGAATTGTGTATGTAATAGTGATGGCGATTGTCCAACAGACAAGACTTATACTTGTGATACAACTGCAGATTGTTCAGATGCTTCTATTTTTGATGGTGTGTGTGTAGCTGATAGTGATGGTGGGGATGATGGTATCCATCCAGCACATACTACTACGTGTGATGGAATCTCTGGAATAGGTTTTCATGGGCGATATGATGATGGTACTGGTAATCTTATATGTGGTGATGGCGAGGATCAAAAAACCTGCGGTAACAGAGTAATTTGTATTTATTGTAGAACTCAGCCTGCAGCTAATGATTGTCAGCAATCTAATGTAACTCCTGGTGATCCTGAAGAACCACCAGGAGAGACCTATTGTTATTATTGTGAATGTGAGTGGGATATGGCAGGGGGTTGTAATACTGGATATTATGGCACTGAGCCAAAAACTTCTTTTTGTGGAACAGTACAATGTGATACAGTAAATGGCGGTTGGACTACATATGAAGATAGAACAGATTGCTGGTGTGATGGGGATGGAGATGGTGATGGGGATGGAGATGGAGGAACCCCTTCTCCAAGTCCAAGTGTGAGTCCGTCGCCAAGTCCAAGTGTGAGTCCGTCGCCAAGTCCAAGTGTGAGTCCGTCGCCTTCACCGGGAAGTTTTTCCTGTATAGATTTAAATAATGATCCAACTGATATTGAACTTGGTGATACAGTAACATTTACTTGCGAAGCTAATTTTTCTTCAATAGATCTACAATATGCATATTTTAGACATCAATATTCCGTGGGGGGAACCTGGGGATTATGGCAGCCTCCTGCTCCAATTCCTCCAATAGCAATGGCAGATGCTGATAATGATGGAATTTATACAGCTGATTATAATATTGAAATCAGTGATGTTGGAGATTGGTGGGTGCAGTGCAGAGTGTGTTCTGATGATACTGAAACTAATTGTACCCAATGGGGGCAAGCAAATTAAACTATGATAGAAGAACAAATAAAAAAACCAAGAGTTATGGAAACACCTGCTGTTAGTATTACTGATAAAACACTACCTGTACCGCCAAAGGCTACTGGTGATAAGCCGCCTGATGCTAAAGCTTTGGGTGATAAACCTAAAAAAGAAAAGAAATGGATGTTGTGGGGATTAATTGGATTTACAGTCATTCTTTTAGCAACAGCTGTGTTTTTGTTTTTGCAAATAAGAAAACCTGAAACAGAAGAAGCATTACCATCAGTTAGGGAAACAGAAACAGAAGAAGTATTACCATCAGTAGAACAGGTAGAAACTGAAGGGGTGTGTGAATTGAAATTTACTGTTGAGGCATCACCTTCGCCAAGTCCGTCAGTATCACCTTCTCCTTCGCCTAGTGCTTCTCCTTCGCCAAGTCCGTCAGTATCACCTTCTCCGACTCCGTCACCTCCACCCACTTGTTATGATGAGTGTGAAACTAATGCTGACTGTGCTGGAGACTTGATTTGTGATGATGTTAATGGAACTTTGAGGTGTGTAAATTATGAATGCCCTGAGGAAAGTGATTGTATTTGTCCGGGAGCATCACCTTCACCAGGAGCTAGTTTGCCTCCTGGAGCTAGTCCGACGGCAAGAGGTGAGGAGCCAGAATTACCAGAAGCAGGAGTAGCAACACCAGCAGTGCTAGGTATATCAGTAGGAATACTATTAGTAATATTAGGATTGTTATTCTAAAGTTATTTCCACGTGGGAAGCCAAAACCAATATTTAAGAATTTTTGTAGATATAGGTATGGCTGTGTTTAAAGGATAAAAAAAGATAAATGATGTGAAGATTATGAAAAAAAAGATTGGAAAAATGATTTTTCTTGAAGATTTTTTAATCTGCCATAGACTCCAAGTAAGAATTAAACAAGCTAGCGGTAAAGCGGGAAGATAGTGGTGAAAAAAAAGAATGCGGGGAGAAAGAATCCAAGGTACCCAAAGAAGAAAATATGAAATTACAGAATAGGGCAAAGGATGTGAATGATTAAAGGCTTTTGAGAGTAGTTTAGCAATACTATAAAAGATTGCTATTAAGGCTGTCCAAAAGATAATAGGATTGCCAAGATTGTAAATATGAGCAGTAGCAGTTTTTTGATAATCAACATGGAACCAAACAGGTTTTAATAAAAGAGGCCATTGGGCGGCAGTGGATTGATAGTCATGAGCTGCCTTTAAAGTAGTTTGATAATTAATAATTTGTTGATGAAGTTGTTTAAACTGATCTAAAGTGTGTCCTTGGAGAAAAAACTGAGAATAGGAAAGAAAGTAAATTAATATTGGTGTAAATAATAAATAATAAATAGTAAATAGTAAATTTTTAATAAATTCTTTAGATTTGATGATTTTAGGTAAAAGGAAAATAAAGAATATGGGATATAAAAATAAGGCAGACCATTTGGTGGCTAAAGCCAGCCCAGTAAAAATTCCTGTAAGAAAAAGAAATTTATTCTTTTCCTTAGATTTTGAGTGAAGATATTTAAAGAAAAAAGCAAGGGCGAGGATAATCCAAGTGACAATAAAAATATCATTCATGGCAATGCGAGACATAGTTAATTGAAGACCGTCAAAAGAGAAAATAAAAGCGGCTGTAAGAGCAATAGACTTTTTTTTAAATAGCGTAAGAGTGAAAAAATAGAGAGCAAGAATAGAAAGAGTGCCAAAAACAGCGCTAGGAAATCTCCAAGCAAAACTATTATCTCCTAAAATTTTAACTGAGCCTGCCTGAATAAGTTTAGCTAAGGGTGGATGAAGCCAGTCATAAGCTGTGTTAGGCTCAGGAGCTGTTTGCCACCATTCATAACCAGCTGGATTATTTTGTGAGTAAGCCCTAAGGGTAGGAACATGATAAACTTCGTCAAAAACATATTTAGAAGGAATAGAAAGACGGATTAAGCGAAATGAAAAAGTAATAATGAGTAAAATTGTTAACAAGATTGGAGGTGAGAGAAATTTTTTTATTTTGTACAATTTGAACATATGGGTATTGTAGCAGTCGGGTATTTTTTTTTAATAGGCTGGTTTTTAGGATTGACAGTGTTAGAAAAGATAAAAGTAAAATTGGATTTGTTGATAAAACTTGCTGGAGGTTGGTTAATAGGAATTATTTTATTAACTCATATTATTTTCTGGCAATCTTTTTTAATCCCCTTCTCCGGACAAATAATTTTAGCAACTTTAGGATTAATAACAATTGTTTGTGGATGGCAATGGTATAAATATGAGTGGATTAAGACAATAAGAAAAGATATTAAAAGGATAAAAAAGAGAGAACTGATTAGGCTGCTGATATTTTTTGGTTTTTGGGGGGTATTATTCTTTATTATTTGGAAAAATATGTTGGTAATGGAACCTGACGGACTTTATGCTGGCTGGGTAAATATCTGGGGAGATTGGGCAGCTCATTTAACTTATACAACTTCTTTTGGCTATGGTGATAATTTTCCACCACAGATGCCGATTTTAGCAGGATATAAATTTGCTTATCCATTTTTAGCTGATTTTTTGTCGGCAATATTAATTAAATTAAGAGTTAATTTAATAACAGCAATGCTAATGCCAAGTTGGTTATTATCAATGATGCTGGTAGTGATGTTAACTGGTTTTGGTAAAGCAGTTGTAAAAAACTGGAAGGCAGGAATTCTAACAGTTTGGTTGTTTTTATTAAATGGAGGGTTAGGATTTTGGTGGTGGTTTAAAGATATTAAAGAGCTGGGATGGCAAAAAGTAGTGAATAATCTACCGCGTGAATATACACATTTGGAAAAGCTGTCAAATATTGAGTGGATTAATATTATTACTTCACAAGTTATTCCTCAAAGAGGATTTTTATTGGGTTTTCCTTTAGCAATCTTTATATATACTTTACTTTGGAAACACTGGAATAATAAAAGAAGAGAAAAAATTTTGTTCTTGGCTGGAGGATTAACAGCCTTACTGCCTTTGATTCATGCTCATTCGTTTATAATGATTGGTTTTGTGGGGGTAACACTGGCATTGATGGAAATAGTTAAAAGTAGGGGGAAAAATAAGAAGCTGAAAATAATTAAAAAATGGGTAAAATTTTTCTTACCAATAATATTAGTTGGCTTAGGGCAATGGTTTTATTTTTTTGGTACAACAGCAGGTAATAAAGGATTTATTAGATTTAAATTTGGCTGGTTGTCTTACAGAGATAATTATAATATTTTATGGTTTTGGGTAAAAAACTTAGGAATAATCGGCTTATTGTTAATTGTGGCAATTAAAAAAGCTGGGGAAAAATTGAAATTGTTTAGCTTGCCTTTTTGGGGATTATTTATCTTAGCTAATTTATGGATTTTCCAACCATGGGAATGGGATAACAGCAAATTTTTTACTCATTGGTATTTAATAGTAAGTGTTTTAATAGCAGGAATGTTTGTTAAATTATTAGAGCAAAAAAAATTATGGAAAAAAATGTTGATTGGAGGATTGTTGATTGTTAGTATCTTAGCTGGCGGATTAGATGTATGGAGACTGACTCAATACAAATATAGAAAGATAAGATTTTGGGGGAATGAAGAATTGGGTTTAAGTAATTGGGTTAGAAAAAATACTTTACCTAAAGCAATATTTCTAACAGCCAATAATCATGATCATTGGCTGCCAACATTAACCGGCAGAAAAACTATATTAGGTTTTCCAGGCTGGTTGTGGACTTATGGAATTAATTATTCTGTTCAAGAAAAAGTAGTCAATGAAATGTTTGCTGGTGAAAACAATACTGCTTTATTATTAAAAAAATATAATGTTGATTATGTGATAATTGGCCCTTTAGAAAAAGCTAAAAATATTAATGAAAATTATTATCAAAAAGAATTTTCTGTTATAAAACAAACAAAAACTACTAAAATATATCAAGTGAAATAATTATTGATTTTGATAAATAATTTCTTCAATGTAATTGAAAACTGGCTGCCAATCATTATTTACAGGTCGCAAAACCCATTGACCATAAAAGCTGACAGGCGGGTTGTATAAAAGAGGAGGAATATCCTCATTAGAACTTCCTTGATCAAGAATGCCAGTACGAATATTGTTTTTGTTAATACGAAGAGCTAATTTTATTAGATCAGAATAGGTGTCAGATGAAAGATTAGTGATAACTGATTCTGAAAAAATCTGGCTTAATGCTTTAATTTTTTTAGGATTAAGGATAATTCTTGGAGTAAATAGTTTATCTTTAAAAGCAAGAATAACTCTTTGCTGGCGCTGAGCGCGGGCATAATCAGTTCCTTCTTCGCCTTGAGCATTGCGAGAGCGAATATATTTCAAAGCAGTAGCGCCATCCATATGTTGAAGTCCAGAAGAAAAAGCTACAGTTTGATAACGATCTGACTCAGGTTGAACATTTTCTTTACCAGGAATGGGATATTTATTATCAGTAAAACCATGGGGCACATTAATATCAAGGCCACTAATTAAATCAACAGCTTTTTCAAAGCCAGAAAAATTTAAAAGCACAGCATAATGAATTGGTTGATTAATTATTTCACTGACAGCAGATTGGGCTAAAATGAGACCTTTGCCTGGTTTTTTTTCCTCACCATAGTGATAGGCTGTATTAAGTTTTGCCTGGAAAGATTCGACCCAAATATCCCGAGGCAAGGAAAGCAAAACTGTATCAACAGTATCAAGATTTATAGAAATTAACATAAGACTATCTGTTAGATCAGCACCAGGATGTTCACCACCGCCAATACCTAAAAGAAGAATATTAGTTCTACCACGAGATGAATCCAGGTTAACAATAGAAGGATTAATCCAGGAGGTTAAAATATTTGATTTTTTAGAAAGTTGTTTAATTAAATTAAAAATAAAAGGAATAAGAAAAATTAAAATGCCTGTAGCAACGAGTATTAAAGAGATAAAAAAAACAGGGCGCAAGAGCCAAAGATGTTTGTAAAAACGGCGTTTGATTTTTGAAAAAACTGTAAATTTGACTAAAGTCATTATGTTATGATGATAAAGTTATTTAACGGTTAATTCTAACATGGACAATATTCTTCTAAAAGATTTGAATGAGGAGCAAAAAAAAGCAGTGGTTTTTGATAAGGGGCCACTGATGATTTTGGCAGGAGCAGGTTCAGGTAAAACAAGGGCATTAACTTATCGTGTAGCTTATTTGATTAAAGAAAAAAAAATAGATCCTAGTAGAATTTTGTTGGCAACTTTTACTAATAAAGCGGCTGGAGAAATGAAAGAAAGAGTTAAACAATTAATAGGCGAAGATGGCAATTTAGGATTTGTGGGAACATTTCATTCGTTTTGTGCCATGCTGTTAAGAAAAGAAGGAAAATATATTGGTATTGATGTTGATTTTACAATTTATGATGAAAGCGATTCTTTAGAAACAATTAAGCAGGCGATGTCAAATTTAGATATTAGTGATAAAACTTACAAGCCAAGATCAATAAAAACAATTATTTCTCAAGCAAAAAATGAGTTGATTGTAGCATTGGAATATGGTCAAATAGCTCGAGGTCACTGGCAGGAAACAGCTGGTAGAGTGTATTTAGAATATCAAAGATTATTAAAATTATATAAAGTTTTAGACTTTGATGATTTATTAATGGAAGCAGTTAGACTGCTGGTAAAAGAAGCAAAAGTAAAAGAAAAATATAGTCAAAAATTTTATTATATTTTGGTAGATGAATATCAAGATACTAATAGAGCCCAATATAAACTGACTAAGATTTTGGCAAGTAAGTGGAGAAATTTGTGTGTGGTGGGTGACGCGGCTCAATCTATTTATTTATGGAGAGGAGCAGATTACAGAAATTTAATGAATTTAAAAAATGATTTTCCGGATATAACAATAATTAATTTAGAACAAAATTACAGATCAACCCAGAATATTTTAAAAGCGGCAAATCAAGTAATTGCTAAAAACCGTTTGCATCCAATTTTAAAATTATGGACTGAGGCTAAGGCAGGATCAAGAATTAAAATTTATGAGGCAAAAGATGGAAAAGACGAAGTGAAATTCATTATTAAAGAACTTAAAAAGAGTAAAGATCCGGGAAAAGATGCGGTGCTATATCGAACTAATGCTCAGTCAAGGGCGGTAGAAGAAGAATTAATTAAAGCAGGAATTGCTTATGTGTTAGTGGGAGGAGTGAGATTTTATTCCAGAAAAGAAATTAAAGATTGTTTGGCTTATTTGCGTTATTTGTTAAATCCTAAAGATAGAGTCAGCTATCAACGATTAGAAAAAATTGGGAAAAGACGATTAGATAATTTTTTGAAATGGAGAGAAGATTATAAAAAAAGAGATAAAAAGCTGACCAGTTGGGAAATTTTAAAGGAAATTTTAAAAGCAACAAAATATTTAGAAAAATATGATGAGAAAAATGAACAAGACCTAATGAGATTGGAAAATATTAAAGAGTTAAAAAGTGTAGCCAGAGAATTTCCTGAGTTAAAGTTATTTTTAGAACAGGTGGCTCTAGTAGAAAAAGCAAGCTTGTTGGCTAAAAAAGATAAAGGAAATAAAAAGAGACAAATGGTAACTTTAATGACTTTGCATGCATCAAAAGGATTGGAATTTAAAAGAGTGTTCATAATTGGAATGGAAGAAGGATTGTTTCCGCATTCCCGGTCAATGATGGATAAGCAGGAATTGGAAGAAGAACGAAGATTATGTTATGTAGGAATGACTCGGGCTAAAAAAGAACTATGTCTATCTTATGCACAGCGACGATTATACTTTGGCAGATGGAATAATAATTCAGTGTCACGATTTTTGGGAGATATAGAAACAGAATTATTGGAAAGATAGTGATATTATTAAAATAAATGATTATTAGAGAAATTACAAATAAAGATAAAGCTGCTTTTAATAAATTAGCTAGTCATCCTTTACAGTCATTTGAATGGGGTGAATTTAGAAAATTAACAGGGGTTAAAGTTATCAGAAGAGGAATATTTGAAAAAAACAAACTTGTTAGCGGAATTCAAGTAACAATTCATCCTCTGCCTAAAATTAACTGGAATATTGGATATTTCCCTAAAGGGCCTATGCCTGATAAGCATCAGCTTGAAGTTTTAAAGCAATTAGGTAAAGATAATCAATGTGTTTTTATTAAATTAGAACCAGATGTAGGAACAGCAATAGAAAATCATCAGGTAGAAATAAGTGCAGAAAAAGTAATTGAAGAGTTTTTAAGAAAAAAGGGGTGTAAAAAAGGTCGTCCTTTATTTACAAAATATTCATTTCAATTAGATTTAAAAAAAACTGAAGAAAAATTATTGAAAAAAATGCATTCTAAAACTAGATATAACATTAGATTGGCGGAAAGAAAAGGTGTTAAGGTGGTGATAGATAATTCTGAGGAAAATTTTAAATTATTCTTGGATTTATTATTTCAAGAAACTCTTCCCCGTCAAGGTTTTTATGCACATACGCCTGATTATTATCAAAATTTATGGAAAATATTAAAAGTAGCAGGAATGGTTCATTTATTAAGGGCATATTGGCAAAAAGAAACTCTGGCAATTTTCATGGTATTTATTTTCAATAATAAAATTTACTATCCTTATGGAGCATCAACCAGAAAATATAGAGAATTAATGGCTTCAAACTTATTAATGTGGGAAGCAATTAAATTTGGAAAAAAACAAGATTGTGAGTTGTTTGATATGTGGGGATCTCTTGGACCAAAAGCAAATAAAAATGACCCATGGTATGGATTTCATAGGTTTAAACAAGGCTATGGAGGAAATTTAGTGGAATTTATTGGCAGTTATGATTTGGTGTTAAATCAAAAACTGTATCCTATATATAAAACAGCAGATAAATTCAGATGGGGATATTTAAAGGCTAAATCAAAAATTCAACAATTACCTAGAGAAGTTAAGAAGTGGAAAAAATTAGGCAAGGAAGTGCTAAAATTGTTTGAATAAGATGAAAGCCCAAGATTTACGGCAGTCTTCGGAATACAGCAAGTATATGGAAAATATTGGCTGGCAGGTTGAATTTGGTCTTTTTATTAAAAAATTTCCTTTAATCCCCTGGTCATTTATTAAAATTCAAAGACCTAACTGGCCAATTAATTTAAAAAAGATTGAGGAAATAAGAAAGAAATATAAAGGGATACAAGTAAAAATAGAGCCAAATATAACTGATATTGAGAAAGATAAATGGAAAGAAGTTGAGTTAAAGTTGAAAAAGCATGGTTATAAAAAAGACAAGTCGCCAATGCTGCCAACTAAGACAATTTGGCTGGATTTAAGGAAAAATGAACATCAACTGCTGAAGGAAATGCATTATAAGACGAGATATAACATAAACAAATTACGAATTATGAATTACGAATTACGAGTTACGAGAGGAGATGAGATTACTGAGAAACAATTGTGTAAGTTTTATGAGATTTATAAGAAAAATGCGAAGAAACAAAGGTTTTGGGGATTGAAGTTTAAGCAGTTAAGATGGCTGATGAAATGTTTTGGAAAAAAATCTTATTTGCTTGTTGCCCGCCAAAAATCAAAAAATAATGAATTACTAGGAGGATTAATTTTATTAATTCATAATAAAACCGCATATTACAGTCATAATGCAGGAACAAATGAAGGTAAAAAATTGTTTATGCCAACATTGTTAACTTGGAAAGCAATTAAATTAGCTAAAAAATTAAGGTGTAGGCGTTTTGATTTTGAAGGCATTAGTGATTTGCGTTTTTCTGTAACTAAAAAATGGCAAGGTTTTAGTAGATTTAAAAAAGGTTTTGGAGGCAAAGAAGTTGAATATATTGGCTCATTTATCTACACTTAAGATAATGAAAATAAAGAAAAAGAAGTTGAAATTAAATAAACAATGGAAATATTTTGCAATATTGTCATCTGTTTTTGTTTTATTTTTTAGTATTACAGCAACACTTTTAGTATGGCAAATTATTAAATCCAAACAATTGGCTTCAATAAAACAAGTGGGTGGCAGAAATAGCTGTGAAGATTTGGCATTTGCTGATAATTTTAATGATAATAATTTAGATGCTGGTAGATGGTCATCTTTTGTGGCTACAGGTTCTGGCTCTACAGTTTCTGAAGAAAATGGATTGATTAGAGTTAATATTCCTAATGGAAGAAGTGAATATACAAACGGAGGAATTAAGATTCTGGAAGATTTATCTGGGAATTTTGAAATAACAACGAATGTAATTATTGAACAAATATCAAGTCCTCAAGCTAGTTTTGCATCTGGATTATTTTTTCATGATTCAGATTTAAGAAATGCTCTTGAGCTTAAAATAATATCAACAAATACAGAAGGGAAATATGATTTAATAGCAGTTAATAGATTTAATCATCAGAATGAAACTATTGCCGGTATAAGTTTAACAGGTACTGATCTAGTTAGAATTAAAATTAAAAGACGCGATGATAAAGTTGAGTGGTATTATAAAATTGGAGATGGAGACTTTATTTCATTAGGACAAGTTACTAATGAATTTTATACAGGAGCTGGCTTAGTAATTTTATCTACAAAAAACTATGGCCCTGATTTTCCAGGGATTACCTCCACTTTTGATAATTTTTCTTTATCATGTCCTACTCTAAATCCCCTAGCTTGCTTGGGGCGGTGTGAAACATATGATGATTGTAATATTGGTTTAACTTGTACAAAAACAGGCGATGTTAATCGGTGTTTGAATTATGACTGTCCTGAAGAGAATGATTGTGAGTGTCCGGAACCTACTCCAACTCCTTTAACTTGTCTTGGCAGATGTGATACAGATGATGATTGTGATGCTGGTTTAATCTGCAAGGAAGCAGGTGATAGTGATACTAAGAGATGCTTAAAATATGAGTGTCCTGAGGAAAATGATTGTGAATGTCCAGAACCTACTCCAGTTCCTTTAACCTGTCTTGGCAGATGTGATACAGATGCTGATTGTGATTCAGGTTTAATCTGTAAAGAAGCAGGTGATAGTGATACTAAGAGATGCTTAAAGTATGAGTGTCCTGAAGAAAATGATTGTTTATGTTTTGGAGTGTCGCCAAGTTTTTCACCCTCACCTTCTTCAGATTATAATTTTCCCACCTCACCACCTAATCCATCTTTATCTCCTTTACCATCGGCTAGTGTTTCTGCTAGTCCATCATCTACACTACCTTTATTAAATCCTTCACCAGATACTGACGATTTAGGTGAAGACTCTTGTGTTGTTACTTTTAGCATTAAAGGTATTGGATGTATAGGAAGATTAATAAGAAGATTTTTATCTTTATTTGTTGGGAGAATTTTGAATATTTTCAATTAGAAATACCTTCAGGCCAACAGTGATTTTTAAATTCGCAGCGGGTGCATGAAAAATAGTCATCAGTGCGAGAAAAATTAAGAGACTGTATTTGTTTGATTGTTTTTTTAATAGTTTTTTTAAGTTTAACTATGTCGTCTTTTGTTATGGCAAAGCTTTCTTTTTTAAACTTATTGGCTTGATTAGGTTGAACAAAGTCAAGTTCAGCAGCAACAACTTCTAGGGGGAAATTTTTATCAAGCTGAGCTAGAAGTTTATAAAAAACCAGCTGTCGATACAGATCTCCCTGAGAATATTTTGTTTTACCTAAAATTTCATTCCTGGTTTTAGAAGAGCCGGTTTTGTAATCAATGACCTTTATTGTTTTTTTGGCTTTATTTACCCAATCAATGCGGTCGATTTTCCCTGAAAGAGCAATATCTCCAAGATAGGATTTAGACCAATAACCACCAAAATATTTTTCAAGGAAAAGAGGTTTTTTAAAATCATCTTTGTAATTATCATAATAAGCAGAAAGAATTTTATTGCCTTGTAAAAGTCTTGTTTTTAAATCAGAAGTGGTTAAAACTTCTTTTTTTAAAGCTTGATTAAATTGATCTATTAAATATTTTTTATTGGGAAATTTATTATCTTTGATAAATCGGCGAAAGAATTTTTCTAAAGCCCGATGAACAGCTGTGCCAAAAACAAGATAAGATTCTTTAGCCCGAGGGACTTTAATTAAATTATTAAGTTTAAATTTATAGGGACAAGAAAGATAAGTATTAAGAGCTGTGGGTGAAAGGTTAAAATCTTTTATAATTTGTTTTAAGAAATCTTTTTCGGCAATAGTATGAATTGGTTTTGCAGAAGGTTTAAAAGATTGCTGAAGAATCATTTGAGGCTGTTTAATAATAGATTGAGGAGAATGTAATTTTAATAGCTTTTTAGGTAATTCCGAGACAAACATTGAG